>Ga0208179_1001781_pt1 | contig 10624 bp, 11 predicted proteins | sample Malvired_Geostar_FD_184238 | JGI IMG/M metagenome (GOLD analysis project Ga0208179, IMG submission 184238) | Marine viral communities from the Global Malaspina Expedition - Malaspina viral metaG DeepMed_Geostar (SPAdes) (version 2) | ecosystem: Environmental > Aquatic > Marine > Oceanic | place...
GGCTAGTAGTAAGTTTGTTATTGATGGAGTATCTCAAGCTACATTAACTTTGACTGAAGGTTATACATATATGTTTGATGTGTCTGATAGTAGTGTGGCAACTCATATATTGCGATTTGCTACAGCAGCAGATGCTGCCGGTAGTACGGAGTATACCTATGGTGTAAAGGCTTTAGGAACACCAGGTAGTGCTGGTGCGAAAGTATTTTTTACAGTACCTATAGGAGCTCCTGGACTTTTTTATTATTGTACAGCTCATGCTTCTATGGGAGGCACTGCCAATACTTCAGTTCAAAGTACTAAAACAGCAGGTGATGTATGGGTAGATGATGGTAGATTTTATTTAGCCCTTACTAATACTGCAGCAGTACGAAATGGCGTATGGGTTTCAGCTGCTACCATGTTAGGTGGAAATGAGGATACTGGAACTTATTTTGGAACAAGTAATTCAGGAGCTGTGGTAGGACGAACGGGTGGATATAATCAGGCCTTTAATAGTACGGCCTGGACAGTCCTGCCAGATGCTACTGGTAAATTAGCTTATATTTGGTATGGTGCTTGTGCTGGAACCTTTGATGCTGGTTTAATGTTCAGTGGCGCACACTGGAATGGATCATCAACAGAATATACCGTTGATCAAACTGCTGAATGGGATGGTTCAACTTGGACTGCTGGTAATACTTTTACTACAGGTAGAAGTTCGGCAGTTGGATTTGGAACACAATCTGCTGCTATGTTATGTGGGGGAACTACTAGTGGAGTGGGTTCCACAACAAATAAGGTAGACACATATGATGGTACTTGTTGGTCAGTAGAATCAACTTTAACTACAGGTAGAATGCTGCCGTGTGGTGGAGGTACATCTGCATTAGGAATTGTAGGAGGAGGAGCAAATTCTTCTGGCACCTTACTGTCAAGTATTGAACTTTGGAGTGGAACTGCTTGGTCAGCTGGGAATAGTTTTACTACTGCTAGGTATTCAGCTTGTAATCCGGGTATAGGTAGTTCTACTTCATTTATTATTTCTGGTGGTGATACGTTTTATGGTAGTGGCGGATATACAGCCAATACTCAAGTTTATGATAGTACTACTTGGTCAACTGGTAATAATCAAATAGCCGCAAGGTCTAATGCTGCCGGTGGAGGAGGAACTAATACTGGAATAATAGCGGGTGGTAGTCAGGGTGGTAACTACACTCCATACATTACACAGACACAACTTTATGAAGTAGTACAAACAACATTCCCGGTGGCATGATATGGCTAAAGGTTTAGGATCAACATTAACAAAGATACCGACATCCTCTATTGCGGATAGTTCAATAGGTATAACTAATATTGCTACATCAGGTAGTGCATCGGCTTCAACATTTCTTCATGGAGATTTGTCCTGGGCTGCTGTAACTATAGGTGGTAAAATGAATGTTGCTGGTTCAGACCCAGGTTCAAATACTGCTGGAGATATTTGGTATACTGGAGGTCAATTTAAATTTACTACTAACCAAACTCTTTTACCTGTATGGTCATCAGCTACTAGTTGTGGTACGATAGCTACAAAAACAATAGGATGTGGAGTAGTAACAGCAGGATTAAAATATGCTGGAGAGCACGTACCAGGAAATGCAGTCCCACTCACCACAGAAGAATTTAATGGTGTGAGTTGGGCTAATGGAGGCAATTTAAATTACGGTCGAACAAGTCCTGGTGGTTTAGGAATACAAACAGCAGCCTTAGTTGATGGGGGCCACACTCATACAGGAAGTCCACAATATACTTCATCAGAAACCTATGATGGATCAAGCTGGACTAATGCTGCGAGCGATCCCGGTGGTAGTCGATATGGTCCTGGAAACTGTGGTATACTCAGTGCTGGTTTAATATTTGCTGGTTATAACTGTGGTCAAGATACACGGGAATGGGATGGAACTTCTTTTATTGCTGCAGCTAATTATCCAATAGGATCTGGTACGGGTGTACAACATCCAACTTCTTTTGGAACACAAACTGCTGCATTGGGTTCTGGTGGATATACCAATGCCCGTGTAGATGATACATTTGAATATGATGGAACTTCATGGGCCACGGCCTCTGACAATCTTGTCACTACTAATGGAAGTGCCGGATACGGAACACAATCAGCAGGCCTACAAGCTTCAGGTTATATAGGTAGTTATATTACACAATGTTATGCGTATGATGGAACTTCATGGTCAACCAGTGGTACTTGCATAGAGGGCGGACAACAATTTGCTTACGGTGGTTCACAAAGTTCTGGTTTTCGTGCAGCTGGATATAATGTTACTAGTTCTACTGAAGTTGAAATTTTTGAAAAGGCTGTCATAGAATTTATTGGAGTATAAGATATGCCACTAACACAAATAAAAGGATCAAACGTGAGTGCTGTTTTAACAAACACACAATTAAATACATCCGGTAGTGCCTCATCCTCTAATGTTCTACCGGGGACATTTGCATGGTCTGCTGCATCTCGTTCCGGCCTGACTAACTTTGCAGCCTCTGATCCAGCTACGCCAGTTGCAGGAGAGATATGGTTTGAAGGAGGCAATGTAAAAATTGCTGCTAACCCTAATATATTAACAGGTGTATGGCAATCTGGTGGAAGTTTAAATAATTCCAGAGATTATCCTGGTGGGTGTGGAGTACAATCATCTGCTTTAGCTAGTAGTTCAGAGGGTTATCCCACTAGTCAAAAGACAGAATTATATAGTGGAACTACTTGGGTTAATGTAAACAATACTATTGCACAAAGAATTTATGTAACGCAATTTGGAACATCGGGTGCTGCTGTTCAAGCCTTTGGACATGATAGTGGTACTGATTATGCAACTTGTCAGGAATTTGATGGAACGTCTTGGGCTGCGGGCAATAGTGGTTCAATAGCTATTCGTAGTGGCGGATCAGCTGGAACTTTAAGTGCGGGAATCATGTTCGGCGGCCGTGCTGGAACATTACCATCACCGTATTTGTCATCCATATCTCAATTATATGATGGAACATCTTGGTCAGCTGCTAATAGTATGGTTAAAGGATATCAAGCAAATCGAGGTTGTGGAACACAAACTGCCGCTATATCAACGTGTGGTAAGGATGATGTTGGTGGTACTGCAACTTTTGCAGATGATACAGAATTATATGATGGAACATCTTGGTCAGCTGCTAGTAATTGCTTAGCAGTTAGAGCTTATGGTCCTTGTTTTGGACAACAAGCTGCAGCAGTTATAAGTGGCGGTTCCAGTGGTAGTAATTTAAAAACCACTGAAGAATTTGATGGAACGACTTGGACATCTGGAAGTGATATGCTAGCAATAAGAAATTCAAGTGCTTCTGCTGGAAGTAGTGGAAGCGGTGGAATAACTTTTGGTGGATATGGAGCATCGACATTGAGCACATCAGAAGAATGGAACAAACCACGAATACAATACTATGACGTATAAATAGTAAAGATAAGAGAGAAATAATTTATGTCATACATGGGTAAAGAACCAAAGTTTGGACAATTTCCAGTACAGAGATTTTCTGGTGATGGTTCGACAACATCTTTTACATTATCACAAGTACCAGCAACCAATACTTCATTGTTGGTTACTATCAGTGGTGTAAAACAACAGACATCAGCTTATTCTGTAACTGATACGGCACTAGACTTTGGGGGAGGTAATGCTCCACCTAGTGGTACGAATAATATAGAAGTTGTTTATATGGGTCAAAGGGCATTACTAGGTGGTGTTGCTGATGATGCAATAACGACAGCTAAGATTGTTGATGATGCAGTAACAGCTGCCAAGATTGCAGCGAATGCTGTAACAACAACAGAGATTATAAATGATGCTGTTACTATTGCTAAACTAGCTGCAACAGGCACAGCTTCGGCAACCACCTTTCTAAGGGGGGATAATGCTTGGTCGGCAATAGCGGGGGGGTTATCAGACTCTAGCCAATGGCGACTTACAACAGACTTTGCCGCAGCATCTGACCCAACGATAATCACATCTAATCTTGAGGAGGTTGATACTGACGGTTATGGGAGATTGGGAAGTGCTATGACTGAGGCTAGCGGTGTATTCAGTTTTCCATCCACTGGCATCTGGTTGATTAAAGCAGCGGGTGGGTGGGAGAATAATGGTGAATCAAAGTACAACATTATTACTATCGACACAACTGTTGATGATGGCACTTGGACTGTAGCAGCCACTGCGGGTAATTTTATTAGGCCGTCTAGTGGGTATGGGGAATGTTGGGCATTGGCTATTTTCCAATTTGATGTAACTGATGTTTCTACGCATAAAGTACGATTCAAGGTTGATTGTGGCGATAACGCTACAACCTGTATGGGTAATACTAATATTAACGAAACCTCCTTCACATTTACAAAGTTAGGAGATACCTAATGGATAATAACGGAAGACCAGACCACATAGAAGATGTGTTAGTAACATTGCACACAGGTCAATGGTTTGGTTGGTCTGATGCCAAAAATAAAGTGTATGCAAATCTTGTCATACATAGTGCTGATGCTAAACCAACTGAATCATCATTGACTACTGAATTGGCTACAAGACAGGCAGCGTTTGATGGTGCAGCTTATTCAAGAACAAGAGCTCGTGCATACCCATCAATCGGCGACCAACTAGATATGCTCTGGCACGCTATAGATGGTGATGCAACACTCAAATCAGATTATGCTGATTTTCATACTGCGATAAAGGCTGTTAAAGACGCCAATCCGAAATCTTAATAAAATGTAATGATTCTTTAAAGAGACCAAAGAGTCTCTTTTTTGATTTCAAGTCTTTTATAAATAGTAAAAGAAAGACTTGGAGTTTATTGCATGGCCATAACAGAAAATATTATAATTGATCAGGGTGCAGATTTCTCAAAAGGTTTTATAGCTAAAGATGATGCTGGTACAGTAATAGATTTAAATACACCAGCGAGCACTCTCACCGCACAAGTTCGTAAATCTTTTGCTGCAACTACAGCAACAGCTTTCACAGCTACTGTCACAGCTGGTGTGGCAACTGGTGCGTATACTTTAACATTAACGGATACACAAACTGCAGCATTGGAACGAGGCCGTCATGTATATGATGTAGTACAGACGGTTACGGGTACTGCAATTTTGACTCGTATTCATCAAGGAGTGGCGACGGTGAGTCCCAGCGTCACACGACCATGACACAATCTACTGTTTCTTTTATAGATCAGTTAGAATTAGTAGCCTCCGGTCAAGATGTTATTCTGGAACCTGTTGAAGAACTAATTGAATCTGTAGAAGAAGAAATAGTTAAAGAAGAGCCTGTAGAAGAAAAGATAGAACTCTTTACGGGTTCTGTTGAAAATGCTATGCAAGAACTCTCGACGTTGTTCGAGGATACCTTTGCAGTTTCTATTTCTGAAGAAGAACCAAAAGAACCAGAAGTTTCTTTGCAGGAGTTGGTTGTTGAAGAATTAAATGCTGGGGAAGCAGCTAATGTTAATGTTGAAGTTATAGAAGAACCCACCATAGAACCAATCATTAGCACTGAAGCTATAGAAGCAGCTACAACTGAGCTCATGGATTTGTTTGAAGTCGTAGCAGGCATTGATCTTAGCACCGGTGAAAAAATAGAACCCCCTGTAGTTGAAGAGCCTATTCCGTTACCTCTTAGTTATTCTAGTGCTCTTAATGGAAGTCAAAATCATAGTGATGTGCTTTCTATACCTAAGTTTGTTCCAACAGAAGCAGAAAAACAAAATGCAGCTGCTACAATGGTACTTAAAGATTGGGCGAGTGCAACTAAGAACATAGAGGCTTCAAAAGTAATAACGGATGTTACGGATATACTAGAACGACATAAAGATATAATGCCACCTCAAGCATATAAAGTTCTTGAGAGTGATGCAGTAGACAAGACCGTAGATTATATTAACAACCATGTAGAATTATCTGAAGGTGAATTTTCTAATGATCAGTCGATGCCATTTACAGGGGCGAATCTGCCGTTAGTATCACAACCACAATTTACTTTTGCAGTAGGTAACATACTACGAAAGATGATGGCCACTGGACCAGGTTCTGGTTTAGTTGACTTGGCAAACTTAGATGATGTTGATGCTACTAATATAAGTGCTACTCATCAATTCTTAGCATGGGATGCAGCTGTAGAGAAATTTGTAGCGGCCGAGGGTACAACTCCAGTTGGAGATATCTCTGGAGTTACAGCGGGTGCTGGTTTAACTGGTGGAGGTACTCAAGGCACCGTAGAATTAGATGTTGGTGCTGGTACTGGTATCACAGTCAATGCTAATGATATTCAAATCTCAGCTACTTATGCAGGGCAGAGTTCGATTACTACATTGGGTACTGTTGGTACAGGAACATGGCAAGGTACAGCTATAGCAGATGGTTATTTGGGAACAGGAATTAATGCTAATAAATTAGCAAATGGTACAGTAACTAATACAGAATTGCAATATATTAATAGTTTGTCTAGTAATGCACAAACACAAATTACTGCTGTGAAAACAACAGCAGATGCTGCGGCATCGAAAGGATTTACAATAGCGATGAGTGCCGCCTTAGGATAAAGATATGGCAGAACCTACAACAAGAACAGAATTTAAATCCTGGTGTAAAAGAAAATTAGGATATCCAGTTATTGATATTAACGTCGATGATGATCAATTGGATGATCGTGTAGATGAGGCTTTACAATATTGGAATACTTTTATGCAGACTGGTATGCAACGAATGTACCTTAAACATAAGTTGACAACAGATGATGTACAAAGATCAAAAACTAACGCAGAAGAAACAGCAACAGCAAAGGGTACAGGTTCATCTGAAGTGTCAACCTCTGTTCTTAGTAGTGATGTATCGGCTACTGATACTAGTGTTACTTTGCTTGATGCTTCTACTTTTCCCACACAAGGCGAGATTAAAATTGCAGCTGATGGTACTAATGTTGAGGAAATAGTTGCATATTCTGCAAAGAGTGGAAATGTTTTAACTACATCCGCATTAGCTTACGCTCATTTGGAAACCTCTGCTGTAACTCTTAATGTAACAGCAACATGGGGAATTGGTCAAGATTACCTTCCGATGCCTGATGGTATACTTTCAGTGTTGAGAATATTACCTTTTACTGATAGAGGCAATTTGAATATGTTTGACATTCGATATCAGTTAAGATTGAATGATCTTTATGACTTTTCAGATATTTCTGTTATACACTATCAGATGACCATGTGGCAACTCGATCTTTTAGATATGATATTAGTGGGAGAGAAACCAATTAATTTTAATCTTCATGCGGGTCGATTGTATATAGATATGTCGTGGACTAATGATATGGAAGTGGGTGAGTATATCATTATAGAGTGTTATAGAAAATTAAATGCTGCAGAATATACTACAGCCTATAATGATTTTTTCTTAAAGAGATATGCTACAGCTCTCATTAAAAGACAATGGGGAGAGAACCTTATTAAGTTCCAGGGAGTAACCATGTTGGGTGGTGTATCAATGAATGGAGAAACTATCTATAACGAAGCTATCAGAGAGATAACTCAACTAGAAACAGAAGGAAGGGTGATTTGGGAAGAGCCTTTACTGTTTGATATTGGATAATTAAATGGCAACGAATGTTCACTTTTCTAAAGGTACTATAAGCGAACAGTACCTATACGAAGATTTAGTCATTGAGGCTATAGGTATATATGGCCACGATGTTTATTATCTTCCTAGAGATAGAGTAAATACAGATGAATTGTTAGGAGAAGATCCGCTCTCTCAATTTGATGACGCATATGGTATAGAAATGTGGATGGAAACCCAAGAGGGTTATGAAGGAGAAAAAGATTTAGTAAGTCGTTTTGGTTTAGAGATTAGAAATGAAACAAGTTTTGTAGTATCTAGGAGACGTTGGGATGATGTAGTATCTGACAATGCGAATTTAATTACATCGACTCGACCTCAGGAAGGAGATTTAATATATTTTCCTACTGTTAAAAGAATGTGGGAAATAAGTTTCGTGGATCACGATGATCCATTTTATCAGGTTAATAATCTACCTGTGTATAAATTGTATTGTCGTAGTTGGGAATACTCAAGCGAACGACTCGATACTGGCATTGATGCGATTGATTCGATTGAAACTCAAAGAAGCACAGATGCATCTGGATACGAATTCTCACTTGAGAATCAAGCGGCATTTAATGAAACGATTGGACAAGAATGGGGTACCATATATGATCAGGATCCCTCGCCGACGCCATGGCCACCGACTGCATCAGATATCATACTTGAAACTGGTGATAATCTTTTGGCTGAAACAACAGAGGCCGGTACATCGGTACTGCTGGAAGATTCCGATGCATACTATTCATTCTTCATCATACAAGAATCTTATAGTTTAGCTACCATAGATGCTCAGTCTGACAATGAGTTTATTAATACTCAAGCAGAAGCTATATTGGATTTCTCAGAAACCAATCCATTTGGTGAGCCAACGAATAGTATATAGGAGATAATAGATGTTAGGACAATATTTTTATAACGAATCAATACGAAAGACTATTGTAGCCTTTGGTAGTTTATTCAATGATATTTACATTGAAAGAAAGGATAGTGGGGGTACTACGATCCAAACACTTAAAGTGCCGTTGGCATATGGGCCCAAGCAAAAGTTTATTATTCGATTAGAAGCTGATCCTAATTTAGATCAGAAGGTAGCTATTACTCTACCGAGGATAGGTTTTGAAATTGCTGGATTGGATTATGATCCTTCTAGAAAATTGAATAGAATTTTTAAGAAAAAAATGGTGGCGAATAGTGATGATGAAAAATTAAAACAAATGAGTACTCAGTATATTCCTGTTGCGTATAATTTAAGCTTTGAGTTGTTTGTTATGTCTAAAAATTCTGATGATGGTATTCAGATTGTAGAACAGATACTTCCATTTTTTCAACCTGAATATACAGTTTCCATTAAAGAAGTTCCACAAATGGAAACCGTGAGAGATGTTCCTATCGTTTTGAATAGTGTTAATTATGAAGATACTTATACAGGAAGTTTTACAGAACGACGAGCAATAATCTATACATTTAATTTTACAGCTAAGGCATATGTTTATGGTCCGGTTACTACAGCCAAACCAGTTACTACAGCAGAAGCTAAGACGTATCCAGACTTACCTGCTGCAGCTCCAACTCGTACACAGAAGATGGCAGCTGACGTTACAAGTGCTCCTGATACAGATGATAATTTTGGATTTAATGAAACTATAAGTGAATGGGTATGAGAACTTTTGATAATAAAATAAATGATGCATTGGGTATAACACAAAATATAAAACAAGAGATCATAGATCCTAAACCAATTATACCCAGGCCGCCGATGACATATGAAGATGCGGATGCGGACTATAAGTATAGTCGTGAAAATTTTTATAATTTAGTAGAACGTGGACAAGATGCCATTACTGGTATTCTAGATTTAGCTAAAGAGAGTGAACATCCAAGAACTTATGAAGTTGCAGGACAACTCATTAAGACTGTGGGTGAAGTAACAGAGAAGTTAGCTGATCTTCAAGAGAAAATGAAACGTCTTAAAGAGGTACCAGATCATGCACCCAAGAATGTTACTAATGCATTGTTCGTTGGATCTACTAAAGAACTACAGGCACTTTTAAAAGATGACGCAGAGCACACTTACATCGAAAGAAAAACATCCTGATAATGAATACTATGACATCCAGTTGTTAGCTTATAGTCCAACTAGAGAAATAAATGAAGATGTTGTAGAAACGGGAATTATGATTCACCCGATAGAAGTTTATCTTATAGAAAATGATTTAGAATGTTCAGCTCCACAGGGACAGTTACGATTTGGTGCGGGTGGTGCTTTATATAAAACGAATAATTGTATAGGTAAAAAGTATATAGTGCATAAAGGAAATTCTAGAGTGAGGGCTGCAATAAAAATGGGTTATACACACATAGAAGGTTATCTATTACACGAATGGACAGCTATGGACACTCCAGAGTATTGGAGAGGGGCACCTGTATGACAGAAACAAACTATAAGGGTAATCCAAATCTTAAACCAGCAGCTGTTCCTCATTCCTATACTGAAGCTGAAGTAAAGGAGTTTATCAAGTGCTCTCGGGATCCTGGTTATTTTATAGAGAAGTATGTAAACATCGTCAGTATTGATGAGGGGTTAGTACCCTTTACACTTTATCCCTTTCAGAAAACTATGATAGAGACTTTTCATCATAATCGTTTTACTATTTGTAAGCTGCCTAGACAGTCTGGTAAATCAACTACGATTATATCATACCTCATCCATTACGTCATTTTTAATGAAACTGTAAATGTAGCTATTCTCGCTAACAAAGCAGCGACAGCTCGAGACTTGTTAGGAAGATTTCAACTTGCATACGAACATTTACCAGAGTGGTTGCAACAAGGTGTGATGAACTGGAACAAAGGTTCCTTGGAGTTGGAGAATGGATCCAAAATTATTGCTGCTTCTACTAGTGCGTCTGCTGTTCGGGGTGGGTCTTATAATATTATATTTCTCGATGAATTTGCATTTATACCTAGTAATATAGCTGAACA
>Ga0208179_1001784_pt1 | contig 10618 bp, 9 predicted proteins | sample Malvired_Geostar_FD_184238 | JGI IMG/M metagenome (GOLD analysis project Ga0208179, IMG submission 184238) | Marine viral communities from the Global Malaspina Expedition - Malaspina viral metaG DeepMed_Geostar (SPAdes) (version 2) | ecosystem: Environmental > Aquatic > Marine > Oceanic | place...
GTCCAAGAGCACGCTGTACTGCTCCTTCTGCGGAAAGAGCCAGCATGAAGTCCGCAAGCTCATCGCGGGCCCGACGGTGTTCATCTGCGACGAATGCGTCGAGCTCTGCATGGATATCATCCGCGAGGAGCACAAGATCTCCTTCGTGAAGTCGAAGGACGGCGTTCCGACGCCTCGCGAGATCCGCGAAGTCCTCGACGACTATGTGATCGGCCAGGACCACGCCAAGAAGGTCCTCTCGGTGGCGGTCCATAACCACTACAAGCGCCTGAACCACGCCACGAAGAACAACGACGTGGAGCTGGGCAAGGCCAACATCATGCTCATCGGGCCGACCGGCACGGGTAAGACCCTGCTGGCCCAGACGCTGGCCCGAATCATCGACGTGCCGTTCACCGTGGCCGACGCCACGACCCTGACCGAGGCCGGCTATGTCGGCGAGGACGTCGAGAACATCATCCTCAAGCTGCTGCAGTCGGCCGACTACAATGTCGAGCGGGCCCAGCGCGGCATCGTCTATATCGACGAGGTCGATAAGATCAGCCGCAAGTCCGACAATCCCTCGATCACCCGCGACGTGTCGGGCGAGGGCGTTCAGCAGGCCCTGCTGAAGATCATGGAAGGCACGGTGGCCTCGGTCCCGCCCCAGGGCGGCCGCAAGCATCCCCAGCAGGAATTCCTGCAGGTGGACACCACCAACATCCTGTTCATCTGCGGCGGCGCCTTCGCCGGCCTCGACAAGATCATCTCGGCCCGCGGGCAGGGGACGTCGATCGGCTTCGGCGCCAAGGTTTCGGACCCGGACGACCGGCGCACGGGCGAGATCTTCCGCCGTGTGGAGCCCGACGACCTGCTGCGCTTCGGCCTGATCCCGGAGTTCATCGGCCGTCTGCCGGTGATCGCCACCCTGGACGACCTGGACGAGGAAGCCCTGGTCAAGATCCTGACCGAGCCCAAGAACGCCTTCGTCAAGCAGTACCAGCGCCTGTTCGATATGGAGAATGTCGGCCTGACCTTCACCGACGACGCCCTCAACGCCGTCGCCCGCAAGGCCATCGCGCGCAAGACCGGCGCCCGGGGCCTGCGCTCCATCCTGGAGGGCATCCTGCTCGACACCATGTACGAGCTGCCGACCTATGACGGAGTCGAAGAGGTGGTGGTCAACGCCGAGGTGGTCGAAGGCCGCGCCCAGCCGCTGATCATCTATGCCGAACGTCGCGACAAGGGGGGCGCGGCCTGAGGCCGCGCCATTCCCCACGCATTTGTGTTGCGGCGCCGCAGACCTGATGTCGCGCGCAGGCCGGGCGCCGCTTGAACGGCGGCGCGAAGCGTCCACATAAATAAGCTGAAGACACCGCCGTCTTGGCGGACGGGCCGTCCGACTCAGGCGCATCGTCTGAGTAACCGCGGTCTGGTGGTCGAGCCCTGCTTTGTTGTTCCGAGGGGGCCGGCCAGGAGTGAAAGCATCATGTCCGAGACAAAGACCCTACCTGTCCTGCCCCTACGCGACATCGTCGTGTTTCCCCATCAGCCCGTGCCCCTCTTCGTGGGACGGGAAAAATCCGTGCGGGCGCTCGAAGAGGCCATGCGCAACGATGGTAAGGACATTCTTCTGCTGACGCAGAAGGACAAGGACGACGACGACCCCGCGCCCATCGCCATCTATGACGTGGGCGTCGTCGCCACGATCCTGCAACTGCTCAAGCTGCCCGACGGCACCGTCAAGGTGCTGGTGGAAGGCAAGAGCCGGGCGGGCGTCGCCCGCTACACCGCCCAGAGCGACTTCTACGAAGTCGAGATCGCCGACCTGCCGGACGACAGCCTGGCCTCAGCCGAGGCCGAGGCCCTGAGCCGCGCCGTGGTCGAGCAGTTCGAAACCTATGTGAAGCTCAACAAGAAGGTGCCGCCCGAGGCCCTGGCGGCCATGCCGCAGATCGAGAACCCCGGCGAGCTGGCCGACCGCGTGGCCTCGCACCTGTCGGTGAAGATCAGCGACAAGCAGGCCCTGCTGGAGGTCTTCGACGTCGTGAAGCGTCTCGAGAAGGTCTACGCCCTGATGGAGGGCGAGATCTCGGTGATGCAGACCGAGAAGAAGATCCGCAATCGCGTGAAGCGTCAGATGGAGAAGACGCAGCGCGAGTACTATCTGAACGAGCAGATGAAGGCGATCCAGCGCGAGCTGGGCGAGCAGGACGACACCCGCGATGAGCTGAACGAGCTCGAAAAGCGGATCAAGAAGACGCGCCTGTCCAAGGAGGCCCGCACCAAGGCCGAGGCGGAGCTGAAGAAGCTGCGCTCCATGAGCCCGATGTCGGCCGAGTCCACGGTCGTGCGGAACTATCTGGACTGGCTGCTGTCGATCCCGTGGGGGAAGGCCAAGCAGAAGCCCATCGATCTGAGCCGCGCCGAGGCCATCCTCGACGAGGACCACTACGGTCTCGACAAGGTCAAGGAGCGGATCCTGGAGTATCTGGCGGTCCAGGCTCGCACTGGCGCGCTGAAGGGTCCGATCCTCTGCCTCGTCGGCCCCCCCGGCGTCGGCAAGACCTCCCTGGGCCGGTCGATCGCCAAGGCGACGGCGCGGGAATTCGTGCGCGTGTCGCTGGGCGGGGTGCGTGACGAGGCCGAGATCCGCGGCCACCGCCGGACCTATATCGGCTCCATGCCGGGCAAGATCATCCAGTCGATGAAGAAGGCCAAGACCACCAACGCCTTCTTCCTGCTGGACGAGATCGACAAGATGGGCGCCGACTATCGCGGCGACCCGGCCTCGGCCCTGCTGGAAGTGCTGGACCCGTCGCAGAACTCCACCTTCGCCGACCACTATCTGGAGGTGGACTACGACCTGTCGCCGGTGATGTTCGTCACCACGGCCAACTCGCTCAACATGCCCCAGCCCCTGCTGGACCGCATGGAGATCATTCGCATCCCCGGCTACACCGAGGATGAGAAGGTCGAGATCGCCAAGCGCCACGTCCTGCCCAAGCTGACCAAGGACCACGGGCTGAAGCCCGAGGAGTTCGTGGTGCCCGAGGAGGCGATCCGCGACCTGATCCGCTACTACACCCGGGAAGCCGGCGTGCGGTCGCTGGAGCGGGAGCTGGGCAACCTGGCCCGCAAGACGGTCCGGGACCTGGGGCGTGAATCGCTGACCAGCGTCACCATCGACGCCGAGCGGCTGGCCAAGTACGCCGGGGTGCGCAAGTACCGCTATGGCGAGACCGACGCCGAGGATCAGGTCGGGATCATCACCGGCCTGGCCTATACCGACTTCGGCGGCGACATCCTGACCATCGAGGCGGTCAAGATGCCGGGCAAGGGCCGCATGTCCATCACGGGCAACCTGAAGGATGTGATGAAGGAATCCATCGCCGCGGCAAATTCCTACGTCCGCAGCCGGGCCACCCAGTTCGGCATCGAGCCGCCGTCCTTCGAGAAGACCGACGTCCACATCCACGTGCCGGACGGCGCCACCCCCAAGGATGGGCCCTCGGCCGGGGCGGCCATGGCCACAGCCATTGTCTCGGTCCTGACCGGCATTCCGATCCGCAAGGAGATCGCCATGACCGGCGAGGTCACCCTGCGCGGCCGGGTGACCGCCATCGGCGGCCTGAAGGAGAAGCTGCTTGCGGCCCTGCGCTCCGGCGTCAAGACCGTGCTGATCCCGCAGGAGAACGAGAAGGACCTGGCCGACATCCCCGCCAAGGTGAAGGAATCCCTGGAGATCATCCCGGTGAACACCATGGACGAGGTCCTGGCCCAGGCCCTGGTGCGTGCGCCGGAGGCGATCGAATGGACCGAACCGCCGACCAAGCCGGGCGTCCCCACGGACGATGGCGAGGCCGAGGCGATCATGACGCACTAGGCGTCGGCTCTATTTCTGAGACGGCCAGCGGCGCGGGGGACCTCCCCCGCGCCGCTTCGTTTGACGCGCCCGGCGAAGCTCGCATAATCCCTTGGCGCGAAGGCCTTTGCCGCTGCCGAGCCTTCGCGAAAAAAACAGAAAAAGGGCAGGGAGAGGAAACGACAATGACCAAGGCTGAACTGGTCGCGGCCATGGCTGACAAGGCCGGCATCACCAAGGCGCAAGCCAAGGAGGCTCTGGAGGCCTTCATCGATTCCGTCACGGGGTCCTTGAAGGGGGGTGACGAGGTCCGGCTGGTGGGATTCGGAAGCTTCGTCCCGGTGAGCCGGGCCGCGGGGGTGGCGCGCAATCCCAGAACAGGGGAGAGCGTCAACCGTCCGGCGTCCCAGACCGCCCGCTTCCGCGTCGGCGAAGGGCTGAAGAACGCGCTGAACGCGTAGGGCTTGGTCCCTAGGGGCTGAGGATTCCGAAGGGGCGGGCGCCATGCGCGGCCGCCCCTTTTTCATGAGCGCGCGGCGGCAATTCTGCTCCGAATCTCGCGCCTGAGCGTCTAAGAACGCTGGCGAGGGCGGCTAGCTCAGTTGGTCAGAGCACCTGGTTTACACCCAGGGGGTCGGGGGTTCGAGCCCCTCGCCGCCCACCATATTTCCGGCCAACCCCCGTCGGGCGAAGGGCGCATGAGACATCGTCCCCTGGGCCGCACCGGGCTCACCGTCTCGGAGATCGGCTTCGGCTGCGCCAGCTATTGGGGTCTGTCCCGCTTCGATGAGGGCGAGGCCGTGCGGCTGGTCCACCGGGCGCTGGACCTCGGGATCACCCTCTTCGACACCGCCCCGGGCTATTCCCGCGGCGAGGCCGAGCCGCGGCTGGGGCGGGCGCTGAGGGGGCGCAACGTCTCGGGGCTGGTCGTCGCCACCAAGGTCGGCACCTTTCATGCGGGCGGCGGTCGCACAGGCCGCGATTTCTCGCCCGCCGCCATCACCGCCAGCGTCGAGGCCAGCCTCAAGCGCCTGGGGCTGGAGCGCCTGGCCCTGGTCCAGCTGCACGGGCCTGCGGCGGCGGAGCTGAACGACGACCTGTTCGCCGCCCTGGAACGCCTGCGCGAGCGCGGCCTGGTGGCGGCCTTCGGGGCCAACAGCTTCGATCCAGAGGTGATCGCGGCCGTCATCGCTGCGCCCAGCCTCGACGTGGTGATGCTGGATTACAATGTCCTGCGGCCGGAGCGGGTCGCTCTCATTGAGGCCGCCGCCGCCCGAGGCAAGGGCGTCCTGGCGGGGATGCCCCTGGCCATGGGTCACGTGGATGGCCAGATCCGCAAGGTCCGCGGCCTGCGCGACCTCTGGTACGCCGCCCGCGCGCTGAAGAACCATCGGGAGGAGCTGGCCCTGGCCGAACGGTTCGCCTTCCTGCGCCACCTGGAAGGTATGAGCGCCGCGCAGGCCGCCCTGGCCCATGTGCTGGCCAATCCGCACGTCGCCTGCGCTGTCACGGGCACCACGCGGCTGGCCCACCTGGAAGCCAATGCGGCCGCCTCGGGCCTGGTCCTGCCAGACGAGGTGCGCATGAGGATCTATGAGGCTCAGCAAGGCTGAGCGCGGCCGGCGTGCGAGACGGGCTTGGAGATCCGAATTGTGGGGGAGGGTGCGCCTGGTCTTCCGACTGGAAGACCATGGCGCGAGTGACGGGACTCGAACCCGCGACCTCCGGCGTGACAGGCCGGCGCTCTAACCAACTGAGCTACACCCGCTTAGGGGCCTCACGTCTCCGCGAGGCGCGTCTGATAGGTCCCGACCTGAATCGTGTCAACTGCCGATCAGCGGCTAATCGCGCTGGGCGGGGAATAATGCACGCCAGCCTGTGGACCGAGGGGAAGCTCCAGGGCCGACCACAGGCCGACGAGGATCAGGCCGGCGCTCATCATGGCCGCCGAATAGGGCAGCATGGCGCTGATCAGGCCGCCGACGCCGAAGCCCGGCCGCCAGCGCTGGCAGAAGCCCAGGACCAGGGCGAAATAGGGCATCAGCGGCGAGGCCATGTTCACGCTGGAATCGCCCATGCGATAGGCGGCCGTGGTCATCTCGGGACTGATCCCCAGCAGCATCAGCATGGGCACCAGCACCGGGGCGATGGCCGCCCATTTGGCCGAGGCCGAGCCGATCAGCATGTCGAGGGCGGCGGTCAGCAGCACGATGGCCATCAGCAGCACGGGAATCGGCAGGCCGGTGGCGCGGATCGTCTCGGCCCCATGGATGGCGATGATCACCCCCAGGTTCGACCAGGTGAACATGGCGATGAAGTGGGCTGCGGCGAAGGCCAGCACGATATAGGGGGCCATGGAGGCCATGGACTCAGACGCCAGGCGGACCACGTCCCGGTCGGTGCGGATCTGGCCGGTCAGCCGGCCATAGGTCAGGCCGCCGGCCAGGAACAGGACGAAGAAGCCGGCCACCAGCGAGCGGAAGAAGGGCGTCCAGCGGGCCGGCCCCTCCACGCTGCGGTCCACCAGCGGCGCGCCGGGCGCCAGGGCCAGGGCCGCCCACAGGAGGATGACGCCGAGCACCGCCACGCCGGACCAGATCAGGGCGTGGCGCTCGAGGGGCGACAGGGGCGTGTCCTGCGGCGGCAGGTTCTCCGGCGGCGTCCACGGGCCGAGCCTGGGCTCGACGACGTGGGCGGTCACCCACCAGGCGACGGGGATGAACACCAGGGCGCCGGCGGCGGTGAAGTACCAGTTGCCGACCAGATTGGCCGTCCAGGTGGGGTCGATCAGCCGGGCGGCGGGCTCGGACAGACCCAGGATGAGCGCGTCGAACTGGCCGGGCAGGGGATTGCCGGCGAAGCTGCCCACCACGCCGGCGAAGGCCGCGGCGACGCCGGCGATGGGATGGCGACCGACGGCGGCGAAGGCCGCGCCGGCCAGGGGCAGCAGGATGACGAAGCCCGAATCGGCGGCGTGGTTGGCGATCAGGCCCAGGAAGATGACCACCGGTGTGACCAACAGCCGCGGCGTGCGGCTCATCATGGCGCGGATGGCGGCCGACAGCAGGCCGACTCGCTCGGCGATTCCCGCCCCCAGCATGATCAGCAGCACATAGCCCAGCGGAGCGAACCCGGTGAGGGTGCGCGGCATCTCCACCAGCAGGGTCTGGATGTTGGCCGGGGTCAGGAGGCTCTGGGCGCGCAGCAGTTCCCCATCGACCGGATTGATCGCGCTGACCCCGACCCAGGCGCAGATCACGCTGGCCAGGACCAGGCCGCCGATGATCCAGGCGAAGATGAAGACCGGGTCCGGCAGGCGGTCGCCCAGGCGCTCGATGGCGTCGAGCGCCCTATGGATAAAGGGTTTTCTGGTCAACGGCCCCTCCGGCTTGAGCGGCGAGCCTAGGGGGCGCAGGCCGCGGCGCAAACCGGTCTCGCAGCAATTGCGAAGCATTCGCAGAATATATCGCCCCGTGCCCGCTCCAGCGGCGACGGCGACATCTCGTGATGTCTGGTCAGGGCAGGCGGGATGTCGCGCGCCGGCGTATCTCTGTTGCGGGAATCCGCTGTTTGAACCCTGCGCATTGCTGGTCTAGAAGGGCGCGCGACTCCTTCGAGGACTCCATGAACGCGTTCCTTCTGCAGTACCTGCCCATCGTGATTTTCTTAGGAATCGCGGCGGTTCTGGGCCTGGCCTTCGTGCTGGCCGCCGCCGTCCTGGCGCCCAAGGCGCCGGACCCCGAGAAGCTCTCGACCTACGAGTGCGGCTTCAACGCCTTCGACGATGCGCGGATGAAATTCGACGTCCGGTTTTATCTGGTGTCGATCCTCTTCATCATCTTCGACCTCGAGGTCGCGTTCCTGTTCCCCTGGGCCGTCAGCCTGATGAACCTGCCCACCGAAGCCATGCAGTTCGCCTTCTGGTCGATGATGACCTTCCTGGGCGTGCTGACCGTCGGCTTCATCTATGAATGGAAGAAGGGGGCCCTGGAATGGGAGTGATCGTTCCGGCCAATTCGGCCGCCCGCGCCACGGTCGAGGGCTATGACGCCAAGATCCACGACCCCTTCTTCGACGGGGTCAATGACCAGCTGGCCGACAAGGGCTTCATCACCGCGGCCGCCGACGACCTGATCACCTGGGCGCGCACCGGCTCGCTCATGTGGATGACCTTCGGCCTGGCCTGCTGCGCCGTCGAGATGATGCAGGCCTCGATGCCCCGCTATGATCTGGAGCGCTATGGCTTCGCGCCCCGGGCCAGCCCGCGCCAGTCGGACGTGATGATCGTCGCCGGCACCCTGTGCAACAAGATGGCTCCGGCCCTGCGCAAGGTCTACGACCAGATGCCGGACCCGCGCTATGTCATCTCCATGGGCTCCTGCGCCAATGGCGGCGGCTACTACTATTTCAGCTATTCGGTGGTCCGCGGCTGCGACCGCATCGTGCCGGTGGACATCTATGTCCCGGGCTGCCCGCCCACGGCCGAGGCGCTGGTCTACGGGGTCCTGCAGCTGCAGAAGAAGATCCGCCGGACCGGGACGATCGAACGATGAGCTGGCCTGTCTCCGCCGCCGACCTCCAGGCGCTTGGCCAGGCGATGGTCGCCAACAGCGCCGGCGCCCTGACCGGCGCCCATGTGGCCTTTGACGAGCTGTCCCTGACCGCGCCCCTGCCGCGCATCGTCGAGGCCCTGACCTTCCTGCGCGACCATCCGGACTATCGGTTCGAGGTGCTGGTCGATCTGACCGCGGTGGACTACCCCGAGCGCGAGAAACGCTTCGAGGTGGTCTATCACCTGCTGTCCATGAGCAAGAACGTGCGGGTGCGGGTCAAGCTGGTGACCGACGAGGACACCCCGGTCCCCACCGCGACCCCGGCCTATCCCTGCGCCAACTGGTACGAGCGCGAGGCCTTCGACATGTACGGGGTCTTCTTCGAAGGCCATCCGGACCTGCGCCGCATCCTCACCGACTATGGCTTCCACGGCCATCCGCTGCGCAAGGACTTCCCCATGAGCGGCTATGTGGAGCTGCGCTATGACGACGAGCTCAAGCGCGTGGTCTATGAGCCCATCAAGATGACCGAGTGGCGCAACTGGGACTTCCTCAGCCCGTGGGAAGGCGCCGAGCGCGGCTTCGCCGCCCTTCCGGGCGATGAAAAGGCGGAGCCCAAGGCATGAGCGGCGAAGTCGTCCCCACCTCCGAGGCCCAGCTGGCCCACAGCCCCTCGACCGAAACCGAGATCCGCAAGTTCACCATCAACTTCGGGCCCCAGCATCCGGCCGCGCACGGGGTGCTGCGCCTGATCCTGGAGCTGGACGGCGAAGTCGTCGAGCGGGTGGACCCCCATGTGGGCCTGCTCCATCGCGGCACCGAAAAGCTGATGGAGTACCGGCCCTATCAGCAGACGATCCCCTATTTCGATCGTCTGGACTATGTGGCCCCGATGAACCAGGAGCACGCCTATGTGCTCGCCATCGAGAAGCTGCTGGCCGTGGAGGTCCCCTATCGGGCCCAGCTGATCCGGGTGCTCTATTCGGAAATCGGCCGCATCCTGAACCACCTGCTCAACGTCACCACCCAGGCCATGGACGTGGGCGCGCTCACCCCGCCGCTGTGGGGCTTCGAAGAGCGCGAAAAGCTCATGGTCTTCTATGAGCGGGCGTCGGGCGCGCGGCTGCACGCCAACTATTTCCGCGTCGGCGGCGTCCGCCAGGACCTGCCCGCCGCCCTGGTGGCCGACATCTCCGCCTGGTGCGACGCCTTCCCCAAGGCGCTCAACGACATCGACAGCCTGATCACCGGCAACCGCATCTTCAAGCAGCGCAACGTCGATATCGGCGTGGTCAGCAAGCAGGAGGCCCTGGACTGGGGCTTTTCCGGCGTGATGGTGCGCGGTTCGGGCATCGCCTGGGACCTGCGCCGCAACCAGCCCTACGAGTGCTATAACGAGTTGGAGTTCGACATCCCGCTCGGCGTGAACGGCGACTGCTACGACCGCTATCTCTGCCGCATGGAAGAGATGCGCCAGTCGGTCCGCATCATGAAGCAGTGCTGCGATCGCCTGGAAAAGACCCCGGGGCCGGTGCTGACCGAGGACAACAAGATCGGCGCCCCCCGCCGCGGCGAGATGAAGCGCTCGATGGAGGCGCTCATCCATCACTTCAAGCTGTTCACCGAGGGCTACCGGACCCCGGTCGGCGAGGTCTATGCCTGCGTCGAGGCGCCCAAGGGCGAGTTCGGCGTGTTCCTCGTCTCCGACGGCTCCAACAAGCCCTACAAGTGCAAGATCCGCGCGCCGGGCTATCCGCACCTGCAGGCCATGGACTGGATCAACCGCGGCCACATGCTGGCCGACGTCTCGGCCATTCTCGGCTCGCTGGACATCGTGTTCGGGGAGATCGACCGATGAACGCGGTTGCGACACGGGCGCCGGCCGATCTCGCCCAGGGGCAGCTCGACGCCTACAACGTCCAGGACGTGGACGCCCTTTGCGGCTTCTTCGCCCAGGATCTCATCGTGGCCGACTTCAACGGGGCGGTGACGGTCGAGGGGCTCGACGCCTTTCGCGCCAAGCATGTGGCCCTGTTCGCCGAGCATCCGCAGAACCGCGCCGAACTCGCCCATCGGGTGGTGATCGGCGATCGGGTGATCGATCACGAGCGCGTCTATCGCCAGCCCGGGCCAGTCAGCTTCGAAGTGGCGGCCATCTACACCATCGCCGGCGGCAAGATCGCCCGCATCGACTTCGTCAAGTGAGGGGCATGTGAGCGTT
>Ga0208179_1001788_pt1 | contig 10607 bp, 10 predicted proteins | sample Malvired_Geostar_FD_184238 | JGI IMG/M metagenome (GOLD analysis project Ga0208179, IMG submission 184238) | Marine viral communities from the Global Malaspina Expedition - Malaspina viral metaG DeepMed_Geostar (SPAdes) (version 2) | ecosystem: Environmental > Aquatic > Marine > Oceanic | place...
GAATTTGAACACTGGCCGCACGGGCGGCTCTGGGTCGTATTGTGGCAGCAGCACTTTAACTTGTACTCGCTGGCCACGGTATGTGGTGTGGTAATTGTCGATAACGAAATTGGTAGTCATTTTACACGCTCCAAATTGATTGATTGAATAGGTGCATTAGCGGCAAACACGGCACGAGCGAATCCGGCAGGCGTAGCGCTGCGAAAATTCTTACGGTCTGGACCGGGCGCCGCTTTATGTATACGGTCGTCGGGTTGGCAATCTGGATCACAGTCTGCCGCCGGCATAACCATGCCGCCGCCGGTCCACAAACATGTTTTTTTCGTATAACAGTCTGCCGGCTCTAGCCCGCTGTACTGCCACGGGTGATAGCTGTAGTCTGGTTTTCGCCAGTACGTGCTAATAGTGCTAACCGGGTTTTCTATATAGTACGGCACGGGCGGGTATTCTCCGTCGGTCTGGAAAAATTCGCAGAAATCTGCCGCTGTAGCGAACATGTGAACGCTATCAGCTAGTGAGCGTAAACCCTTACCCTTAAACCAGCGAGCGCCACTGACAGCTAGCGAATCGCATGGCGGGTAGCAGGAAATAAACGCGACACGCTCAGCTATACCGCGTAGTGAATCCAGATCATCAGAGCGCCCATTTATAACGCGCTCAATTTCCAGCAGTATGTTAGCCGGCTCTATATCTAATAGGTCTAAATTGATTTTCCAGATACCGTCGGACAGATGGTACTGTCCGTCAAACACTGGATGCTGGTTGTCGAATGTGACGCAGTAATAGCCCGCGTCACGCCACGGCTTCAGTGATTCGCCGGTTTTGTCGAATAGTGAAATTACGATATCTCTTTTCATGTCAGACTCTCCGATAATGATTTTTTCATAGTGCCGTGAGCCCTAAACCCGATAATATAGGGTCGCTCACTAGCACATAATTTACAGTCTACACACTGAATATTGGCAGACTCTGCCGGGCAGGCTACTATTTTGCGGCCGTGCGGCGTGTAGGACACTTTAGGTGCGTCGATGGGTAGCACTACGGTTACAGGAAAGCCGGTATCGTATTTAGTATCGGCGTCGGTGATGTTATCGGCGCTCAGATTCTGAACAAAACCACGGGCTCTACCTTTTTCCCATATCGCGATGTTATGCGGCGTGGGCTCGTGATGGGTGTAGTCGATATGCGGGTTTCGGCCGGTACATTCTACTTTATATAGATAGTCCGACTCGATCACGGCGCCGTCGTCGTGCGGGTCATCTCCAGCGAATTTATGCCGTATTACGCGACTACGTGGTAGCTTGCGTAGATTATCCAGCGTGTCACGGTAGCTATCGCCACGAGCGCCACTATCTACCTTTTTCCAGTGCCAGCTGATGGGACCATGTTTAGCATAGCATGGGCCCGGTTTACGATTGCCGGCAGCGTCAACTATATATTTTAGTGCACAGCTATCCGGGCAGCTATCGCTGGATATAGTAGTGCCAGCTACCGGCCCGGTCTTGTTATTGCTAGACCGTGCGGTGTAATGTGCGTTAGTCGTCATCTGACTCTCCCATGTTACCTAGTGATACTATAGATATAGCTACCGCTGCCAGTAAATAGAGTACCGGCACTAATGCGGCAGCTACTAGTAGTCCGAATACGGACCATCCGATTATCGCTTCTATCATAGTAGTGTCTCGATTGATTAGTGACAGACCGAATATAAACGATGGGCAGCTAGACTGCAACCGGTTTTGCCCGACTATTCTTTATCAGCTGAGAAGCAGAGCAGCAGAGAAGAGAACAGCAGAGCAGAGAGAAGCAGAGAGAAGCAGAGCAGAGCAGAGAAGAGAGCAGAACAGCAGAACAGAGAAGAGAGCGCGAAACAATGTGCGGACCACGCACACACACGGCCGGCAAACCAGTCCAGCAGATAGAATCGCGCAGATAATAACCCAGTAAAATAGTATGTTCGCATAACTAGTAATATGTAAAGTAGGAAACCCCACCGATCGGCAGAAAAAAGTAGTCAAGATCAGATCTGAAGAGGCCCCTGGCCCCCCTTTTTGTTTTCTCTATTTTTTATATATCCTACCCATACAGCGGTGGGCAATTTCAACCAACATAAGAATACACTAATATGGCTACTTGGGAAGACTGGAAAAAGGGACTACTAGATGTAGCTGGGGGCACGCACGAGGCCCTTGGATTCCTCCCGTCAGCCCTTGGTAGCGTGCTTATGGCCGCCCCAGAAGCTGGTGCAGCTGCTCTGGATTGGTCTGACAGGCCCGAATGGCTTGCCCCGTCAATGACCCCCTGGACAAAGAAGGGAGAGGGTGTTGAGGGTATGCCCTTCTGGAACCGTGAGCAGGGTGCTGAGCAGTTCGACAAAGCTATGAATCGCTGGCAGTATCGGCCGAAAACTAAAACCCAGTCTGGAGCAGCATCGTCCGCCGCTCTTGGAGACTTAGTGGGCCTTATTGACTGGCCATTCGCAGAATTTGGGCGAGGTGTTGAGGGTATGACAGGTAGCCCTGGGGTTGGCGAGGCAGCATACTGGATCTCATCCCTTGGAACGGGACTTACGAAGCCTATAGCCACCGCCATCAAAAAGGGGGTAATAGCCCCACTCTCGACAGAAGCAAAATTGCTGCGACAGGGCTGGTACAGTGGTAACCCCATGGGGCGTGCCCAGCATTATGTCCGTATGCCAGCAGAGATGGTGGCCCGGAAAACGCTTAGCACCGTGGGCCCACAAGCCGCTTATGATGCTGCCCGTGGGTTTAGCTCAGCCACCACCAGCGCAATGCGTAGCATACAGAGTAAGATAGACAATCCTGTTCCCGGCGCTGATATACCCAAGCTAAAACGCAGTTACGTTAACGAGGTCGCAAAGGAGCTTAGTATGCGCCGTCAGTACGGGCTGGAGATTCCACCGGATCTGGCACAGGCCGGCAAGGGAATATTCCCACGGGAGATCCAGGTCACCGGTCAGCAGCTTCTTGACAACCCCCAGACGCTATCAGAGCTTACTGGGATGCAGATTACGGATGAGGTTGCCGGTCACATAACCCCGCATATTGTGCGTGAGTTTAATGCGTTAGAGCGCGGGCTACCGCTCAACTTAGCGCACAAGGTAGAGAGTCTGGAAAGTACAGGCAAAATGATGACCACGTCCTTAAAAGCCTCCAGGCAGAAGCCCTTGCTGAAGAACGATCATTTGATTAACCCTGATTGGCCGCCGATCAAAACAACAACAGCTACGAGGAGTGACAAGGCCGGAACGCCATATAGGGCAAAGATAGCGGATCAGCCTCTATACTCAATGCAAGCAGCGTGGGACTCCCTGATGACAAAACGCAGCAAGGGGCAGATTCCAGACAGAAGGTTTACTGCTCAGGATTTCCTTAACGAAATTGATGAGTTGAATCTGGCCAAGAAAGCAAAATTCCAGAAAGAGCTTGATTTACGCGCTATGGGGTGGCGAGAAGCTACTGAGGGTAAGACCGTAGCTAGTAAAAAACGCTATCGTGAAAGTGAGACAGTGAACCTGAATGGGGAAACAATCAAAGTTTTCAAGTTGCAATATAACAAAAACGGATCTATAAAAACATCTCTCAAACACAGACCCGTCTTTCTAAACAGACCGCCTGGGATTGGAAATGATTTTAGACAGCTTAATGATCGTGGATTTCGCAGCGCGGGCAAAGATGGGCTTATTAGTTGGGGTTTTGAGGGTCTTACGGGTGATCAGCTGCTAGGCCATGTGCGAGTACGCACGGTTCTAAACCCTGAAACCGGTCGTATGTTCCAGATAGGAATGGATCAGTTGGCTCTAGGTGCAGGAAAAGGATGGTTAAATAAAGTTACTGAAGGCGGTATGAAAAACCAGTTCATCTCGATTACCCCTCAACGCATGTCTTTTAGTGACGATATTTTAGCGAAGCACAACCTTAAAGGCCTTAGCCATAAAGACGCTTGGGATCTTGGGGAGGGGTTGTCCAGAGGAGAGCCGCAGGCAGGGATGGCTTATCAAGACATACAGAGGGCAGCCGCCCTGCATAAGGGACCAACCACACAACAGATAGCGGGGCACGTAGGCCGAACCTCTGCCCCACAGGTGGCGATACAGACAGCTAAAGGTCTAGAGGCGGCAGACAGAAAACGTGAACCCCAACAGGGACTATTAGGGCCATATTAATGCGAACAGAAATGCAAGAAACCTTCATCGAACAGTATTGCCTAACCGGTAGTGCAGCCAAAGCTGCGGCCACCGCTGGTTACTCCTCGCCTAAACAGCGGGGCTACGAGCTTAAAAACAAGTTCGCAGGAGAGATCGAGCAGCGTCAGAAGCGCATGTTGCAGGATTGCGTACCCGGAGCTATAGCACAGTTGCAGAGCCTAGCGCAGAGCGCTGAGAGCGAATCAGTGCGTCTGGGAGCTGTTAAAGATGTGCTGGACAGGGCTGGGCTGAAACCAACAGAAAAAATACAGCAGGAGATATCCCACGTAGAGCAAGCCTCCACCGATGAGCTACAGAGGGAGCTAGAAGCTCTAATGGGTACATCCACCCCTACCGTGGTACCTGACATGGTGAACTGATGCCTATAAAAAGATGCACACTACCCACGGGAAAGAAAGGATACAAATGGGGGACAAAAGGAAAATGCTATGCAAGTAGAGCCGGTGCCGAGCGTCAAGCGGCGGCCATTGGCCACGCGAAGCGAACTAGAGCAAGCGGTAGAGGTCGCTAGAGAACTACGTCAACGCGAGCGATATAACAAGCTCGATTTCTACGATCCTTACCCGTACCAGAAAAGGTTTCACGAAACAGGTGTAGACGCCAACCAGCGGTTGCTGATGGCGGCAAACAGAATTGGAAAATCCTACTGCGGCGCAGCGGAGATGTCCTACCATGTTACTGGGTTGTACCCAGATTGGTGGAATGGGCGTAGATACAGGCAGCCTATAGTTGCGTGGGCAGGAGGGGTTTCTAACGAAACCACCCGTGATATTGTACAACATGAGTTATTGGGTTCCCCCGACGACCCGGACGCCTTTGGTTCTGGTGCTATACCAAAAAATCTAATAATAAAAACCGAACGCAAGCCCGGTGTTCCTAACGCCAAATCGGTCGCCCTAATCAGGCACGTTAGCGGCGGGAACTCTTCTTTATTCTTTAAAGCCTACGAGATGGGTGTGGAAAAGTGGCAGGGCCGCAGTGTTGATTGCGTGTGGCTGGACGAGGAGCCAAGCAGGGACATATACTCTCAGGCTGTTACTCGAACCCTCGATCGCCGTGGCATGGTTTACATGACGTTTACCCCAGAGCGGGGGATGACTGAAACCGTAGCCTCGTTTATTAACAGCATAAAGCCCGGTCAGGCTCTGGTGAACGCCACCTGGGACGATGCTTCACAATCCGTAATGTCTATGCGTGGCCAGCGCGGTCATCTGCATGAATCCATTATGGAGCAGATACTGAGCAGCTACAGCCCGCACGAGCGCGAGATGCGTCGCTACGGGCGCCCATCGATCGGCAGTGGTCTGGTTTTTCCGGTGATGGAGGAAAAGCTGATAACAGATCCCGTTGCGCTTGAGGACCATTGGCCCCGTATCTGCGGGATTGACTTTGGATTTGACCACCCCACAGCCTGCGTATGGATGGCTTGGGACAAAGATGAGGACGTGGTGTACGTGTATGACTGCTACAGGCAGTCCAAAGCGTCACCAGCTGTACATGCTGCGGCAATTAAAACACGCCCCCAATACATCCCTATTTCGTGGCCACATGATGGCAACCGCAGGGACAGCATGGGCAACCCCGGGCTGGCTGAGCAGTATCGTAGCCTAGGGTGTAATTTTCTACCGTTTCATTTTGAGAACCCTCCCGCGCTTGGTCAGAAGAAAGGTGGCAACTCTGTTGAGGAGGGTATTATGGCGTTGCTGCAAAGAATGGAGTCCGACCGGTTCAAGGTGTTTGCAACACTGGGGGATTGGTGGGAGGAATTTAGGATGTACCACCGCAAAGAGGGGAAGATCGTTCCCATTCGCGACGACCTAATGGCGGCTACGCGATACGCCGCACTAACGCTCAGGTTTGCTGTGCCTGGACACGATCCAGAATGGACACAAGACCTTGAATACAAAAATTATGGAATTGTTTAATGGCTGAAAAAATTACAGAAGAAGAACTGGTAGGAAGGATACGGGATGAAATTACCGACTCTCTGGGCTATATGGGTGATACCATATCTTCTCAGCGCGAAAAGGCCATGGAATATTACTATGGGCTACCGTTTGGCAACGAGGTAGAGGGCCGCAGTCAGTATGTTGATACTACCGTGCAGGACACGATTGAGTGGATAAAACCCGCCCTTATGCGCGTGTTTGCCTCTGGTGATCAGATGGTTAAATTTTCCCCACATGGCCCGGAAGACGTGGCTATGTCTGAACAGGCCACGGATTATGTTAACTACGTTTTTACAAAAGACAATCCGGGCTGGGAGATCCTCTATTCCTGGTTTACCGACGCGCTTCTGTCAAAAAATGGTATCGTAAAAGTATGGTGGGATGAGTACAGCAACGAGGAGCGAGAGGAGTACCACGGTCTTACGGCTATGGAATTCGAGGCTCTGCTGTCTGACCCGTCTGTGGAGGTTATAGAGCATACTGAGTACACCGATACAGAGTATGAGGCTGAGGAGGCTGAGGAGATCCCGCCGCTGCCTGCTGCTGCTGCTGCTGCGCCCGCCGCGCCCATGGCTGCTGGTGAGGTTCTTAACGATGTTGTCATAAAACGAAAAGAGCACACCGGAAAAATAAAAATAGAAAACGTGCCGCCGTCTGAATTTCTTATTTCGAGAGAAGCCAAGAGTATACAGGAGGCTAGGTTTGTCTGCCACAGAGTCCGAAAAACCCTGTCCGAGCTCAGAGAAATGTACCCGGACGAGAAATTTGATGTACAAGATTTAGGTGGTGGAGAAGACGACGCCTTTAGCAACGAGCGTGAAGCAAGGTTTGATTTTGATATCAGCTCTGGATTTTCTTTCGGAGAAACAGAAAGAGAAGAAGCCCTTAGAACTTATTGGCTGAACGAATCTTTCCTTCTGACAGACTACGATGGAGACGGAATTACTGAGCTTAGAAAAGTTTGTACTGTAGGTGATTATGTTCTTGCTAACGATGAGATAGATTCTATACCGTTTGTTTCCATAACACCCATAAAGATTCCACACAAGTTCTTTGGCTTGTCCATAGCCGATCTAGTGATGGATCTTCAGTTGATGCGTAGCACGCTGATGCGTAACCTCATGGACAACATGTACAACCAGAACTTTGGTCGGTACGCGGTGCTGGAGGGACAGGCTAACTTAGACGATTTGCTCACACAACGCCCGGGTGGCGTAGTGCGCGTAAAAACACCCAACGCAATTACCCCCCTGGCCACCCCCGCGCTGGAGCCTTACACGTTTCAGATGCTTGAGTATCTGGATGGGGTGCGCGAATCTAGAGCTGGTGTGTCGCGTATGTCTCAGGGAATGAACGAGAACGCCCTGACCAGCCATACCACAGCAACAGCGGTTAACGCTGTTATGGGGGCTGCACAGAGCCGGGTAGAACTGATAGCCAGAAACTTTGCAGAGACTGGCGTCAAAGATTTAATGACTACTATATATGAGTTATTGCACAAAAACCAAGACAAGAAAAGAGTTGTTATGTTGCGTAATGAGTGGGTTCCGGTACGTCCTGATGTATGGCGGGATAAGTATGATTGCACTGTGTCTGTGGCTTTAGGTAGCGGCAGCAAAGATCAGCAGATGATGCACCTTAGCCAAATGCTCCAGTTCGCTGGGGAGGCTCTGAAAGGCGGTCTGCCTATTGTTAATGAGCAGAACATGTACAACCTCGGCGCCGCTCTTGTAAAGGCTATGGGGTTTCAGAATGTTGATGATTTTCTTACAGACCCATCAAAAACGCCACCTAAACCAGAAGAGCAAGACCAAGCTGCTATGGCTAAGCAACAGATGGAGCAGATGGAGTTGGAGATAAAGCGCAAAGAGCTTGAGATAAAAGCGGCAGACGTAGAGGTTAAAAGGCAGAAGATACAGCAGGATTATCAGAAAAACGCGGTTGACGCTCAGTTGAAAGTAGCAGAGCTAAAACTTGAGCGCGATCAGAAACGTGCGGTAGCTATAGGAGCGACATAATGCCAAAATATTCACAATACCCCGGAGAGTCTAGGGAGAGGTTTAAGGCCAGGATGGCGCGTCAGGCGGCCGGAAAGGGTAAGTATAAAGACACTAATGGGGATGCCGCCACATTAAAAGAGGTTGCGTCTGTCCTTTCTGGAAGTAAGACAAAATCTAGACGCACAAAAACAAAAAAGCCGGGTAGAAGGAGATTGTATACATAAAATATGGATAACGAATTAAGGGAACACAGGGCAAAAGCCCTGCTTGATAACCCGTTGTTTCAAGAAGCATTTGATGTACTAAGAGAAGATTTAATGGGCCGCTGGGAACACAGTGGTTCAACAGATTTGGAAGCTAGGGAATCAATCTGGCTTGCAATGCGACTGCTTGACAAGATTCATGGCCATGTAACGTCCATTATAGAAACAGGACACATGAACAAGATTCTCGACAAGCAACACCCATTCATCTGAAAGAGGATTTAATTATGGCGGACAAGCGACAAGAAGCCCCGCAAGCAGTAGAAAGTACGCAACCCGGTAGTTTATGGGAGGCACAAGAAGCATTACTCAAGATGACGGAACCGGAAACGGAAACCCCGGAAACTGATGAAGCACAACCTACAGAAGAAGAAGAGTCTACAGAGAAAGCTCAAGACAAATCATTTGAAGAGGAGCCGGACGAGTCTGAAGAAGGCGAAGAAGGCGGTGATGATGATGAGTTTGAGGAAACCGACGATTACGAGACGACTGAAGAGCCCGAAGAAACGATCCTATATACTGTAAAGGTAAACGGAGAGGACACAGAGGTTACTGAAGAGGAGCTAATCAGAGGTTACTCCAGACATTCAGACTACACCAGGAAGACGCAAGAGTTAGCAGAGGAGAGACGGAATATTGAAGCCGCTGAGGTTCAATATCAATCCGAATTCGCCGCAATGCAACAGGAGCGTCAACAGTATGTTGAGGCAGTAAGCCAAACAATTCAAAACTCGATGGCTGGTTTGCAACAGTACAGTGATATAGATTGGCCTGCTCTAAAAGAGCAAGACCCAATCGAGTACATTACCAAGCGTGATGAGTATCGCGAGATACAAGAGAACGTGCGGGCTAATCAGCACAAGATGCAGGTGGAACAACATAAACTCGTATCCGAACAAAAGCAAGAACGAGATCACATGCTGCAAGAAGAGCATGGGAGGTTACTCGAAAAGATGCCAGAGTGGGGAGATCCCGCCGAGCAGAAACGATTAGCCAAAGATCTTAGAGATTACGCAATTAATCAGGGCTTTTTAGCGGATGAAATTAACAGCTTAGTTGACCATAGATCTTTAGTCGTTCTTTCAAAAGCATTGAAATATGATGCTTTGCAGAACGCAGACGTAAAATCTAAAAAGGTTAAAAAAGCTCCACGTGTTGTTCGATCAGGCAAGGGTACGGGCAAGAAAGAGGCTACCAAGTCAAAACAAGCTGCGAAAATGAAACGTCTACGAAGTAGTGGCCATGTCGATGATGCGGCTTCTATTTTGGAAGATATGTTTAATTCTTAATAAGGAGATAAATAAATGGCAATTGCTACAAATACGTCACTGACGTATAGTTCCGTAGCGATTCGCGAGGATTTATCTGACGTGATATATAATATCGCGCCCTTGGATACCCCCTTCATGTCAGGATGTGCGAAGACAAGTGTTGATAATACTTTCTTTGAATGGCAGACTGATACTATTACTGCTGGTGCAGCTAATAGAAAGATAGAAGGCGACGACAGCATTGCTGCCACCGCACGGGTACTTCCAACGCGACTTGGAAATTACGCGCAGATAAGTCAGTACGTGAATCAAACTTCAGGAACAGACGACGCTGTAAACTACGCCGGACACGGCAAACATCAGGCTTACCAGTTGGCTAAAAATGGCAAGCGCATGAAAAGAGACATGGAATCCATGTTACTTCAGAACATCGTAAGAAGTGCTGGTAGCTCAACTGCTGCCCGTGCAACTGCTGGTGTTCCTGCGTGGCTTGCAACCAACTATGTGTCGATGAATCCGACATCGGGTTCACCGGCTGCTGGTGCAACAGGCACGACTGCGATGACAGAGGCGACTGCTACTGCTTCTATTACAGAAGCTGGCATCAAGAATGTCATCAAAGACTGCTATGAAGCTGGTGGTAACCCTGATCTACTCTTGTGTCCACCCGCAATCAAACAGGCTATTTCTGACTTGGCACAGTCTGTATCATCTCTTAGAACTGAAACTAAGGGTGATGCTCCTGCCCACGTTGTAGCCGCAGTTGACGTTTATGTTTCCGATTTCGGCACGTTTAAAATCGTGAGTGATCGAAATATGAACTCGACTGAGCACGTCTTCTTTCTGGACATGGACTTCTGGGCCATTGGTTGGCTTAGACCTTTCCAGACTGTCGA
>Ga0208179_1001794_pt1 | contig 10588 bp, 11 predicted proteins | sample Malvired_Geostar_FD_184238 | JGI IMG/M metagenome (GOLD analysis project Ga0208179, IMG submission 184238) | Marine viral communities from the Global Malaspina Expedition - Malaspina viral metaG DeepMed_Geostar (SPAdes) (version 2) | ecosystem: Environmental > Aquatic > Marine > Oceanic | place...
CATCCTGTACCGTCATGCATTGTTTTAGCGGGGTGGGGGGTCATAAAATGGATGAGGAGGCGAGTATAGTCGTCCCATCTCTCTACACGGGGTGAAAATAGGTGTTAAGTAACTGAAACACAATATTAAATATTTTAAGAAAAGATTTGCAAGTTATAAAGATAGGCATTAGATTCAGTAATAATCTAACAATAACTATGGGGAGAATATATGGCACATAAGGGAGAGAAGTCGAACGGCAGTCATTACAGTAGTAGTGGTGCAACGAAGAATATTTACAGTAAGAAGAAGCGAACATCATTTGTGAACGAGAATGAATGGTGGGAGAAGTTATCGGAGGGAATGAAATCATTAAAGAAGCATTACAGTCAACCTTGGCCTCCTTTTAACGCACCAAAGTTTAGTGAAGGAACAAGCAGACGTTATCGGCAACAAAAAAAAGGTCATTTTGCTGAAGCAATGCAAGATCCTTGGAATGCAAGAAAGAAAAAGAAATCTGTAAAGAGCGAAGCAGAAATGCGAGCAAACCAGAACAGGGTTATAGGATCAGATGCACAATGGAAGAAGTTACGTCAGGAACATTGGAACGTATTTAAAGATCCAAACAAGCCAAAGGATTACTGGGAGAAGAAACGAAGATCCGACAGGGAATCAGGATATGGAAGCTACTGACAAGTTCATAGATTCATTTGTTGAGACAGGCGATTACCTAGTTTCAATGAGGGAGGCAGGATTTAAGGAGAAAAACCCATATAAGCTGAAATTACAGGGTAAGGCACTTGTTATTGAGAACAAGGATGAGATAGACAGGAAGTTTCATCAGCGTTTAAGGGAAGGTGGGCCTAGAGCATTGACAGTTATTGAGAGATTGATGGATAGCGACAGCGATACTGTGAAGCTCAATGCGGCAAAGGAAATCTTAGACAGGGGTGGATACAAGGCATTCAATGATATTGATCCCACACGGACTGTAGAGGAGCTTAACGCACAATTAGTTGCACTTGTCGGAGATGATGGTGCTAAAATGCTTGTAGCGGCTTTCAGAAGCAGGAAAGTCATATCAGGCCCAACAATCAATTAGGATATAACATGGCAAAAATGTGGAATAAATGGACTCGTAGTGGAACTGAAATGGGATCATCCACGTCTCGTATGATAGAGAAGTTGGCTGGATCTGGAGGAGGCAGTAAAGGAAAGATAAAATTTAAACCTCTTGGTAAAAGTTCACAGAATATATCGGGTGAAACACAGTCGTCCTTTGAAGGAGGAAGCACAAAAGCATCAGAAGGAGTTTTAAGTGACAAACAGAGAATAAGTTTCTTATTAAAACATAATCTTAATAAACTTCTTAGCTTGTTCGCAGTTGGTGGTGCAACCAAAGCTCTTAACAAGCGCAAGGAAGATAAAAAGAAGAGAGTTGGTAGAACAATCTTAACTGAATATTAAGATACTTTAGTTATGGCTAAGAAAGTTAAAATCAGAGTTATATCTGGTGGTCAGATCGGTGCAGATAAGATAGGATTGGAGGAAGCCAAAAAACTAGGTTTCCAAACAGGCGGTACAGCACCAAAGAAATACCAGACATCAAGAGGATCTGATTTATCATTAAAAGATTATGGCGTATCAGAAATATCAGATGCAGATACGACTTCTTATCAAGGTCGAGAAAGAACATATGGACCTCGTACAGAACAAAACGTATTAAAATCCGATGTTACACTTATTTATACTGTTGAAGGTAAAGAAGATTCTCCCGGTTCACGTTTAACAAGAAATCTAGCCAAAAAACACAATAAACCCTTCCTTCAAAATCCCACACCTAGTCAAGTATCCAACTTAGTTTCAGGATTAGGTAAAGAAGATGTTACTATTAACGTAGCTGGCAATAGAGAATTTACTAACCGCAAAGCAATATCCCAAGGTTTACAAGCGGCATCAAATCCTACTCGTAATATGCCTAAGAACCTCAGTAAAGCAATACAATCCAGAGTATCTAATCAATCTTCATCCTCTAGTCCTCCTAGCAACGCAAAAACAATATATTTCCAAGGGCCATCTTCAGGAATATCTGATCCAAAGGCGTTTAAAAGAGCCTTGACTAAGAGATATAGCCAAGCAAGGAAAAGACATGGTGATGTCCAAGTTCAATTTCGTGGTTCAAGGACTTCACAGGCAGATCAGTTGATTAGTGAGTGGGCAAGTGAAGGATTTACGAAATATCTTCCTCCTAGCAGAGATCCTAAGAAACTTCAAACTGTAAGTAGAGGACATTTATTCAGAACAAATAAGAAAGGATTACCCATAAGGAAAAAAGAACCTATTAATATCAGTAAGATAAATGCTCCCGGTGAATCTGTTGAGAAAATATCATTTAGTAGTAAAGGAAAAATAGTATATCCGGGTAAGGCTACAAAACAACATCATGAGAGATTTCTTGAACTAACAGGTTCTCCAAAACAGGGAGGATTAGGTCTTAAAAAAGGTTTTGAAGCATTTCTTGATGAACTTGAAGATATTGGTAGAGGTTCTACAAAACAAGCTCCAGATACTATCCGTACAATACAGCTAAAAGGTAAGAAAGTAACTAGGTTGCCAATAATAGGTGAGGGTCAGGGACAAGTTACTAAGGTAAAAGCTGATATTAAGTCAATGCTTGCAGGATTACAGGTTGCAGAAGACAAAGCCAAGTATTACTCTCTTGATCAACCCACTTTAGATAGAATTTCCAACCTGAAGAAAGATGTACCTTATCCTGTAAAATCAGGTGAGTACCTAAATATTTCTGAAGCAGATAGTCCTGATCTTCAATTTATTGAAACAGAAGATGATCCTAATTTCGGACCAGAAAACCTAAATAAGCAATATAAAGGTAAGGGGCCGTTCCACTTTGGTAAATTCGGTCTAAAAGCAGTATTAAGTAAATCGGATGAATTAAAACCTGAGTTAAAAGATTATACTGATGACGATAAAAAAATTCGCCATTTAAGTAAAGTAGATGAAGAATCCATGTCTCAGGAAGATAAGGCTATTAAGAAAGAAAATAAGCAATTAGGAAAACTGACAAAAATTGTTAAAGGATCACGGCAATGGAAAAAATGGACTAAAGCACCAGCATCCAGAAGAATCCTCTTAAATATAATCGGAGATGTATTCAAAAATAAGACTGATACAGTATTACCATCAGAAAAAGTTATAAGAGGGCCACATCTTAAAGGAAAGTTAATAAGTGCCGATAAAGTTCATTGGACTGAAAAACAATATATTGGAAGAGATAGAAATCCTGAACTGAAGATTCGTAAGGAAATGTCAGATGAAAAAAAGTTAGCAAAACAGAAAAGAATTGGTAAAAAAGTCTCTATGTTAAGAACATCAGGAGATCGTTCATTAGCTGGTATAAAGTCTTACATAGCACAAAATATTGCACCAGATAAAACTCTCTCAACATCAGGAGGAGTAGTTGGTACACGATGGTATCCGGGTAAAGGTATAAAATTACCTGAAAAGACTTTTCCTAAGAAACCTCATACACCGGGGCTTAAAGTAGATGCACCGATAGATGCTCGACCTAAAATAAAAATCAGGAAAGTAACTACTGCAATGCAAAAATACCATAAACCAGTAAGTAAAGAAGCTGGTATTAAGGCTATAGAAGATAAATTGAAGGTAAAAGCAAAGAAAAAGGCATTGCCAGTTAATAAAGAATTAACATCCAACGTAACTAAGGAACTTCAGAAGCAATTCCATGGAAAAGATAAACCTCGCTACAAGACTACAGTAGGGAAAGGATTGAAGTTCACTAGGGGAATAGGTGCATTCAGTTTATTCTCAAGTATATTTGGAGTAGCTAGAGCAAGAAAAGAAGCTAAACAGGAGTTTGGAAAAATAGGAATAAAGCGAGATCCAACTGCACTAGAAACCCTTTCGTTTACTTTGCCTAAATTTGCAAGACCTAAACTATATAGAAAAATACCTGATGCATGACAGATAAAACTGAAAAAGCAATTGAAATTGCAGAACAAATTTCAGATATTTATGAAACGAATCGGCTTCTGGAATATGAACCATATGATTACCAGAAGCGGTTCCATGATGCAAAGGACATGACAGGTCGCCTTGCTAGGCAACGTCTATTGATGGCGGCAAATAAAACTGGCAAGACATTTTGCGGTGCATCCGAGATGGCATTTCACTTAACTGGACGATACCCTAAATGGTGGACAGGAGCAAAGTTTAACAGACCTATAACTGCATGGGCGGCTGGTAACACAACTGCAAATACTAGGGACATTGTACAGGCAGAGTTGCTTGGTGAACCCGGAGATGAGGAAGAATTCGGCAAGGGTGCAATACCAAAACAGTATATTTCTGGTACTCCACTAAGAATGCCCGGTGTTCCAAATGCATACCAGAGTTTGAAGGTAAAGCATGTATCAGGCAGGAACTCCAAGTTGATCTTTAAGTCCTATGAGCAGGGAAAGATGCAATGGATGGGTAAGGCAGTAGATGTTACATGGCTCGATGAGGAACCTCCGCAGGATATATACTCTCAGGCATTAAGAGCCGCACTTAAAGGTGGAGGTATTGTCTATATGACATTCACTCCCGAAAGTGGAATGACTGAAGTTGTAACTCAGTTTATGACAAAGCTCGGACAGTCACAGGCACTTTATCATGCAACATGGGATGATGCTATACATCTGGATGATGATGTTAAGAAAGAGATATTGGCGGCACTTCCTCCGCATGAAAGAGAGATGCGTTCAAAAGGAATACCAGTTCTAGGTTCTGGACTTGTTTTTCCTGTAAATGAGGATGATCTTGAAGTCGAACCATTCCCATTGCCCCAATACTGGCCCCGGATATGTGGATTGGATTTTGGATGGGATCACCCAACTGCCGCAGTCTGGATTGCATGGGACAGAGATACAGATACAGTTTATGTATATGACTGTTATCGTAAATCTGCAGAAACTCCTGTGGTACATTCTGCCGCAATTAAGGAAAGAGGCTCATGGGTTCCTGTAGTGTGGCCTCACGATGGTTCCCAACATGATAAAGGTTCAGGGAAGCCCTTGGCAGAACTTTATCGTAAGCAGGGCGTGAATATGGCTCACAAGCATTTTGAGAATCCTGAAGGTGGAATTGCACTTGAACCGGGAATTATGGATATGTTACAAAGAATGCAGACAGGTAGATTCAAGGTTTTTAATTATTTAAGGTTGTGGTTTGAAGAACTTAGGATGTATCATAGGAAAGATGGCAAGATCGTAAAGGTACATGATGACCTAATGAGTGCAACCAGATATGCATCTCAGTCCTTGCAGTTTGCTGGTCTTGATAAACCAAAGAAAAGACCTAGAAAAGCTATTAGCAACTACGATTACTATGATTCGTCTGAAAGGATCTACGCTTGATCATACAAGGATGTGATTACATGAATATGTATGCAGGAAGAGGTTGGAAAAAGATATTGAAAGAATACAAAGAAGATTGTATCTTGTTAAGAAAGAACCTATAACTCTCAATAAAAAACTACTATGAAAATCTATACAGAAGTAAACTATATCTGGAAAGATGACAAACTTGTCCAGACAGATTCAAAGTCATTTGACTATGAAGGTGAAGTGGCACAAGCTCATACAAAAAAAGGTGGCCCTTCGTGGGCTAGATTTAATGTACCGCATAATCATAAAATAGCAGAGGCAACAGGCATGACGAGTGAAACTGCGGACAAGGTATCAGACATATACGAAGGTAGTGATATAGAAAAAGGAATTACAAGTATTCAGGAAACTTATAAAGATTTTGAAGGTGGAGTAAAAAGTTTCATAAAAAGCGAAATACCATTCCACGACACTACAGATGATGAAACTGAGGATGGAACTATCTTAACAACTCCTGAAGAAAGAGAAGCAGTTTTACAACAGGGAAAAGTTGCTGAAGGTGGAAGAAAAAAGAAATATGGAAGACAATTTATGGCAGGAGATCCACTATCGGCTAGTATTTTAGCACCATAAATATTATAAGGAGATAATATGGCAGAAACTATACTTGCACCTACAAAAGGAACATATGTTCCTAGAAGACCAAGGGAATTAGATTATATGGACGAAGCAGGAAATATAGTAGAGCAAGAATCAGAAGAAGATTATAATGCCTTGTTTGGAATAACTGAAGAAAATCCACAAGGTGTAGGAATTGATGAAGGTAGACATAATCAAATTACACCTTTAGCTGATAAACCTAAAGCTACAGGTGGAAGTGGAGGAGTTGGTCAGATAGGAGGCAGGGAAGAAGAACAGGGTAGAAAACAAATGGTAGAAACCACACAAAAAGCTAGTCGTTTAAAAAAAGCCAGTATTTTAGATCCTAATCCTTATGGATAAATAATGGAAACACAGCAAAATCCTCTAGGCAGTATTCTTGATAAGCAACATGAGAAACTGAAGGGTAATCGCAGGAATTGGGAACGTGAATGGCAGGAAATGGCAGAATATGTGTTGCCGCATCGTGCTGATTTTACAACTACTCATTCTAAAGGTGCAGACAGGATGTATTCTGCATTTGAAGGATCTGCGATGCGCCTTCTTAAACGATTTGCTTCCAATATACATAATGTATTCACACCAATGGGTGCAGAATGGTTCAAGTTAACTTCTGGAATCACCCAATTGGATAAAGAACGTAATGTTGCATTATGGCTTGAAGAAGCAACCAAGATAATAAAACATCATGTATCACGACCAATCTCCAATTTCCAGAGTGCAATCTTTCAATACTACTTGGAAGCAGGGACTTTTGGAACTGGTATCATATTTGTTGAAGATGTTCCCGGTTTTGGTCCTCGTTTCCGCAATTTTCCTCTTTCGGATTGCATATTGGGTAGCGGAAGTGAAATGGAAGTTGACACAGTATTTAGAAACTATAAACAAACGTATAAAGACTTAATATCAAGATTTGATCCTCAAACTTTACCAGAAGATGTATTAAAAAATGCCCAAAGTGAGAAGATGCTTGATGAAGTCGATGTTGTTCATTGTGTTTATCCTGCATGGACAATGGCTCAGTATCTTCCTGACTTTAAAAAAGCATATGTATCAGTTCATTACCTGAAGGAGAAAAAACATATACTTGCAATTGGCGGTTATGATGAAATGCCTTATATCTGTGCAAGATGGGAACGATCAGATAGGGAAATCTATGGAAGAGGGCCAACTTGGGAAATAATGCCAGATATAAGGCTAATTACTGAAATTGATAAAACTTATTTAAAAGCAGTTCAGAAATCGGTATCACCGCCTCTCTTTGTACCGGATTCTGGACTCTTAGACCCCCTAGATACAACACCTGATGCGATAAATTATTATTCGGTAGGTCTAGGGGGCAAGGATATGATCTTTGAAGCTCCAACTAATGCAAGACCTGATTATGCAGAAAGATTAAGTGCAAAAAGTCTCTCAGCAATTCGGGAAGGATATTTCATGGATCTCTTGGAATTACCGGGACCAACTGCACCAGATGGTGATGTAATGCGCTTCTCTGCAACAGAAGTATCTGTAAGAATGAGACAGAGAATGCCTGTTCTTGGACCAATTCTTGCCAGACAGGAAGCAGAGTTTCTTGATCCTTTAATCAGGAGAACGGTAAATATATTGATGCGTTCCTATTTGTTGCCTGAGATGCCTGAAGAAATGGGTAATAACTACAGGATTGAGTACATGAACCCAGTTTCTATTGCAATGCGATCTGGAGAAATAAATTCAATGTCACAGTTATTTGAAATGATACTGCCTCTTGCTCAGATTGACCAGACTATACCAATGTACTTCAATACTCACCAGATACTTACAAATACTGCGGAAGTGCTTCAAGTACCAGTTTCTAATATCAGGTCAAAAGAAGAAGTTGATGCAATGGTTGCAGAACAACAAAGACAGAGAGCCGCACAGGAACAAATGCAACAAGCTCAAATTGCTGGTGAGGTTAATGAAAAGATGGCAAGAGCAGAATCACTTAGAGCAGAGGCGGCATAATGGGTGACATGGCTCCTTCTATTGTAAAAGGGAAATATGAAGATATTCCAGAGCATTACAAGAGAAGTAATTGGGTAAATAAAAAAGTATGGAAGAAAAAAACAAGACCTAAAGTATTTGCTAGATCACCATGGCAAGATGGTAAATTAAATGATCCTTATACTGGTAAAGAAATAAAAGGACCTAAAGTATTAGAACATACAGTTTCTAATAAAGAAGCACATGAATCTACTGCAGGAAGACCCGGAGGGATGTTGTCTGATGCAGAAAAACTGAGATTTGGGCATGATATTAAAAATCTAAAAGTTGTTTCTAAAAAAACTAATATAGAAAAAAGCTATTATGACATTGCTGGATGGCTACCAAAATTAAACAAATCGAATTTTGCGAAACATACTGAAACTATTAAGTTAAAACATAATTTAGCAATGGATCCAAAGGAAGCAACAAGATTTAAGGAAATAACTGGTAGAGAGACAACTACTAGAGTTGCACCTAAACTTAAAAATACATTCTTTTGTATGAGATGTCATGTAAAACACTCCATTGGTAATCATAACTGATGAATTGGTTTGACCGTGAATCAAATAATCGTAGAATATTTAAGGAATGTTTTTCAACAGAAGAAGGACAACAGGTACTAACTAAACTTGTACAGGATCACTTTGTTTTTAAGACTACACCAACTCCTGATCCGTATTTATCTGCATGGCAAGAGGGTCAGCGTAGTGTAATACTCAAGATACTGGAGATGGTGGACACCGATCTTAGGGTGCTTAGAACACGCTATGATCAACAAGAACTTGCCAGAATAAAACGGCAGGATAACCCTAGCAATAATTAAATATGTCAGAAGAAGCAATGGCTCCTGCAGAAGAAGCAGGGCAAGCTGAAAGTGGCGAATCTTCGGCTTTACAATTTAGTGCATCCACTATGCCAGAGGGCTTAAGGGATGAACCTAGTCTCCAGACTTTTGACTCAGTAGATAAACTCGCTAAGTCCTACGTCAATGCAGTCAAGAAGATTGGAGGAAACCCGGATAATCTCATCTCCCTTCCGCAAGAAGGAGAAAGTTGGGATAATCTATTTAACCAGATAGGTAGACCTGAAAAACCAGAAGGATATGATTTTGGTGATGATGAAGGTGTTCTCGATGATTTTCGGGAATTTGCACATCAGACAGGTCTTACACAGGATCAGGCTGAGAATATCTTAAATTTGTATGGAGATATACAGGAAGAAGAAAAAACTCAGCGTGCTAAAGAAATTGAAGATTTGGCATTAGATACTAAGATCAATCTTCAAAAAGAGTGGGGTAATAAATATGAAGGTAAAATTGATATGGCAACAAGAGCTTTCGCTCAATTTTCCTCACCCGAGTTAAAGTCAATTATGAATGAGACAGGTCTGGGCAATCATCCTGAAATGATCCGGGCTTTTTCACAAATTGGTGAATTACTTGGTGAAGACTCACTCGTTGTAGGTACAGGAATGGGTTCATCCCAGTTCTCACCTCAACAGGCGCGTGTAGAGATTCAGAATCTATATAGCGATAAGGAATTTTCGGAGGCTTATAGGGATAATAGAAATCCCGGACATAAATCTGCGATGAATAAAATGGATAAGTTATTCAAAACAGCATATCCAAGTCAAAAACGAGTACGATAATATCACACCTCCATGGTGGAGGTAATACCGAACATAAGATAATAGGCAGATAAGCATTTGCCCTGCCGAAAAGTCTGTTGTGACCCTTTATGGATAATCACTAGGTTATTGTGATCTAATTTTTTCATAATGGTAACAATATGGCTAATTTTTATGATATTGAAACGTCTTATGTACATCGGTATTCTTCTGATGTATTACATGCGCTTCAACAAAAAACATCCCGGTTACGGAATTTTGTAACCAATAAGCCAGACTGTCAAGGTGTTGCCGAGTTCATTGATAAGATCGGAACTAACGAAGCACTAGACAAAGTTGCACGTTTTGCAGATTCACCAGTACAAGCAATATCCCATCAACGTAGGAGAGTATCAGCACAACCTAAAAATGCTGGATTCTTTGTAGAAGGTTTTGACACTCGTAGAATGAACTATGATGTGTTCCAGCCTTATGCAGAAGCTACGTCTATGGCTATGGCTCGTAAGATGGATGCTACAATCGTTGATGCTGCATTTGGTTCAGCTTATGAATCAGATGGTGGTGCAATGGACGGTGCAACCGAGATAGTTTGGAATTCATCCAATTTCCCAAATCAATTCATTGATGTTGATTTTCAAGTAGGTACTGCAACTGTTGACTATAGTGGTATTGATAACTCTGCTGGTAATCGCAGAACATTATCAATCGATAAATTGTTAAAGGCTCGCAGGATTCTTTCTGAAAATGAAGCAGATCAATATGATGAAGGTGGTAATCCACTATATTTCATTGTTTGTTCTGCGGCTCAGATTGAGTCACTACTGCATTCAACAACAATCCAAAGCATAGATTATAATAACATCCGTGCATTGGTGGAAGGACAAACCAATTATTATGCCGGGTTCCAG
>Ga0208179_1001798_pt1 | contig 10584 bp, 8 predicted proteins | sample Malvired_Geostar_FD_184238 | JGI IMG/M metagenome (GOLD analysis project Ga0208179, IMG submission 184238) | Marine viral communities from the Global Malaspina Expedition - Malaspina viral metaG DeepMed_Geostar (SPAdes) (version 2) | ecosystem: Environmental > Aquatic > Marine > Oceanic | place...
TAAATACTGGTTTATACTTTAGTGTCCCAGTACCTGTACTGCTAGAAAAAGCTAAACGGTCTGATGTTGCATCTAACTGTGATTTATGTTGCTGAGGCTTGGTCAGCCAAAAATAGTTATCATCTTCATATTCTACCCTATAATAACTACCGGTGTCGGTAGTATCCGCATTTATACCGTCAGTTCTAGTAGGAGCCGTATTTATTTTTATCCCAGCGATAGTACTATTAGCGGAAGAAACATCATTAATATCAGTAATTCTTATTAGTGTGCCTGTTTCTAATCCATGAGCTATTTTATATCCCTTTATATCACCGCCGTCAGTAGATTGCATACCACTTACTTCTGTCCCTAATAAACCTTCAACCTCACAATTATATACATCTTTTATCAGGTTTGCTCCAGTTAGGGATGTTGCCCCCCAATGAAAGTCCTCCATCGTACCCGAAAGGTCAACTAAAGCTTTCATTTTCGGGTGATCTTTATGGGAGTGTCCATCAACCATAGAAGTATTCGGAGAGTCGGTGATTGACCTACCCCCAGCCGGTAATGGTGAGAACCCTGCCATACCCGTAGTCCCATCCTTATCATCTCTAGCAAACCCTCCTCTACCTGCTTTTAGCGCACCGAATGTACCCGCTGATTGGAAAGTTGTATACTTTCTCATAGCACTTGTCGAACCAGCAGAATTAGTCCAAAACCTAGCATTATCTATTAATAGGTCAGCATAGCTATCTGTATCGGTACTTTGCCAATTATAAGTACGGACATCATCTCCTCTATTCCAATGAAATACCCCTCTGCCATTTTCCTCCCCGGAAGCTTTCTGTCTTAGCACAGTAGCAGGAGGAAACCCACCCTCAGGTATATTAGCGGTATAATCTTGCTCAGAAATACTGTTGACTTTGAACATTTCCAGCTTATGTCCTAAATCATTAGCATTTTTTACCTGCCCATTATCATCTACGGCACTCAGAGCAACCTGCGTATACAAATCATCATCAAATAAACCGTGATCAAAATCAGGCAGCATAAATACTTTAGTCATATTCCAATCTGTGTCTGATTCAGATTGATTCTCACTTGTAGGGTAATACACAGTTAGTCCTGTGGCTCCGGGGTCTACAGGTTCTGAACCCCGCATAAAATAATTTATATGGGGTCTGTGTGTATCCTTTGAGTGCCCCGCAAATGCCTCACCATTAGTAGTTCCATACAACCCTGTATCTAGGTAGAAATCATATCCCTGCGCTCCTGATGGTTCTGGTTCGAGATTAACCCTCCTAGCTGTAGAACTGTTTGCAACACTTTGTATGGTATTACCATTTAAATTTTTAATTTTAAAATCACTAGTGTTGACAGAATGTACTATATATGCTCCAGCTTGGATATACGTACCACTACCACTATCTATGGTAGCATTGTTATCACCAGAAACCTTTACCATATTTCCATTTACATACCCGTGAGCGGTGGATGTTTTAAGCAAAATATCCTCTGTACCTGTATCATCTTCGTTACCAGATTCTCCATAACTAACTTCCGCAGCAGGGACACCACTGCGAGGAAATTCTAGCCCCGTATTAGAATGTCGCTCCGTCATAGCTATATTTACCATAGCTTTTAGGGCGGTAGTATCGCTTCCAGCAAATTTCTTCTTTCTAGAAATATCTCCGGTTGGGAAGCTAAAAGCTGAATCTTGAAATTTGGCTTCACCTATGGAAGTTGACCCATCATGGGTATTATCTGAATATAATTTTTTACCAAAAGCCCAATCAGATACTATTGCTTTTAGGGTATCTGAGAATTTAGCGTTATCATACAAAGCATCTCTAAATTTTCCTTGGTCGTCTGTTTCTTCTGGGTCTGCTGGAACTAACCTAGTAGTAGAAAAATCATCACACACCGCAGAAGAATCCTGAATTGCTCTCGTTATAGGTTCACTGCCTAGAGTAAAGAAGTAGTCACTTGCCTGTAAATGTATTGTTTTACCGACTGCATCACTATAACTTACATCTACAGTATCTATTTTCCCATAGAAATAACAATACATCATCTTATCAGTTCTCATTGCTATATATGCTGTTCGTTGGTGGTTTATAGCATCATTATTATCATGTGTTGCCGCTGTAGAACCTAAAACCCCACGAGTAACTGAAATTGTAGTATCACTAGTACCTGTAATTTGCATAAGTTCATCATCAACCTTAACATATGAACCTACCTGAACTTGGGAATTGGGTAGGCCACCTCCGGTAACAGTATCAACAGCAAATTCAGTAACACTGCTGCTTATGTCGCCCCCACCACTCCCTGATGTATCTATTAACATGGCTTGTGTAACACCGTCTCCTGCTACACCAGTTGAATATGTTTGGCTTGCTGATCCTGTACCCGTCCCATCTAATCTAAAAGTATCGGTAGTTACGTTAGTAACTTCATATATTGCATCAAGTATTACCCCAGATTCTTCATTAACTAGATGGATAAAATCTCCATTTGTTAGGCCGTGTGCATCTTTACTAAAAACAGCAGGAGAAGCCCCATTATGGGTAATAGCCTCAAGTTCAAGTGCCCTAGGTAAGTTGAACAATCTTATGTTTTGGTATCTTCTGAAGGTTGGGTTTGCTACTTCTCCTTCCACCGTGTAAGTTCCCGAAGATGCATCAATATCTGTACCTAAAGTTTCATTCATTCGTTTATTACTTATAACAAGTTCTACCGTAGCTGGAGCATATACTTTATCTACGTAATCAACACTCACAAGATCACTTGTAGGTATGGGATACCAGTTCTCATCATCTTCATTTAGATATTGTAAAAAACTTCGTCCATGTACTGACATATATATTTATCCTTTATACATTTCTACTTGCATTCTTAGCTATCGGTCGTGTGCCCACCAAAGAAATCTCATACGTCCAGAATTTAGGTACTTGAGCATTAAGTCCAAAAGTTGCATTCTGTACTGCTACATTATACTGTTCATATGTTACACTAGAAACATTTGTGTGTAAATGGGTGAGTAATATTTCTTGGCCTTGCACATAATTCCATTGAGTAATAGCATGTTGCAATTGAAAAAATGTTGGCGTGTAATATCTATTACCCTCAAACAGAGTAAAGTCGTTATCTGGTCGTGCTTCCCTTTCTACTATGCCACTAACCGTCATTACAGGTCTATAAGAGCCTACATCAAATAAGATTGGACTTTGCCTAGGGATACCTACCTGTAACGGCTGTCTAAAGGTTCTGGTAGCAAATCCTAGTACTTGCAGACCGTACCTAGCTAAGACATTCATACTCCCTCCCGCTCCAAATATATAATTCTCTGTTGTACCTCCACCGGTTATTTTAGGATTTAGGACTTCTGTGTTAGTTACAGTACCGCTCGATACTACGCCACTAGAATTTTCTACTACATTTGTAGCTTCGGGTTTTTTCTCTAGTAAGATTAATGATTTCATATACTAAATCCCTTTCGTCATATGGGGATAGTACACTTTAGGTCTCCCGGTAAAAAACACCATCGTGAATTCTGGGCGTTCTTCTGTTCCAGCTTTGTAATCAACACTTACGCTTGTGAGAGCCGCAGCATATTTAAAATAACTTTCGTTACTGCCAAAATCTGGTTCCTGTATATACAGATTTATTTGTTGCTGTGTGTCATACCACCAATCTGTAGACAATCTAGAAACTTGATGTACTGTGGGAGTGCGATAGATATTCCCCCCGAACGTAACGGTCTGATCTGTGTCTTGATCATCCACAATTCCAGTCAGGTTTAATGTAGGTTTATACGTACCTAAATCAAACAAATAGGGGGAGTTTTTAGGTGCAGCAATCTGTATAGGGTTTTTTAGTATAGCAAGGGATATTTTCTCTACCTGTAGAGCATACCTAGTTGTGCCACCGGGAGTGATGTTAGAATAGTCGTTTTCATTCTCTAAAAATACTGCTAATTCGTCTGCCATATATTATCTCCACGGGTCTTCACCGGAATATACTTGTGTTTGATAAGTTTTATTTCCTATAGTTCTAGCCACAAAAATCTGCTCAGTACTATCTGTACTATCAGTTTGTAGTAGGATATTTAGAGCCGATGGGTCGTTTCGTATAGCATCTGCATAGAAACCTTCACCGGACAGAAGCTCAGTCGAAGCAGTAGTTCCCGCTTCGATGCTTTTCTTAAGGGTTTCGTTTGCTTCGAATTGTTTAGCTAGCTCCGCTGCTTCTGCATCTTTTATTGCCTGTCGCCTTAGTCTTTCTTCAAGCTCAATCCTATCTGAATACTCCTGATCTTCCTGTATCATTATATCATTTAGTCTTTTTTGTTCCGCTATGAATTCATTGTTTTTTCTTATGGCTTCTGCTTCTTCCGCTGCTTTCTGTACGGCTGCTGCTTCTTTCGCTGCTTTTTCTGCTGCTATTACCTCAGGGTTTCTGAATAGCCCCCCTGCAATAGTGGCACCGCCTGTACCTATATCATCAGGATCATCCATAGAATCCTTCTCCACAGAAGTAAGACCTGTATGTGTACCAACTTTAATAATATGGGCGAGATATTCTTCCCAATCTTTAGCACCTTTTTCCCGTGCTGCCGCCTCTTCTGCTATTTTCCTCTTACTTAGCTCTACTTCTATAGTATGATCGTCCAGAACTGCACCATCTTTTCGTACTTGCTCAGACCAGAATTCTGCGGCCTCAGCTACAAATAAGGGTGCTCTATATCCAGCGGCTCCTTGTTGTCCAGTTACATCTAGGTTATATGGGCCTCTGCCGCCACCGCCCCCTGCTTTAGGCCCCTTACCGAACAGGGCATCAAATATACTCCCACCCGCCATTCCACCACCAATCATACCTGCCGCACCCCCAACAAAACCTCCTATAGCTGCACCGGGAACTGCACCAACTCCCGCACCAAATACTCCTCCTATCGCTGCACCAGTCAGTGCTCCTACTTTTGCTCCAGCAATACCACCTCCTATAGCACCAGCAGCACTAAACCCACCCCTACCCGCAGATTTACCTTGGGACATACCTTGTTCTCTACCCTCTGAATATCCGGTTACTACTGCAACCACGCCACCTATAATAGGTATTCTCCCCATCGCTCGCATACTACCCAGTCTACCTAATCTAGCTATACCCCCTTTTATAGTACCTTGTGGGGTTGCAGGAGGTTTAGTTTGATTCCCTAAATGTTTCCCAGTAGGACTATACGGTGAAGCCCATCCTGCTGGTGTCCCTCCGCCGCCACCGGCAGTGCTGACAGCGGCTGCTGCACCTGCACCACCACCACCGCCTCCGCCACCACGGAAGCCACGCAACGCCCTTGTGCCCATCAAGGCAGTACCTGCCGCAGCAATGGAACCACCTATACCTCTGGTTGCTAAACTACCTCCTATTCTTCCGACACCCCCGATACCTCTTCCTGCCATATTTAATGCACCGCCTGAGCGGAGTCCCATTACACTTCCTGCCATCCTACCGGTCATCATAATCGTTTTCATAGCTAAATTAATACCTATCAGTATCAACAAACCTTTTAGGATTTTACCTGCATAATCTTTGTCCCACCACTTCTTAAAAAACTGATCAATTTTTGTAACTACGTCTTCGATAAAGAGTGCTATTTTAGGTATCCATACCGCCGCCATAGCTGCAATTTTAGGTATTATTTTTCCTAGGTGTCCCAAAGCTTTAAATGCCATGGGTGCGAGAGGAGCTAATACAGTATCAATTAATGCACCTACTATAGCAAAAAGGTTACCTAAAAACCCTGTAAATATCTGGGATTGTTTTAGGAGGGCACCAATACCAATATCTATACCAGCCATTTTCTTTAGCTGTTCTGTCAGAGTTTTTTGTTGTTTCCCTCCGAATGAACCGGCATTATTCCCTGTTATACCTTTGTCAGCACCACCTGAAATATTTAGGTTAACATCCAATTCGCCGCCACGACGCATTGCATCTTCTCGAACATCAGCCAAATCCTTGCTCCTTTGAAGCTAAAGCCCCACTTAAAGCCATAATCATTCGTATTTCTCTAGGGTCTAACTCGTCGAGTTCTGTCCACCTGAACCCCATTTTCATAAGATTCAGTTTCAGTAGGTAATGTCCGAATACTATCGCCTCCATTGTGGTTACTAAAGAGCCTCCCCTTATGAAGAGGCTGGCTCTCCTTTTAAATTTTCCGTAGACTCATCATCTTCATCATCACCACCAAAAGCTCTTGGTACTATTTCTTCCAATGCTTTACCTAACTCATCATTAATACTAATCAAAAACATATCGGTAGTCTTACCCCACGGAGCGTCTACAATCATAGCCTTTAGACATTCTTTGACATAGTAATCTGCGTCAAACGACATCCCTTCCGTCTGTCCCCCAAAAGCCATAGCCTTAGCTACCAATTGATTCTTTCTACTCCATGATAAATCTTTTACTTTTACTGTAAATTTTTCCTTCGGTAACGTTACTTCTCTTTCTACTACTTGGTTGGTAATCATGTATTTCGAAGCGTCAAACGGTGCCTTATCTTGGCTAGTCTTTGCTTTTTTTGCTGGCATTTTTTCCTCCTATGGATACATTGGTTCACTATCTATAACAACTATTTTCATGCTCCTAAATATCAGTGACGCAGATACTTCGAATGGATTCGATCCATCTATTGCATGTGGGGCTTCTGTTAGGTAAGCTCCCTGTTCATTTAGTCCAACGGCTGCGCCACCCGATGCAGATGGGGCTACGTTAGTACCATCGTCCGGAATATCTATCTGAATTGTATCATTAGTTCCTCTGGTAAACAATAGTCGTATGTTAAATCCTCTCATCCCTGCACCATAATCACCTTCCAACATCAACTGTTTAAACAAAGTAGTAGTGTCATCCGTATCTGCTATACTATCTGGTAACGCTATAGTCGCAGTCATAGTATACTCTCTACGCATTTCTACTATATCTGATGGGCCTCTTTGCCTAGTATCTCCTCGTCGTTCTATGTAATACCTCGGCTCGACATTGTTATTAATACTTATAGAAAAGTTCCTCACACGAGCAAAATCAGTACCAAACATCGAGACTGTTCCTTGCGAGAAGTAGTATGGTTCATCTGTAGGCATTGTGATTGCGGCAGAAGCATTAGTAGTCTTACTTCCAATATTGTCATCTTCAATTGTTTGGAACGTACCAGAGAACGGAACATCTATATTAGTCCCAATAGTACTATTAGGATCAGCGAATTGGTTATGAACCATTCCCATAAACGGTACTGTATCCCACCCCATAACCAATAAACCACCTTCTTCTGCTGATATTGTAGCTGCCCCTACTTTACCCCCAAAGAAACGCCTATCTAAATCATTAGCCGCAGTTTCACCACTATCCCGCATATGTACATTCATAGCAACACTATCTAGTTGATTAGTTTCTAGAATAGTGTGGGTAAAGTTCCCCGAAACAATTTGAATTGGTGCATCATCCGCATGGTCATATTTTAATGGGTACGCTAACCGGGAGGTTCCCGCTGTACCAGTACCCGTTACAATTTTAATTATTTCTCTTGGTTCACTACCACCCGGATCGGTAACTTGAGTCCCTATTGAAGCATATACGGAGGTAGTAAACGTAGCATTTCCCGACCCATTCCATATTATAAATTGATCCCCTCTTTTCCTAGCCCCATTTAACGCAAGAACACCAGTGGCATTACTTGTAGTGGTGGAAGCAGAATCCATCATCCGTCCAATAGGAAAACGCAGGGGTGCCGCATTTAATAGAATAAAACTTGGGATAGACCCATTATAAGCTTGGGTTCCTTTGTAAGCCGCTGTAAAGTTTCTTTTTGCCCCGGTACCTAAGAAATACCTAGGCTCAATAGTCGGGGTCATATCTGGTACAGTTACAGTATCATATACTCCGGGTATAAAAGTGATATATTTATCTTGATCCGCATCAGCAAGCGTTACTACTGCAATAGCTGCACTAGTTGGATGATAGGCTGAAGTGGGAGCATCAATGTAGTATGTAGTATTACTATTGGCTATGTGTACTACTTTTCGAAGTTCGTTATTCAGGGTAACACCACCAATACGAATAATATCCCCCACAGCAATACCACTATGCGAAGATACTGTTAAATATTTAGCTCCTGCTTCGTGAGCACCATTTAAAGCAGCTGTTCCGCTAGTAGTGCTAGCAGATGTAGCCGCTTCTGGATGTCCTCCAAGCACAGCCTCAGCACCAAATGTTACTACAGCTTGATCTGAACGATAAATTGCCATTTACTCACTCCTTAAAATGTACCATGGGTTATTATATTATACTCTCTTTATCTTGAATCTACGATGTGCTTGCCTGTACTGCGTTGTTTACTAATTGTATAGATACTGTCCCCGACCAAATATTAGCTTGATTTTGGGTTATTTCATTAAATCCTTCAAATTGTATGCGTTGAAAATTAGTCATGCTGTGCCTTCTTGCATAACAAATTCTTCGAACTTCCTGTACCATATTATACAATCTTTGCCGACTAATTTGAGTATTTAATTCTAATTCAACATTATATACTCTATTTACAAATTCCCACCTGTTGCCTATTGGTTCTTCTGTTATCGTTGGGACTCCTGCTCTAAACAATACTACATCTTTTACATTCAAATCATAACGCAATGATTGAGCACTTACATTTACCTCTATAAAGTTAGGTGCCGCAACATTGTCGGTTTCCCATTGTCCGCTTATCTCAGTTTTTAGGAGAGCGACGGGTACTGGTAAATCAGCCATATACTACTCCTAGAATAATTCAAAGCCTCTAAGCTCGTCTAGTGCGTTACTTACTTCTACTTCCCACATCTGGAGCTTCTGCCCCATTGGAACCCTGTCACTTCCACTAACTGTGGTAAAACCAAAGTCAGAGTTTCGTAATACATCTGCCCCCGCCATCTTCTTAGTTATCTCATGTACAAAGGCACCCTCTCTATTATCCCCTTGTATAGACCTACCAGCAAGATAACTGATTTTAACGGGCATTATGAATTCACCCGCTCCCCATCTCCAAAGAGGAGCCGTATAAGTTTGGAATCTAGCTGGTAAAATAAAGAATCTGGCAAAGTGAATCATTCCGGTATCCGGAACTAGGAAATAATCATTGCCTCTTCCGGGGTCTTTTGTCTCCCAACTACCGCCTGTCCAGATAGATAAATTTATAACTTTATACGGATCAGCTTTATCTAACTTGAACCCATTCAAATTAAATTCTTGGAATTCATCTATAACATAGTTAGTACGCCATGCTTTCCTAGTTCGATGATCTATAGTGGATTCTGCTGCTTGTATGTACCGTTCAACAACTGCTTTACTGGGAACCGTAGATGCTGTGAAATCAGTACCATCTAACACATTCTTTAACTGTAGCAAATCGTATACATCTGCTGTGGTGCAATACGTATTTATAGGTCGTATATTAATACTTTTTATGGACGGAGCCGTAGTGGTAGAAGAAGTACTTACCCTAATCCAATATACGTCTGGAAGCCCTGAAAAAGTGTATGTCGCCCAATTCTCTACAGTATGTTCTAGAATTAACTCTCCACCATCTGTGTCAAAGGCATAGGGGTCTTGTCCTGCAAGTTCTCCAGAATCGTTATATCGTTGTTCTGCATACCCCGGAAAAAATTCTGTCCAACTAGAGCCATTACTATATTCCCATTTAGGGTTAGCTATAGTTCCTGCCTGATCTAAATCAAACAATACCATATTAAATTTTTCAGAGTCGCCTAAATACAGGAAATCATTACTGTCTTCTAAAGTTGTTTTAGAGGTTCCAGCAGGGGACTGCATTTCTAAAGTTATATCTGAATAAGCACTTCCGTTATAATGATAAACGGTATCTAGTACTTTTCCGGATGTAGTTGGCATTAAGTCTCCTTATCGTCAGTAGCTCCATCGCCCGGCGAGAACGGGGTGTCTTTGGGGGCTTCCTTACCACGTAGATACATAGCTACCCCATTTAAATTTTGTATTTGCTGTGCTAAGGTCTGCCTTTTACCATCTAATTCTTGTAATTCTTCTATACCTTTTTGTATCTGTTCTGTTACTGCTGCTAAATCTGAACTAATATCTATCTCTGCCATGTCTATTCCTCCTTTAAAGGATTAAAGCTACACTCCTATTATTATACTGCTATACTTGATAAAATCAACTAGAACATTCTTGTTTCGGGTGTAAACCCAGATGGATAGTCCTGCTGATCTTTGTAGACCCCCCGAATAGAGAATACGCTCCCGGCTACCAAATCCCCTGAAGCTGCTTGAATTCTCAGGGTTGTAACAGTATCGTTGTCGTGCCACGATGTCGCCTTGTATCCACATGTGCTGTAACTATCATTATTTTCTACAACTCCTCCCAGACCCATAGAGGTCTTGTGGACAGATTCCTTGTAGTCAAAAATCATGTTCCATCCGGTAGAAAATACATCGGCATCCGCATCGGTTGTTGCAACTTCGCCCATATTTGGGCCACCTGTATAACTACCCGTTGATTCATTGTTGTTACCATTCGCCCCCTTATGCCGATAGATGC
>Ga0208179_1001804_pt1 | contig 10562 bp, 11 predicted proteins | sample Malvired_Geostar_FD_184238 | JGI IMG/M metagenome (GOLD analysis project Ga0208179, IMG submission 184238) | Marine viral communities from the Global Malaspina Expedition - Malaspina viral metaG DeepMed_Geostar (SPAdes) (version 2) | ecosystem: Environmental > Aquatic > Marine > Oceanic | place...
ATATGGGGGTGACATATATTTACCAAAAATACTAGGGGCAAAATAATTTTAAAAAAATACTTGACATATACTAAATATATATGTATAATAATATATATAATATATAATAATTATTAATATATACTAATATCTACTACATATGCAAGGTATTGTTAGTATATATTTTATTTTTCTTTCCTATTATAAGGATATCTATGGATATAGAAGTTAATCAAGATAATATAAATACCTTATTACCATTTCTGGAATTAAATAATCTATTAAACACTACTATTGAGAGAGAATCTAAAGAAGATTTTCTAACCTTTGTACGACTCATGGCTCCAAGTCTTGTTTCCGATTGGAAAATGGGTAAACACATAGAGGTAATATCCGATAGATTAAATAAACTGGAGTCTGGCAAGATCAAAAGGCTTATGGTCTTCCTGCCTCCCAGAAGTTCCAAGTCTGTTATCTGTTCCAAGTTGTTTCCAGCATGGTATATTGGTCGTCATCCTGAACATGAGATACTCACAGTGTCTCATAGTGATCAGTTATCCAGTGATTTCGGCAGATCTGTCAGGGATCTTGTCAATGATGAGAAGTTTCAAAGCATATTCAAGGGTGTTTCCCTGAGAACCGATGTTAGAGCAGCAGGAAAATGGAAAACAAACCTTGGTGGAACCTACTATGCTGCTGGTGTTCGTAGTCAAATTGCAGGACGAGGTGCTCACGTAGCTATTCTGGATGATGTTATGTCCGAAGAGGACTCCTATTCAGAGGCTGGTCGTAGATATGTCAAGGAATGGTACCCTGCTGGTCTAAGAACTCGTATTATGCCCAATGGTTCCATACTTATCATTAATACTCGTTACCATTATGACGATCTATGTGGCTGGCTCCTGAAACAAGAGCAGGAAATGGACCAATATGAGATTATTCCGTGGGAAGTTATCAAGATACCTGCATGGCTGGACGATGAAGCCTCTGAACTGCTGGATTTACCTGTTGGATCTTCTTATTTCCCTGAATGGAAACCAGATAAAATATTACAAGTAGATGAAAATGAAATAAAAGCCTCCAATGGGGCAAGATACTGGAATGCTCTGTACATGCAGAACCCCACTCCAGAAGAGGGTGGACTAATAAAGAAGAAATGGATAAAATGGTGGGAATATGACGAACCTCCAACATGTGATTTCATATTACAAACGTATGATACGGCCTTTTCTACAAGAACTACGGCTGATTTTAGTGTAATTCAAACATGGGGTATATTCTCCATGTACGATCAGGAGGATGATGGAAAAGAAAGTTACATCTCTAACCTTATTCTTCTGGGAAATATCAAAGGAAGGTTTGAATATCCTGAACTCAGACGTATGACACAGATCATGTACAAAGACTACAGACCTGATGTTTGTATCATAGAAAAGAAAGCCAGTGGACAGTCACTCATACAGGACATGAGAAGGAGTGGTCTTCCTGTCATGGAATATCTTCCTGACAGAGACAAGGTTAGTCGTGTCTATGCAGCATCTCCCATGATGGAATCAGGAAGAATATGGATACCCAAGAATAAACGATGGGCAGATGATCTTCTGGAAGAACTCATACAATTTCCCAATGCAGCTCATGATGATCAGGTAGATGCTCTCACTATGGCTATTCATTACATGAGAGAGTCATGGCATCTGTCACATCCTGATGATCCTGAATGGGATGATGAACCCAGACGAAAGAAACGAGTTGCCTACTGGAGAACTTAATTTTTAAAAAGGCTTGCATTCCATTCTGTTTTAATGTATAATAGTGTAATGGGGAAAATTCATGGCAGTTGATCCAGCAATTATGAATGCGTTATATACCAAGCTTGGAATGTCTTCCACTAAAGCTGAACCTACAGCCATGCCTGAAGAAACTATTTCTGTTTTAGAAAAGCCTACACCTCCCGGTACTCCTTCTGTAGCTATGTCTGAACCTAGACCTGAAAGATCTTTATTGGAACGTGCAGGTAGATATATTCCTCCTGAATTAAGAGAACTAGGAAGAAGTATAGGTGAAACTTATTTAGGTCAAGAATTTCAAGATAGACCTGTTCAAACTACTTTAGAAATGGTTGGTCCCGGTGCAGATATAAATGTAATGAAGGAAGCCAGTGCTGAAGTAATTCCTAAATTTATGGAAGGGGATATACTAGGCAGTATAACAGAATTATCAATTGCTACAGTTTCTCCTTTTCTAGCAACATTGCCTTTTGCCAGTATGGGAGGAATACGAAAAGTTATAAATAAGAATACTCCTACCATTACAGAATCTAAAGCCCTAGATGAGATTGGTGAAGCTACACAAACAATAAGAACAGGAAATATAGAACCACCTGCAAATACAACAAAAGCATATAAATTATTTAATATTGATAAAACTGGTAATCTTCATCCTTTATATATTAAACATGGAGAAGGTGCTCCTCTACCATTAAATAAGTGGATCAAGGCTGAAGCAGGAGAAATAAATCCAGAAACAGGAAAAGTAGTAGGCCAAGGTATTAATGATTTAGCATATAGACCGGGATTTCATTCAGGTGATCTTCCTATCGCTACACATATTGGTGGAAAGATAGATCCCAAGACAGGAAAAAGAGTAAAAGGAAAACAGCCTGTTAATATTAGAGAAGATAATCAAGTATGGGCAGAAGTAGAAGTAGGAAATGATATTGATTGGCAATCTGTTGCTAATAGTAGAGCTTCGATTGTTAAATCTGGACCAAGAAAAGGAAAATTAAATACTCAACAAGCACAAATTCAAGATCAAATTCCTGAAGGTGGTCATTACCGATATAAAACAAATCCTAATATGACAGGTAATTGGTTAATAAGTGGTGAAGTAAAAATTAATAAAGTATTAAATGATGCTGAAGTTAAACAAATTAATGATGCAGCAGGAGTTGCTGATCTTCCTCGAATATCAGAATTTTTAGAACAATCTAAACCTAAAATTAAAAGAACAAGAACTAGACCTCAAGATAGAGATTATCCTACTACTCGTTTAGGTGATAAACTTTCAGATAAAAATACTATTCAATTTTTAGAAGATCATGGGTATACTCAATATACTCCTGATTTAAGTACTAATAAAGATATGACATGGGAATATATAGATGATGGTATAAGAGCTTATACTCCTTATGGAAAAGGTATAGAACAAAAAACTTTCAATAATCCAACATTAAAAAATATAAGACGTTGGATGGGATATAAACAAGGTGGTTCCATAGTGGAACGTAATCCCAATACATACAACATGAGAGCAATATAATGGCAACAGAACGAAATCCATTTGATAGAATAGAGAAGGAGATAACAAATGTTGTTCCCATGAATCCTGTAGCTATGGGAGAAGAACAGGAAGCAACATTTGAATTAGAACCTGACGGGGGAATAATTGTGGATTTCTCCAGCATCATAGAAATGGAAGCTGAAGAACCAATAAAGGAATGGTACAGTAATCTTGTAGAGAAACTGGATGATGATGAACTCAGTAAGATTGCCGAGGATGTCTATAACAATTATGACTCAGATAAAAATTCCCGACAGGAATGGGAATCCATGTTTGAAAGAGGCTTTGATCTTCTTGGCTTGAAACTACAGGAAGGTTCAGAACCCTTTGAAGGAGCTTGTACGGCTGTTCATCCTCTTCTTATTGAATCAGCAGTCAAGTTTCAAAGTAAAGCATCTCAAGAGTTGTTTCCCTCTGGAGGTCCAGTAAAGACACAGATACTTGGTAAGTCAACTCCTGAAAGGGAACTGCAATCCAATCGTGTCAAGAACTTCATGAACTATCAGCTCACAGAGCAGATGCCAGAATATTTTGATGAATTTGAAAGAATGCTTTTTCATCTTCCCCTGATTGGTTCAGCCTTTAAAAAAGTTTATTATGATGCAAATCTGAAACGTCCTGTTTCTGAGTTTGTTCCCATTGATCAGTTCTATGTATCTTACTATGCCAGTAATCTCAGAAAGGCAGACCGATACACACATGTAATTTATCGTAGTCCAGTAGATCTGGCAAAGGATGTTCGTGCTGGTATTTATTCAGACATAGAATTACCAGATGCTACCAATCCAGAACCAACAGCCTTTGCATCCAAGATGGATACAATACTGGGATTGTCTCCCACAATGGATACAGATCCTCAATATGTTTTACTGGAACAACATTGTTTTCTAGAAATCAAAGAACCTAATTCAGAAGAAGGAATTGCTTTACCCTACATTGTAACAGTAGAACAGCAATCTCGAAAGGTTCTTTGTATACGTAGGAATTATAAGCCTGAAGACAAAAATAAAGAACGAGTATCACACTTTGTTCATTATAGATTCGTACCGGGGTTTGGTTTCTACGGTTTTGGCCTGATGCATTTCCTTGGTAATCTAACCATGAGTGCAACAGCAGCAATGAGAAGCCTCATTGATGCAGGTCAATTTGCGAACCTGCCGGGTGGATTTAAGGCCAAGGGTGTTAGAATGGTTGGTGATAATGATCCAATCAGTCCCGGTGAGTTTAAAGAAGTTGAAGCTACAGGTATTGACTTGGCGAAGGCTATCGTTCCTCTCCCCTACAAAGAGCCTTCCTCGACACTGTTTCAAATGTTAGGTTTTGTTACAGCAGCCGGTCAGAAGTTTGCCGACAGTACAGAACAAATTGTATCGGAAGCATCTTCCTATGGTCCTGTAGGTACAACAATGGCACTACTGGAAGCATCCAGTAAATTTTTCTCGGCAATCCATAAACGATTGCACAAAGCTCAACGAGATGAATTCAGGATTTTAGCTCACATAGATTATGACTATCTACCAAGTGAGTATCCCTATGATGTGCCTTTTGAAAATCGGAATATTTTTAAATCTGATTTTGATGGAAGAGTGGACGTTATCCCCGTTAGCGATCCTAATATTCCATCCAATGCTCACCGCCTTATGATTGCACAGCTTGCTCTTCAAATGGCACAGCAATCACCTCCCGGCATGTTCAATCTGGAAGCCCTGAATAGAACAATTCTTAATGCTGCCAATATGCCTAACATGGAAGAAATACTTCCTCCCAAGCAAAAACCCAAGCCGCTTGATCCTGTTTCCGATATCATGGCTGCTGTAAAAGGAGTTCCAATTGCTGCTTTCCCCGGTCAGAATCATGATGCTCATGTTCAGGTCAAGACAGCCTACCTGCAAGATCCCATGAATGGAGCAAGTCCTATCATGCAAAGGATAAAGCCTGTTCTGGAATCCAATATACAGGAACATATGATTCTGAAATATCAGGAACAGATGAATGGTATTACACAAATGGGGATGCAGGAAGTAGGACCACAAGGAGCCAGTGTAACAGAAGCTATCATGGCCCAAGCTGCTCAACAGGTTCTCAATGCAAATCAGGCAATAGGTCAAATGCAATCTCCAGAACAACAGTTGGTTGCCATTGAAGCTCAGAAATTACAACTGGAGCAGGAAAAACTTCAAATTACTGCTGCCAAGAATGCTGCCGATGCTGCCTTGGATGCTCAGAAACTTGAACTGGAACAGGCACAACTTACGATAGATTCCTTTGTGCAGGGACAGACAACAGAACTCAAGAAAGAAAAGGCTGACATGGACAGGGCCAGTAAAGAAACCATGAAAGCTATTGATGTTCTTTCCAAGATTACTATCGAACAGGATAAGATGGAAAATGATCAGACATTGAAAGCTCTTGATATGATGATCAGTACAACCTTGGAACAGAAAAAACTTGACATGAGTATAGACGAAGTTAGAACAAAAGCTCTGGAAAGAATTGCATCCATGCAAGACAAGGATTCCAGAGAAAGAGATTTTAAAATGATAGACATTGTAAAAGAAGTCATTACCAAGAAAGAGAAGGAGAAAGATAATGCCTAAGTATGGAGGGACTCACTATCCCAATGATGAAAAAGGAAAGACTGATGGATATCCCACTCATGTAAGAAATGATGACCGTGGTATTACCAACGGCTATCCACAACATGTTTCTGGTAAAGTTAAAGATCTGTATGGTAATTTTACCAATCGTTCCATTGACGATGGTGGAGCTGGTACAAGAGCACGTAAAGGTGTTCTAAACGAGCGCCCAGATTCTTCATGGAAATATCCCAAACCAATCAAATAAGGAGAATATTAATTATGTGGACAACCCCAATTGTACGTGAAGTTGCAGTAGGACTCGAAATTAATTGCTATGCATGTGGAGAGCTATGAACTTCTTAAATAAATTATATAGTCGTATTGATGCTCCATTCTGTATTGCATTTTCAGTTATAGGACTTATTATTTTAGCAGTGGTTATAACTTAATGGAAATATGGGATGAAGTAGTAGCAAATTATAACGATGAATTAAGTAAGTTAAGAAATATATTAAGTGATGGAAATGCAGAAACTTATGCTCATTATAAACAATTAGTAGGACATATAAGGGGAATTGAGTGGTGCAGACAAACCTTCACATCTATTGTTAAAAACCGTATATATGAAGAAGAGGAGTAAATGCAACAGGTACATTTAGGTAATGCTATTAAGAATGATATGTGGATAACAGAGGACGAGGTTAAAGATCCAAGTCCTTTACCAGAGTTACCGGGATATCATATACTGATAAGACCAGTAAGTGTCAAAGGTGTAACAAAGGGAGGTATTGTACTTCCTGATTCAACCAAGGATGATATGGCCTATCTTACTACAGTAGGGAAGGTTCTGTCCATAGGAGAGTTAGCCTATCAAGATGAGGTAAAATTTCCCAATGGAGAGTGGTGTAGAGAAGGAGACTTTGTTTGTTATGCCAAACATGCTGGTCAGAAACTATTCTATAAATCTGTTAGACTGATCTTGTTATTTGATGATCAGGTTATCTGTAGAGTTGAGCATCCAAAAGATCTTGATCCTACATTTAATTTAATGAGTGGATCATAAAGACTTGCATTATGTTTAATTTTATAGTATAATAGAGTAATAACGTAAAACCGTATGCCTCGTAAGCAACGAAAGGAATTAAAATGGCTGATAAAGAAGAATGGACTGAGGTAGAAACGACTAGTCCAGACAATAAAGAAGATAAAGTTGAATTTGAAGTAGAGGAAGAGGAAGAGGTAAAGGTACAGGCAGAGCCAGAAACGGCCCCAAAGTCAGAACCAGAATCACAAGCAGTTGAAAAACCTAAAGAAGAGCCACAGGAATTAGAGGGCATAGAAACAAAAGGTGCTCAAAAAAGAATAAGGCAGCTAATTAAACAGAGAAAAGATCGTGATGATAAAATCTCTGAACTTGTGAAACAGAATGAAACCTTGAATACTCGTTTAAGTTCTAGGGAACAGGAATTTCATAATATTAGTAAGTTAAATCTGGATGCAAATGAGAAACAGATTACAGATAAACTTGAACTTGCCAGAGCAGCCTATGCTTCAGCCCATGAAGAAGGAGATTCAGGAAAGATATTAAAGGCACAAGAGTTTTTAAATGAAGCACAGAATGATTTAAAAACTTTAAATGTCACCAAAGCTAAATTTAAAGATGCACCTACAGAACCACAGCAACTACAACAACAAGTGCAACAGCCACAACAACAACAACCTCAAGTAGATCCTTTGGCTGTTGAATGGGCAGGAAAGCCAGAAAATGAGTGGTTTGGTAAAGATAGAGTAATGACAGCAGCAGCTCTTGCTCTGGATGCAGATTTAAAAGAACAAGGTTTTGATCCAAATGATCCAGACTTTTATGATGAGATTGATAGTAAATTAAAAGAGAACTTTCCTCATAAATTTACTGTAAAAGAATCGGTGCAGGAACAACCGTCACAACCTGCTCAAGTAGTAGCGGGGGCTTCACGTTCAACCCCTAGCTCTAATAAAAAAGTAAAGCTGACGAGAGAAGATGTAAGGCTTGCTCAAAATTGGGGTATACCACTTGAACAATATGCTGCTGAAAAGCTAAAGGTAGAAAATGCCGATGGTGAATACACAGCAATTAAAACGTAACGTGGAGGAGAAATTATGACACGTATTGAAGAATCACGTAATTCTCAGTTAAGGGAAAATGAAACCAGAGAGGAAACAGAATACGTCTTTGAAGAACCAGACGCAACTCATATACCTCGTGGAGTTGAAGAAAGATTTAAGCAGCAGGACATGTCGTTAGGCTGGTTAAGAATCCTTCTTAATGGTCAAGATGATTATCAAGAGATTGGTAAGAAGCAACAGCAAGGATGGGAATTTGTTACTCCTGATGAAGTTCCTGAGATGGGAGCTACTTCTGTCGTGAGGGAAGAAGGTCGATATGCTGGAGTTGTCTGTCGTGGAGACATTGCTTTGGGAAAAATTCCCACAGGTAAGCTAGAGGCTAAAAGACGCTTTTATAGGGAAAAGGCAAATACGATGTTGGAGGCCGTTAATTCTCAATTAATGAACTCTTCCAATTCTAAAATGCCAATTTCCAATAATAGTAAATCGAGAACATTTAAAGGACGAACTCCTACGTTTCAGGACTAGTCTTTAAACTGGAAGGAGAAACATTATGTCTAGTACACGAGCGTTACGTGGCTTCCTCCCGGCTCGAAAAAAGGGACAGAATTATAATACAGGTGGATCTAGTACTCTAATTTCACCTACTACTATAACTCGTGCTCCCAAGAAACTGTATACTGGTGACTTGATTTGTATTGAAGCTAGTGGTACTATTTCTGAATCTATTGGTGCAACCTTGAAGCCTTCGGGTGTATTCATGGGCTGTAACTATGTAGATACAGATGGTAGTCAAAAATTCTCACGGTATTGGCCGGGAGAAGCTATCACTGCTGCAACCAGCATTGAGTTCCATGTCATAACTGATCCTGATCAGACGTATTACATTCAAGGTAATGCGACCTGTAGTCACGGTGAGACTTGTAAAGTACTTAACTATGTAGCAACTGTTTCGACAGCTTCTGCTGGTAGTACTAAAACAGGTCAGTCTGCATTTTTTGTAGAAACCTCGGCTGCTGGTCTTGAAACCATTGTAGGTAATGTGCGAGTTATTGGATATGCTAAAGATCCGAATGAAGGTGCAGACGGACTTGACCAATATCCAATGCTAGAGGTCTGGTTGCCCACGCATCGTGATCGGTTTGCGACAACTACAGTATCAACGGCATAACTAGGAAGGAAATAAACTATGGCTATTAATCGAGCGAGTATTGCCAAAGAACTTCTTCCCGGTCTAAATGCCGTCTTCGGGACGGAATATGGTCAGGTTAATGACGAACATAAATCACTTTATGAAGTCGAAAATTCTGATCGAGCCTTTGAAGAAGAAGTTCTGTTTACAGGTTTTGGTACGGCTCCAGTTAAAGGAGAAGGTGCTGCTGTATCCTATGATGATGCACAAGAGAGTTACACTGCCCGTTATACGGCAGAGACTGTTGCTCTGGCTTTTGCGATTACAGAAGAAGCAATGGAAGACAACTTGTATGATACCTTTGCTAAGTTACGTGCCAGAGGTTTGGCCCGTGCAATGGCGAATACCAAGGAAGTCAAAGCTGCTAATCTGTTTACCAATGGCTTTACTGATACGATTGGTGATGGTGTTGCATTCTTTGCGACGACCCATCCAACCATTTCGGATGGTAATCAGAGTAACATCACGACTGCTGGTGCATTGGCTATTGGTACTCTTGAGAGTGCCATTACTGCCATCCAGAAGATTAAGGATGATCGTGGTATATTAGTAGGTGCCAGTGCTGTATCTTTGCATATTCCTGTTGATCTATGGAATACTGCTGATACCATTTTGAATACTCCCGGCAAACCCGGTGGTTCCAATAATGATATCAATGCCACTCGCCATATGGGTATGGTTCCCGATGGGTTCTATGTCAATAGGCGTTTCACTGGAACGGATGATTGGTTTGTAAAGACCGACGTTCCAAATGGTACGAAGATGTTTGCACGTACTCCACTTCAGACTAAGATGGAGCCAGATTTCGATACCGGCAACCTCCGATTTAAGGCACGAGAGCGTTACAGCTTTGGTGTCTCCGATTGGAGAGGCTGGCATGGGAATGCTGGAAGCTAAAAGCAAATGATATGGGGGGAGTAATGCGTTAGCTGCTCCCCTTATATTATAAGAAAGGAATTTAATTATGGCTAGAAAAACTACTAAAAAGGGTGGAGGCACTGTAAAAAAACATCTTGGTGGTCTTCCACAAGGTTATAATGCACGACTTGATGAATCGCTAGGTGCTCGTAATAGAGCCAGAGGAAATCTTGCAGCCCGTAGAGCAGAGAGTGAAGGCATGGAACGTGCTCTTGGTCGTGGACCTTATTCTGGTGCCAGAACTATGGCAAAGAAGGGTGGTTCTGTACGACGTAAGAAGGGTGGAACTGCTTCACGAAAAGGTGGTGGAAAGATCATGGTTGGTTATAAAGCCGGTGGTAAAGTTTAGGGAGATTAGATATGCCCCAAAAATCAAGTAGACAATATTATGATGAACTTGCAGATTTATCTTTTTCTGATTTAGGTAATTCTAAAAGAGCTTTAAAAAT
>Ga0208179_1001805_pt1 | contig 10560 bp, 8 predicted proteins | sample Malvired_Geostar_FD_184238 | JGI IMG/M metagenome (GOLD analysis project Ga0208179, IMG submission 184238) | Marine viral communities from the Global Malaspina Expedition - Malaspina viral metaG DeepMed_Geostar (SPAdes) (version 2) | ecosystem: Environmental > Aquatic > Marine > Oceanic | place...
TGCCGAGCATGCCGGCGTAGGTGATGGCGATGGCCAGCACGCCGGCCGTTGGGCCGAGGCCGACGGCGCGGACGAACAGCAGCGCCCAGACGATTTCCGGGATGCTGCGCAGCACGATCAGCAATCCGCGCACCGGCCAGCGCAGGGCATGCGTCCACCAGGCCGGACGGCCGCCTCGGCTGAGGGCGGAGAGCGACAGCGCGCGGGTGGCGAGAAGGGCGCTAGGGATGGCGATGGCCAGCGCCAGGGTCATGCCGGCGGTGGCGATGGCCAGGGTTTCCAGCGTCGCCTGCCAGAGCAGGACGAGGAATTCGCCGCCATGTTCCGGCGGCAAGAAGGCCGAGACGAAGCTGCCCATGGTATCGGCGTTGCTGCCATCGACCAGCACGCCCAGATCCAGCTCGCTCAACCGCAGGCCTGGCCACAGCAATACCACGGCCAGCAGTGTCAGCAGCAGGCGAGAGGTGGCGGCAGGGTCGCGAGGAACGGGCGCGGGGTTCAGCATCGTGGAATGTTCAGCTGCACGCGCGGCGCTGGTGCCGATGCCGGCGTGTGTTCGAGCTGCTCGTTGGCGTACAGCGCAGCCAGTTCGCCCGGGCCGATTTCGGTGGCCGGTTTGTCGAACAGGATGCGTCCGTCCCGCACACCGATGATGCGCGGGAAGTGCTCCAGCGCCAGCTCCACCGCGTGCAGGCTGGCCAGCAGGGTGGCGTTGCGCCGCTGTGCCTCTCGGTTGAGCAGGCCCAGCGTGTGGCTGGCCAGCACCGGGTCCATTGCCGAAACGGGTTCGTCGGCGAGGATCAGATCCGCGCCCTGGTAGAGCATACGGGCGATACCGACGCGCTGCAGCTGACCGCCGGAGAGTTGATCGCAGCGCATGTACAGCTTGTCCGCCAGGTCCAGGCGACCGAGTGCGTCTGCAGCGCCCTGGCGATCCAGTGGGTAGATCAGGCTGAGCAGGCTTTTCGCCAGCGACCACTGGCCGAGACGACCGGCCAGCACCGCGGTGATGACGCGTTGCCGAGGTGGCAGCGGCGGCGCCTGGTGGATCAGGCCGATGCGCGTGCGCAGGCGTTGGCGAGCTCCGGCGGTGAGCGACCAGGGACGTTGTCCGAGCAGCTCGACTTCGCCGCTGGCGGGCTTGAGTGCCGTGGCCAGCAGACGCAGCAGGGTGGTCTTGCCGGCGCCAGACGGGCCGATGATGGCGACGCGCTCGCCGGGTGCGACCGCCAGGTCGATGCCCCGCAGCGCCAGCTGGCCACCAGCATGCGTGTGATCGACACCGGCAAGCCTCAGCGCCGGGCCGTGCGCTGCGGCATGGTCCGGCGTCTGGGTGGTTTGCAAGTTGTTCATGAGCGACGCGAACGTGGCGTCACTTCAGCAGGCCGGCCGCGCGCGCAGCCTCCTCGATGCCTTTGTAGTTTTCCGGCTTGGTCTCGATGAAGCGCGAGGCGGCCTGCAGGTCGAGAATCGCCTTGTGCTCCGGGTTGGCCGGATCGAGGGCGAGGAAGGCTGCCCTGATCTTTTCGACCAGCGCCGGATCGAGATTGCCGCGTACCGTCCAGTTGTAGTCGTAGTAGGGCGGGGTGGTGGAGATCACCCGGACCTTATCGGTATCGACCTTGCCGGCCGCAACGAGCTTGTCCCAGACCGAGGCGTTGAGCACGCCGGCGTCGGCCTTGCCAGCTTCGACCCAGGCGGCGGTGGCGTCGTGGGCACCGGAGTAGGCGATGCGCTTGAAGTACTTCTCCGGCTCGATGCCATCCTTGAGCATGAAGTAGCGCGGCATCAGGCTGCCGGAGGTGGAGGACACCGAGCCGAACGCGAAGGTCTTGCCCTTCAGGTCGGCCAGCGATTTGACTTCGGGGTCGGCGGTGATGAACTTGCTGGTGAACTGCTCGTCCTGCTCGCGCTGCACCAGCGGGATCGCATCGCCGGTCTTCAGGCGGGTCTGGACGAAGGTGAAACCGCCGAGCCAGGCGAGGTCGAGGCGATCGGAGGCCAGGGATTCGACGACGGCGGCGTAATCTGACACCGGGGTGAATTTCACCGGCATGCCCAGTTGCTGTTCCAGATACTCGCCCAGCGGCTTGAACTTGCGGATCAGCTCGGTCGGTGCTTCGTCGGGGATGGCGGAAACCCGAAGGGTTTCAGCCGCATGGGTGGCCGTAATAGACAGGGACAGGGCAAGGCCGGCGACGGCTGCCAGGGAGCGCTTCAGCATTGAGGGTTCTCCGGTTCAATAGCGGAAAAAGCGCGCGGATTATAGAACCTCTGCGGCACATCGCGGCAAGGGAAAGCGCCATCCGTGCCTCGGCGCGGCGCCAGGCAAGTAAATCGGCGCGCACAGCGAACTTTTTTCAGCGGCCATACCTAAGGAATCTGTAGTGGCCGAATATCAGCAAAGTGCCACCCGCGCAGGGCAAGGGATACGAATGTGAAAGGCGGTAAGCGGCGGAAAACGACGATGGTCTGGGCGGATGGTCATTCCTTCAGGGAGGTTGCACGGATAGAGGCTAGCTCGCCGGACACCGTGCCCCCGCGCAATGCACCGCTTGGCGAGAAGATGTTGGTCGAGGCGCGTCTGGCCGTGGTTCTGCTCGGGCCACTGCTCATCGACCTGCCCCAGACCTGAGGCCGAACCTCGACCTCCCTGCCGCGGATCACTGCGGCAGGGCATTCGCGGCGGGCTGCTCAGACAGCGCTGAACAGCAACAGCAGCACGATACCGAGTATCAGTCGGTAGATCACGAATGGCAGCATGCCGACACGCTCAAGCAGCTTGAGGAAGAGGTGGATGCACAGATAGGCGCTCACCGCCGACAGCACCACGCCCAGCCCCATCGCCGGCCAATCCACTGGCGCGCCGCCTTCGACCAGATCCAGTGTGCTCAGCGCACTGGCGAGCACGATCACCGGAATCGACAGCAGAAAAGAGAAGCGCGCCGCGCCCGAGCGCGACAAGCCGAGCAGCAGGCCGGCGGTCATGGTCACACCCGAGCGCGAGGTACCAGGAATCAGCGCCAGTGCCTGGGCACAGCCGATCAGCAGAATGTCCTTCCAGGAGAGGCTGTGCTCGTCGCGCGGTTGCGCGGTACGCCGGCTGACCACATCCGCCCACCACAGCAATATGCCAAAGCCGATGGTGGCCCAGGCGATCACCAGCGGTGAGCGCATGTGCACTTCGATGAAGCCCTTGAACAGCAGACCGGCGATGCCCACCGGAATCGTGCCGAGAATCACCGCCCAGGCGAGCCGACTGTCGCCGACGCGCTCGCGACGTCCGAGCGAGGTAAACCAGTCGCGGGTCATGCCGAACACCTCCTGGCGGAAATACCAGACCACGGCGGCGAGCGTGCCGAGGTGCACCGCCACGTCGAATGCCAGTCCCTGGTCGTCCCAGCCCACGAGGTGTGGGAAGAGGATCAGATGAGCCGAGCTCGAAACCGGCAAGAACTCGGTAAGCCCCTGCACGATGGCCAGGACGATGATCTGAACTAATTCCATTGCGTACTTCCTGCGATCTGTTCGAATACGCGCCGCAGCAGGGCGCGTGGTTGAGTGGCGTGATGAGGCCGGGCCTCGGAGCTTCCTTCAGAGGCGCATGAGGGCGGATCGTTCCGGTTGGCTTGGCGATTTGCTCGTCGGTCGTCTCGATGTACGGCTCGTCGGCGTGAAGCGAAGGCGGATCGCATGGCCGTTCGCGATGGTGCGGCGCTAGAATCAGGGCCTTGTTTGCCAAGGAGCCGTCCATGTCCGATCTGCCAACTCTCGCCTTCGCCGGTATCGGTTTGATGGGCCTGCCGATGTGTCGCCGCCTGCTCGCCGCAGGTTATCAGCTGGTCGTCTGGAACCGCTCGCCCGACAAGTGTCAGCCGCTGATCGAACTTGGCGCCAGGGCCGTCGCGACCCCCGCCGAGCTCTGTGCCGAGGCCGACATCGTGCTGCTGTGCCTGGCCGATACCGCCGCCGTGCGCGAGGTGCTGTTCGGCAAGGGGGGCATCGCCGAGGGCGGCAAGGCCGGCAAGCTGCTGGTCGACCATTCCAGCCTGGAGCCGACAGCGACCCGCGACATGGCCGCCGAGCTGGAATTCCGCAGTGGCATGCGCTGGGTCGATGCGCCGGTCTCCGGTGGCACCGCCGGCGCGGAAGCCGGCACGCTGGCGATCATGGCCGGCGGGCGCGCCGAGGACGTCGAACGGGTACGGCCGATTCTGATGAACCTGGGCCAGCGTCTGACCCATATGGGTGAGGTGGGTGCCGGGCAGGTGACCAAGGTCTGCAACCAGATGATCGTCGCCTGCAATGCCCTGGTGATCGCCGAGGTGGTGGCGCTGGCCGAACGCGCCGGGGTCGATGCCAGCCTGCTGGCGTCGGCACTGGCGGGCGGTTTCGCTGACTCCAGACCGTTGCAGATTCTTGCCCCGCAGATGGCTGCGAGTGAGTTCGAGCCGGTGAAATGGCACGTGCGCACCTTGCTCAAGGATCTCGACACCGCAGTGAAACTGTCCCGCGAGCAGGGCTCGGCGACCCCCTTGAGCGGTTTGGCCGCGCAGCTGATGCGCCTGCACGGCAGCCAGGGCAACCTGGAGCGCGATCCGGCAACGCTGGTCGAGATGTACCGGGAGGGCGACCAGTGAAGATCGCCGCCAACCTCTCGCTGCTGTTCACCGAGCTGCCCCTGGCCGAGCGCATCCTCGCCGCCCGCGTCGCCGGCTTCGATGGCGTGGAAATCCAGTTTCCCTATGAAGTGCCGGCCATCCAGCTGCGCGCGCAGCTCGAGCGCGCCGGCCTGCCACTGGTGCTGATCAACCTGCCGGCCGGCGATCTGATGCAGGGCGGTCCCGGGTTGGCGGCCGTGCCGGAACGGCAGGAGGCCTTCGATGCGGCCCTGCAGGAGGCGCTGACCTACGCACTGATGGTGCGCCCGGCGTGTGTCAACGTGCTGCCGGGCCGACTGGCGGAGGGCGTCGAGCGCGAACTGGCGCTGGAGACGCTGGAGCACAACCTGTGGAAGACCGCCGATGCCTTCGACATGCTCGGCATCCGCGTGCTCTGCGAAGCGATCAACCCGCTCGACATGCCGGGCTTTCTAATCAACAGCGCGGCGGATCTGGAAGCGTTGCTGGAGCGGGTTGACCACCCCAACTGCATGGCGCAGCTGGACTTCTACCACATGGCCCGCCAGGGCCTGGACCTGCCGGAGTGCATCACCCAGCTGGCCGGGCGTATCGGTCACGTACAGTTCGCCGATTGCCCCGGGCGCGGCGCCCCGGGCAGCGGCGAAGTGGACTTTGCGGGTGCGCTGCAGGCATTGCAGACCAGCGGCTACCAGGGCTGGCTGGGCGCCGAATACAAGCCGGGCGAGCAGGGCAGCGAGGCCAGTCTGGGATGGCTGGCCGATTGGAGTGCCCGCTGACCATCGCGCGGCATAAGCGAGGCTGATGTTCGGAGACAGGATCAGGTACAGACTCTAGAGTCATCGTCGAGTCCCGGCTGGTCTGCGGCCGGAATATAAGAACAATCGAGACCGACGTCATGCAGCCTTCCACCCAAGCTTCCAACGCCTGGCGCGTGCTGTTTCTGCTGTTTCTGGCGAACCTGTTCAACTTCTTCGATCGCACCATCCCGGCGATCATCGCCGAGCCGATTCGTCTGGAATGGAGCCTCAACGACTTCCAGCTCGGCCTGATCGGCACCGCCTTCACCATCGTCTACGCCATTGCCGGTCTGCCGCTGGGGCGCATGGCCGACCTCGGTTCGCGGCGCAAGATCATGGGCTGGGGGCTCACCGCCTGGAGCGGCCTGACGGCGATCAACGGGCTGGCCTGGAATTTCTGGAGCTTCCTGCTGGTGCGTATGGGCATCGGCATCGGCGAGGCCAGCTACGCGCCGGCCGCCAACTCGCTGATCGGCGATCTGTTCCCGGCACACAAGCGGGCACGGGCCATGGGCATCTTCATGCTGGGCCTGCCGCTGGGACTGCTGTTGGCATTCTTCACCATCGGCTCCATGGTCGAGTTCTTCGGCAGTTGGCGTGCGCCCTTCTTCATTGCCGCGGTGCCGGGGCTGGTGCTGGCGCTTTTCATCTTCCTGATCCGCGAGCCTAAGCGCGGTGCGGCGGAAACCGTCAAGGTCTCGCAGGAGCCGGTGCAGCAGCCGGTGCGCAAAGTCCTGGCCATTCGTACCTTCTGGTGGCTGGTGCTGGCCGGGTTGGCGTTCAACTTCGCCACCTACGCCTGCAACGCCTTCATGGTGCCGCTGCTGATGCGTTACCACGGGGTCTCTTTGGTCAATGCCTCGGTCGCCACCGGCGTGATCGTCGGCCTGACCGGTTTGATCGGGCTGACCCTGGGCGGCTGGGTCGCTGACCGCATCCATCAACGCTTTGCCCGTGGCCGGCTGGTATTCGCCGCGGTGAGCATGCTGATCGCCACGCTCGCGACCGGCTACGCGTTGCTCGCCGGGCGGATCGACGTGGGCCTGTTCGTTGCGGTGTTCAGCATCGGCTGGCTGTTCTCCTACAACTTCTATACCTGCGTCTACACCGCGATCCAGGACGTCGTCGAACCGCGCCTGCGGGCCACGGCCATGGCGCTGTTCTTCGCCGGTCTGTACCTGCTAGGTGGCGGCATTGGTACCGTGGTGGTGGGGCTGCTTTCGGACCACTTCGCCGAGGCGGCAATGCTTGCGGCAGGCGCCAGCGAGATGGCTGAGGCCTTCCGTGCCGAAGGGCTGCACGGGGCGATGTATCTGATTCCGGCGTCGCTGCTGCTGACCATGGTGTTCCTGTTCCAGGCCTCGCGGACCTTCTGTGCCGATGCCAAACGCATGACGGCGGGGATGACCGCTGCAGCGCCCGGCGCGGAGGCGGTGCCTGCCTGATACACGTTGAGTCATGGGGTTTGTGCCCGGACCAGCAATGGCCGGGCATTTTTTTATCCGGACAAAGCCGGCGAGGGGTTGAGCGACGATAGGCCTGCAACGGCGGACCACCTCCTTTACACTGCGCGGCCGTTTTTTCTGTACCCGCGGACCACACCATGCTCAATGCTTCACCCGCCCGCGCCTGCGGCATCGATTTCGGCACCTCCAACTCCACGGTCGGCTGGTGGCGGCCGGATGCCGATCCGCTGATCGCCCTCGAGGGTGATCAGCCGACGCTGCCCTCGGTGGTGTTTTTCAACCTCGAAGAGCGCCGCCCGGTCTACGGTCGCCAGGCGCTGCACGAATACCTCGAAGGCTACGAAGGCCGGCTGATGCGCTCGCTCAAGAGCCTGCTCGGCTCCAAGCTGCTGAAGAGCGAAACCACCGTGCTGGGCAGCGCCATGCCGTTCAAGGAGATCCTTGGCCTGTTCTTCGGCACTCTCAAGCAGCGCGCCGAGACGGCCGCCGGCCGGCCATTCGAGGAAGTCGTGCTGGGGCGGCCGGTGTTCTTTGTCGACGACGACCCACAGGCGGACCGCGAGGCATCGGACACCCTCGCCGCTGCCGCCCGCAAGATCGGCTTCAAGGAGGTGTCGTTCCAGTACGAGCCGATCGCCGCGGCCTTCGACTACGAGTCGCGCATCAAACGCGAGGAGCGTGTGCTGATCGTGGATATCGGCGGCGGTACATCCGACTTCTCGCTGGTGCGTCTGGCGCCCGAGCGTCGCGCGGTGGACGACCGGCAGGCGGATATCCTCGCCACTGGTGGCGTGCATATCGGCGGCACCGACTTCGACAAGCAGCTCAGCCTGCACGGGGTGATGCCGCTGTTCGGCTATGGCAGCCGGATGAAAAGCGATGCGCCGATGCCCACCAGCACCCACCTCAACCTCGCCACCTGGCACACCATCAATGCGGTCTACGCCCCGGCGTCGCAGCGCGCTCTGCAGAGCATGCGCTATGACATCGTCGATCCCACCGGTATCGACCGGTTGTTCCGCCTGATCGAACAGCGCGCCGGGCACTGGCTGGCGATGCAGGTGGAGCAGGGCAAGATCGAGCTGACCGAGCAGCAGCGCTTCGCCATCGACTTCCAGCGCATCGAGCCGGATCTGCGCGTCGAGCTGAGCCGGCAGGGGTTCGAGAGCGCCATCGCCGCGCTGCTCGAACGCATTGGCGTCAGCATTGGACAGCTGCTGGCCGATGCCGGTGTGCGTGCCGAGGAGGTCGACACGGTGTTCTTCACCGGCGGTTCCAGTGCCATTCCCGCGCTGCGCGACAGCGTCGCCGAGCTGCTGCCGCGGGCGCGTCATGTCGAGGGCAACCGCTTTGGCAGCATCGGCAGCGGGTTGGCGATCGAGGCACGCAAGCGCTACGGTTGAGGCGGGCCGCAACGTTATGCGCTGATACAAAAACTTCACGCAAGTGAATCAACGCCGGGAGCGAGGTGCGGGTCCCATTAACGGTGCTCAAACGGAGCGTTTTATGGAGAGCAATTCGATGGGCTATCGCGTTCGCCCCACTCGCAATGCCGCCAAAGAGGTGCGCAAGGCCGCCCTGCAGCGCATCGACAAGGCGATCCAGGCGCTTTCGGTCGATGCGGATGGCCGTGCGGAAGGCGTTCACCAGGCGCGCAAGCGCTTCAAGGAGTTGCGCGCCCTGCTGCGGCTGGTGCGCGAGCCGCTCGGTGCGCGCTTCAAGCTGGATAACCGGCGGCTGCGCGACATGGGCCGACGCCTGGCCGAATCTCGCGATGCCGCGGCGATGCTGGAAAGCTGGGATGCGCTGGCGCGGGCCAACCAGCCATTATTCGTCAGCGACGCGTTCCGCCAGATCCGTCTGCAATTGCAGCAGCGCGCTGCGCCGGATGGTGAGGTGCACGGGGATTTCGAGACGGAGCTGACCGAGGTGCTGGGCGAGCTGCGTGCGCTGACCCAGGATGTGCAGCACTGGAAGCTGTCGGGCAAGGGTTTCGGGCTGCTCGCCAATGGGCTGCGCCGCACCTACAGCGATGGGGCGCGGGACCTGGAACGGGCTGAGCGGGACGGTTCGGATGAATTGCTGCACGAATGGCGCAAGCGGGTGAAGGATCACTGGTATCACTGCCAGCTGCTCTCGCCGTGCTGGCCGGATGCGCTGGAAAGCCGCGCCGAGCAGCTCAAGCAGGTCGCCGATGCCCTCGGCGACGACCACGATCTGGCGATGATGGCCCAGCTGATGCAGCGCGAGCCCGACCTGTTCGGCGCGCCGGAGACTCGAGAACAGTTGCGGTGTTGTATCGAACAGCGCCGCGAGCAGCTGCAGCAACGAGCGCTGCGCCTTGGCCGGCGGCTCTACGCCGAGGGGCCGAAGGCGCTGGCCACCCGAATTGCGGCCTACTGGTGCATCGCCCGGGCGGAGCGCGGTTAGCTTCGCACGTGGCTCTGGGGGCGGGCCTCAGCCCGCCGGTCAGGGCCGGAACGCGCCAGCTTATCCGGCAACCAGTACGCGTATCGCTTCCAGGCGCAGGGCGGCCTTTTCCAGTGCCGCCAGACCGTCCTCGCGTTGCTGGCGCAGCGCTTCGATTTCGCTGTCACGCACGCTCGGATTGACGGCCTGCAGGGCCACCAGTCGGGCAAGCTCTTCGTCCAGCCCTGCCTTGAGCTTGCGCTGGGCTTCGGCGACGCGTTCGACATGGCGCGGCTTGATCTTGGCCTCGGCGGCGGCGATCTGCGTGGCCAGCACATCACGCTGGGCCTGGACGAACTTGTTGGCGCTGGCGCGTGGCACGCTTTCCAGCTGATCGTTGAGCGTGTCGAAGGCCACCTTGGCCGCCAGGTCGTTGCCGTTGCCGTCGAGCAGGCAGCGCAGCGCCAGCGGCGGCAGGAAGCGGCTCAGCTGCAGGGCGCGCGGCGCCACCACCTCGCTGACGAACAACAGTTCGAGGAGCACGGTGCCCGGCTTGAGCGCCTTGTTCTTGATCAGCGCCACCGCGGTGTTGCCCATGGATCCGGACAGCACCAGGTCCATGCCGCCCTGCACCATGGGATGTTCCCAGGTGAGGAACTGCATGTCCTCGCGGGCCAGCGCCTGTTCGCGGTCGTAGGTGATGGTCACGGCCTCGTCGTCGCCCAGCGGGAAGCTGGCATCCAGCATCTTTTCGCTGGGGCGCAGCACCAGAGCGTTTTCCGAATGATCTTCGCTGTCGATGCCGAACGCATCGAACAGCTGCTCCATGTAGATTGGCAGGGCGAACTGGTCATCCTGCTCCTCGATGGCTTCGACCAGCGCCTTGCCTTGTTCGCCGCCGCCGGAATTGAGTTCCAGCAGGCGGTCACGGCCGGCATGCAGCTCGGCTTCCAGGCGTTCGCGCTCGGCGCGGGCTTCGTCGATCAGCAGTTGATAAGCGTCGTCGTCACCTTCTTCCAGCTGCGCCAGCAGCCGCTGACCAAAGCGGTGCTGCAGTGCGTTGCCGGTCGGGCAGGTGTTGAGGAATGCGTTCAGGGCCTGGTGGTACCACTGGAACAGGCGCTCCTGCGGGCTGGTCTCCAGGTACGGCACGTGCAGCTGGATGGTGTGCTGCTGGCCGATGCGGTCGAGACGTCCGATGCGCTGCTCGAGCAGGTCCGGATGCGCCGGCAGATCGAATAGCAC
>Ga0208179_1001806_pt1 | contig 10556 bp, 20 predicted proteins | sample Malvired_Geostar_FD_184238 | JGI IMG/M metagenome (GOLD analysis project Ga0208179, IMG submission 184238) | Marine viral communities from the Global Malaspina Expedition - Malaspina viral metaG DeepMed_Geostar (SPAdes) (version 2) | ecosystem: Environmental > Aquatic > Marine > Oceanic | place...
ATATAATACTAGCGTATTATAGAAAAGAAAAAGAAAATACTTGCATGATAATGCGGTTTATGTGTAATTTCAAACATGCAAAAGGGAGAAAAAATGGCAAAAACACCTAAAATCGGTAAAAAACTGATAAAAATATATAATTTCCTAAATAATCTTGGCCATATGAAGTATATGGACGTTCATAAAGCAAAAAGGTTGGCAAAAGAGATTGAAACATACATTCAGTAATGTATACCATTGTAAGACAATCTGGTGAAAAAAGGTGGTATCGCACTTCTGGTGGAGCCTGGTTCACTAATAAGGATAGTTTTTACAGACCTAGGCTGTATGATGACAAAATAGACGCAGAAATAGCAAAGAATTGGATAGAAATGAGAGAAAGAAGAAATAATATAAAAATCATAAAAGCAAAGAAAAGAAGAACAAAAGCGCAATATTGAACAATATGGACAGATGGCTTAATAAAGTGCAAGTGCCTTCCAGTTTAAACAATTGAAGCACAAGAGAACATAAAAGTAACATGGGGCTTGATAACGTAGCATCGTTCTTACTGTCCATTTTTAATCTATTACACACCCTAAATTTTAAAAAATAGGCTTAGATTGCGTGTGCCTCTCTTCTCGCGAAATGGGGGCGGGGCTATCCTCGGTTGAGAATTGTAATTTAGGTTGAGATTCCTTATTGAGACTGAGTCTCATTATCAATAGTGACTGTCACTCTCTCTAATGTTTCACGTGAAACAATCCCACATAGAGACAATCACCCCGTCTATATAAACTCTCGAGACTGTGCAAACATAGACAATAGCTAAACTCCTGGAACCTGGTAGAAATTAAATAAAAATAAAGCTTGACACGTGTACTATTTATAGAGTATATTGCATCCATGCACGGGGCGAGAAAATCAAAACTTGATACGAGACAAAAGATGGACACTCGACCCACACTTGGAGAGATAAAATGAAGACAAACAAAAACGGACAAAAAGCAGTAGATAGACTGGTTTACAGGACTATGGAAGATTCTGGAATAAATATGGACTCATTCTATATTGAAGGTCAGAGAGGCGGATTAGTGAAAGAGTACATGGAATCTAACCCAGATTGCCCACTCTCACTATTCGTAGAAAGTCAGCATGGACAAACTCAGTGGACTCATATGAGGGATGACGGCTCAGTATTTAATATCAGAATAAACGGGGCTAACGAGAAATAACAGGGAGACACGCTACAAGAGGAGTTTGGAACTTGGGAGAGTTCGATTCTCTCCCTCCTCTCTAACTCACTCATAAATAAACATAGAGGATAAAATGAAAAGAGAAAAAGTAGAATCTATTAAAAAGGATATAAGAAAAATTATGAAAAAGCACAATATTTCTCTTGAAGATGTAATTAATCTGAGCATAATAGAGAATTTTTTCTGTCAATAGAGAGGATAAAATGAGAATAACGACACCAATAGACGAATACCTCACGAGAGAAGTAGAGTCTGTGAGATTAAAAATCAAATCTCTCGGAAATGACTACTCTCTGAAGGTCACTGGTCTTGAAAAAGATATGTCTCTGGTACTCCCAGACTTAGCCATAGTCTACGAGATATGTACAGAGATATATAGGAAAGCTATTAAAGAAGGTAAGAGAGTAATATTTAGAGACAGGGACACTACTCTAACTCTGAGCCAGGGAGACTTGGTAGTATTACTCAATCTCTCCGAGAGAGAGGAACAAATTAAAATAGACATGAAACGTATGAGAGCGTCACGAAGGAGATTCGGACGGACTCCTACAAGGAAAGTTAAGAGACATGACCCTAAGGCAATGTATCCCTATGAGAAAACCTGGTAGGAGATAAAAAATTTAAGAGAGTGGCTAAAGAGTAACGATTGGAGATTCGACTCTACGAATATCACTAAGACGGAGCCACTCTATAATAACAAACAAGGAGACAATAACAATGGATAAGATAACTATTAAGAGTCTGAAACATGATATTCCAGATAGGATTCTCGGAGTATCTGTAGAGAATAAAATAACCGTAGTAGAGTATACTCACGGTAGACTCAAGATAATGCCAGAGAATAGAAAACCTAAAGTAGGCTACTCTCTGAGAAAACAGTTAAGAGACTAATAACATAGGAGACAAAATGACAAAATCAGAAATAATACTCGAGAAAGTTGATGCTATAGAGAAGCTATATAAAGTTGATGGTATAGAGAAGCTATATAAAGAGAGTAAAGCAATAACACCAGAATCTCTTGAGATAAATAAAGGTAGTCTCCAGGATATAAGCAGGAGACTTGACGAGAGATTAATGGAATCTATAGATAGATTAATGGATATCTATAATATCGATAGCGATTCTACATATTCCAGATATAATGAATCTGGAGAGAGTCAATAATACACCAGTAAAATAAGGAGACAAAAACAATGTTAGACGAAAGACAAATAGAAGATTCATGTATACACAGTGTGCCTCTCGGAGACACCTGCTGGAGATGTGATATATTAGAGAATAGAGACTTTCTAAGAGTGTTTGGAGAGGAGACTATTCTCGAAATGGCTACAATAGTAAAGAGACTCGCAGACCATCATAACTGTAATGATGAGGCTTTGAGAGAAATGGGAATAGACTGGATAACATTACATTCAGTGAACAGAGAGATAGAGTTATATCTTAATGATGACCTGTCTAAAAAACGAGAAAGAGAGATAAAATGGTAAGACTAGAAATATACGATAAAGATGGAGAGGAAGGAGAAATAGAGATTGGCTTCGGAGGCTGTGGATGTTGCGAGGCGGTTTTAGATGTAGATAAAAATGGTAAGATAGATGATGGTGATGTCTTAGAAAGAGACTTACTCTATAGAGAGATAAATATAGAGCTTAAGAATATACAGAAGGTATCAGATATACTGAACTTAGGTATAGTAATCAAAAACCCAAATAGAATAGGAGAGAAAAAATGAGTATAATAGACAAATTCGAAGAGATACTGGATAAATTCGAGAGACTCTTGGAGAGAGTAATGGTTCCTATATGTTTTGTTATGCTATCTTGGATACTTCTCCAGGTGCTATGGACTATAACGAGCGTGAAATAGAATGAGTGAACTCTATCACCTGTTACTACATATAACAGGAGTATGCGGAGAGCAACACCCTTCTCTAATTAGCCTTATAGGTATACTGATGATTATGCCTATAAAAGCTCTTATCTCAATTGTTAGAGGTGAGAAATTGGTTAAGCGAGACGAAAAAAAAGCTTGACACATATTATATTTTATGCTTAAATTGTGGCATGGCGAAGCCTATATTTTTAATGAATTTATGAACGAGAGAAAAACACATAGAGAGAAAACAAATGGCACATAACAACGTTTATAGAGTGCATCCTGGAGACAAGCTAATATTAATGGACGTGAATAACGCTCTACTAATAGATAGAGATACTGTAGAATATATAGATGAATGTATAGACAATGGCGACCTCTATCACAGAATTCTCGATGATGTAATAAAGAGACAAGATAGGTTAATAGACTCTATCGAAGAGAGAAATCTACACTCTGTGTGGACTGTTCAATTTAAAATGAGCTATAGAAATTTCTTCTACCCTGACATTGTGGCAGAGAATGACGGTAAATATATACTATTGAGGAGTAGAGATGCTATATACTTAAATAATAGGAGTGTAGTCAATAGAATACTATTAATACCAGAGAGAGATGTAATACCTGAGAGACTAAGTAGTAGAGATATGTTCGTAGGTATTGGTTCATATATAGAGTCAACCTCTCAGTTTAAGATGGCATATTGGAGAATACCATGGAGAGACAATGATTTCTCTAGATGTATAGATGAAGATATAGTTACTCCTGATAGTTTTGATTTTATGGGAGACATAGGTAATAGTATACTACAATTACTTAAAAAAGGAGCAATAGTAGACAGGGATATGCTCTCTGATTTTCTACTCACAGGGCTAAGTAATAGATTATTTGAAATAAGAAATAGTAACGAGAGACTACAAAGAGTAGGCTGTGACGAATGCGGTCTATCAAGTCATGCAGGTATAGACAAAGTGAAAATAAATAATATTACTATGGAGAGCGTATGTGAACATTGTTCCAATATGATGAGAAAATCATGCTCTCTCTGTACTGAGAAATACCCACTAAAATCATTTCTATCTATCTCTATCTCTAAAAGAGAATACGATTATTTAATTGAAAATAATATAGAGAGACTATGCTCATTTTGTACAGATAGTCTCTCTGTATCATGCCCGAGATGTGATAAAGTAGATTTTATAAAGTTACAAAAGAGACAACAAGAGAGTATACGTAATGATTTTCACGCACTTAGAGATGGATACGAGAGATTTGATGGAGATAGATTTTGTGGTAGTTGCTATTCTACCTGCGTAGAGGATATGTACAATAGTCCACTCAGGGCTGTCTCTCAATCAAGTTTTCAGAATGGTACATCAGAGAAATATGACCTAAAGAGACACATTGGTATAGAGAATGAGGTCATAGCTGATTCATTGGTAGACTGTGATGATTGTGATGATTATGAAGATTTTATAGACATACCCATAGGATGGGAAGCTGTCTACGATGGTTCATTATCTAGAGGTGGTGTAGAATATAGAACCAATAGACCAATAATGGGAGACATAGTAGAGAGAAGAGTGTCTAGTCTGGTCAGTGCTATGGATGACAATTATATGTATGCAGATGATAGCTGTGGGCTACATATACATTTTAACGCTAGAGACATGGATGTGCAGTCTATGAAATCTCTTATGATGGTAATGATGCACATAGAGCCTATAATATTAAAGACACTGCCTGGAAATAGAGTAAATAATAGATATTGTAGGAGTATCTATAAAAAACTTAGTTACGATAGTATAAAAGATATAAGTAATACCAAAGACCTAGCAAACCTATACTATAAACATCTAAGCAAGACAAGTATAGGTAGTAATCACTATAACGAGGCTAGGTATCACGGTCTAAATCTACACGCTAGATTTTTTCTAGGAACTATAGAGTTTAGATATCACGAGGGCTGTGAGGATTACGATAGTATAATGGGATGGATAAATTTTTGTAGAAGAATAATAAGAGTTTCAAATATACTCTCTGGGAGTAATCAGCATTTTTCTAGGAAAGTTCTCAAAGAGACGTTTGAAAAAGACATACAAGACTCTCAGAACTATAGTCTACTTAAAGCAGGTAGTCTAAATTCTGAAGAGTATAAGAAGCTAGATGTTCTCGGAGGAGAGAAGATAGTTTCGTATGTAGAAAACAGAATAAAAGAAAATAATATAATATAGATAAAGGAGAAAATAGATAATGTGTGGAATATTTGGGTTTGCTAAAAAGCATAACGAACAAAACGAAGAGCAAATAAAGAGACTAAGGAGAGTCCTCACAAATCTCGCAGACGAATCTGTAGTTAGAGGTCAGGATAGTACGGGGTTATCTATAATAACTCCTGATGATAGGAGAATCTTTAAGACTCTCTCATCTTCAGCAGAGCTGGTAACCAACGAAACTTGGCAACCTAATATACTGGATAGGATTACTAAGGAAACTACTATAGTAATAGGTCACGTGAGACTTGCTACACATGGAGTAATAAGCACGAGAAATGCTCACCCGTTCAGTATAGGAGAAGTTATAGGCGCTCACAATGGAGTAATATATAACTATAATAGGATTGCGAAGCAATACGGGAAGAAGGTAGAGGTAGATTCTGAGGTAATATTTGCATCTCTGAATAATAATCATAAGACAGTAGCGTTCGAAGACTTGAGTGGAGATTTCGCTGTGTCATGGATAAAAGAGAGTAACAAGGTACTGCATCTGGCGAGAGAATCTTCCAGACCTATATGCGTTGCATACTGGAAGAAGGCTAGAGTATTATTTTGGGCATCTACTCCAGACATAATGAGAAAGGCTCTCAATAGAGCGGGTCTTAATCTGAAGAACAGAAAACTAGAGGCTGACTACATATTTACGTTTGATACTGAGCAGTTTAGTAATACACCTCATTATGAAAAAGATGGGTTTGAGTCTCTATCTCAATACGGTGGAGGATATGGAACTAGTTGGAGAGGTCACTATGTTAACTCTAACTATGACTACACTGAAAGCAGTGAAGATAAGAGCTTACCTATAACTGGTAATGACGACTGCGAGGTATGTGATATGAGATACCCTGCGAATGAGATGATATACTTTGGAGAGGATTTCCAAGTATGTGAAACCTGCTACGGAGAGCTACAGGATTGTGACTGGTGTGGAGACTACCACTTTATGGATGAACTGCATCATTATAACACTTGGAAGGTATGTGAGAGCTGTAGACCTCAGGTAGGAGAGCAATTGATGTTAGAGGAACATACAGAAGATATAGCAACAGCATAAGAGAGGAGGAATAATGAAGAAAAAGAAAGTAATACTTGTAGGATTTCCAAATCCTATAAAGATGAAGTCTAAAAAGTACATACTAGAGAAACTGTACGAGAGAGCGGTAAAGAATCCATTCATAGTAGATAAGACGTTCGAAGAGTATATGGAATTTCTCTCTCATAATATAAAAGACTTCGGTAATAGAAAAGTAGAGCCTGATGATGTAGATGGAATATATGATGCTCTTAAATCTATGGGTTGGATAAAAGTTATTAGTGCGGTACTCGTAGCTGTTATCTCTGCTCATACAGCTATAGCATAGGAGGTATATATGCCTAAATTGAAAATGAAACCTATAGTAAAGGAAGCAGTCTACTGTGAGAAATGCAATGATAAGCTTATAAAAGAGGATGGCAATATTTACTATCCTGATTATGGCGATGGTCCTCTATGTCTCCAATGTTATAGTGAGGATTATATTCATTGTAATTCATGCGAGACGGAAACTTGGCGAGACAATTCATATTTTAGCGAAAGAGAGGAGGAGAGATACTGTGACTACTGTTATAATGAGATATTCGCATATTGTGAGGTATGTGAGTTTGAACTGTATATAGATAATGAAGCTATATATGATGACCGTAGTGGGACGTACGCTTGCGAGGATTGTTACTCAGGTGACCAAGACAGTGATACATTCGTGACAGAATCTCCAAGTCATGTAGAGTGTACTCATAATGATAGTGACACATTCTCAGCAATGAATGTGCATAGGCTGGTTGGAATAGAGGCTGAAGCTATACTGGACGAAGTATATGAAGATAGAGAACCTATGGAAAATATTCCTCTCGGATGGAGACCTGTATTTGATGGCAGTATAACAGGTGAAGGTAGAGAAATGGTATCTATACCTGCGAATGGAGATATTCTTAATGGTAGGATAGAGAACCTATGTGACTGGGCATCAGAATATAATGTAACTGTTAATAAATCGTGCGGTCTGCATCTACACATTGACGCAACTGATACCGACTGGAGAGACTTACGTAGTATAGCCATAGTTGCCAAGAGATTCGAGAAATATATTTACTCTATGCTACCTAGAAGTAGAATGAAGGTAAGTTGGTGTAGAAAACTACCAATGTCTATTTCAGAACTGAAATCTTGTAACGATGAAGGAGACTTCGTTAACCTATGGTACGACTCATGTGGCTCACGTATAGACAGGGACAAGTATAATGATAGTAGATATCATGGTCTTAATCTACACGCTAGGTTCTACTTAGGAACAGTAGAGTTCAGGTATCACTCTGGAACTCTCAATAAGAAGAAGATAACAAACTGGGTCAAGATATGCAATTCTATATTCGAGACTGGTATAAAACTATCAAGAGATAAGAATTGGAAACACTCAGAATACTTTGTCAGCTCTAATGATACAACACTGATTGGATTGGTCTCTAAAATGGTTGGGTTTGATAATGATATGTTAAAATATTTCTTAGATAGAACTATGAAGTTCAGTAATAGTGGTAAGCTAAGGTCTGGATGTTTTGGTTGGATAAAAGAGGAGGGATTTTTTGGGAGTATTTAAAAATCTAATAACAGATATAACAGTAGAGGAGGTACAGGCAATGAGTATATTTAGAGAAAGACCTGAATATTTAGAAAAAGAAATTGATAACTTAGAGAGTAATGTAAGTTACTGGAAGACACTATGGAGAGATAGTAAACGTAGGCTTGAAAAAGCAGAGAAGATATTAAAAGAGATAAGGGAAAATTCTAATCCATCCTATCTAAAAGATAGGGTAGATGAATATTTTAAAGCATATGAAAACTAACATAAGAAAAGGTACAAAGATGTATGTAGTAGATAGGGATGGGAATGCTACCCACATATGGCTAAATCTTAAAACAAATAGGATACAAAGCCTTGTTACTGGTGGTGTAAAACACCTTAGAAAATTAGGGTGGAATATTGGAAGAAAGAGAGGAGTATAATGCGTAAGGTATTGTTTATATTAATCTTATTAGTAGGCTGTGCGTCTACTAAGAAACCAGAGTTTGACTATGAAAGAGGTTGGATAGTGGAGCCTGGTGGTAGTAGACATTTTTATCTACACCAAGATATTGAGGTCGGCAAGGAAATTTGGTGCTATATGCACGAACAATTTGAAATAATAAATGTAAAAAAATACTTGCATGATACCAACAAAAATTAGTAAATTAACCAGTTGAATTGAGGGAAAAAAGATGCCATTGAAAGGATTTAAATACCCCGATGGTGAAAAGGTTTCTCTTGAGGATGTGAGAAAGGGAAAAGTAGATATAGAGAAGATGGGAGTAGCACTCCCTACTCTTTTATATATGTCACATCAGAGAGACCCTAATAGAAAGCCATCTACCACAGAATTATTAATAGGAACTTGTCAAGCATATCTACAGAGAACTGAGGACTATTATGTAGACCCTCAGGAGAATGCGTTTGCATTGGCAGGTACTATACACCACTCTAAATTAGAGGGTTCAGCTAGCGATGATATGTTAGCTGAGTTACCGCTAGAACACATGGATATAACTGGGATAGTGGACTTATATGATGTGAAGAATAAGATTCTCATAGACTATAAGAATACTGGCTCTTATAAAGCGTCTCAGATTCTAGGTATGCAGTCTTTTGAGTCTGAACACGAGACAGAAGTGTATAAGAGAAACGGAAGGTGGGGTAGAGCAGGTACGCCTAAGAAAATAAAGAAGTTCTACTCTGACCCTGCTACTGCTGACTTCGGAGACTGGAGTTGGCAAATAAATTTCTACAGATTACTATTGGAGAACAACGGCTATCCAGTTAAGAAGATGTATGTACAGTTGACTGTGAGGGATGGCGGTGTACAGGTGGCAACCAGTAGAGGAATATATAAGAATATATATTTGGTAGAAGTGCCACACATAAACTATGAAATCTTGAAAGATAGATTTATAGAAAAAAGAGATTCTCTGCTTGAGAGTCTAGAGAAAAGAGAGATACCAGAAATGTGCACAGAGGAAGAAACTTGGGGCGGTAGAAAATGTAAGAGTTACTGCCCAGTAAGAACTGTGTGCCCGTATGTGGAGAAAATAGAAGATGAATGAATACCATAAAGAGATAAAGATGCTAGAGTTCAGAGTACTTCAGTTAGAACTAGCACTCGGTAGCTTAATGCAAGTGGTTGCATTCCCTGAGAAACACAAGGACTTTCGTGACCGCATGGAAGATGCTGTAGAGATAGCTGAGAAGGAAGGTGTAGAAGTACTGGAACTCATGTCAAATGGAGGAGCAGAAGCATGAGAGATATAGACAAGGAGACTGGAACAAATATAACCGAACATCATAAAGCTGTAAGTAACATAGATACTCCAAGTTATTTTGTAAAGAGTAAAGGAGGCATAGACTATGTAGAGTACAGTTACATGAGAGAGCTTGCTGATAAGTATTATCCAGGCTGGGATTGGGTTATAATAAAAGGAGAACCACACAATGATGCGTATGTGGTGCACGGAAGACTAAGATGGTTTGATAACGGAGTCTGGAGAGAAGGTGATTCGATAGCCGCGCATAGGATACAGGTAAGGAGAGAAGGTGGTGGTTTTGTAGACATAGGTAATGATATCAAGGCGGCTAACACAGACGCTATAAAGAAGGCATTTAATATGTATCTTAACATAGCTGATGATGTGTACAGAAATAGGATAGTGGACTTGTCTCTAACAGATGAAGATAAAGAGACAATACGCAATTCTATGGAAGGTCTTGATAGTGAATGGGTTTCTAAAATTGAGGGCAGTATGGAAAGGGGAGAAATAGAAAAGCCTGATATGGATAGAATAATAGAACGAATAAAGTCAATAAAAGAAGAAGGAGAAAATAATGAGTGATTTCTTAACTGATGAAAAAGTAGTGAGTGAATCATTTTATGACCCCTCTGAGGATGACAACAAATATGTAGTCATTCCTAAGGGAGATTATAATGCTCACGTAGATAGCCTTGAGCTTAAGGAGAATATAGTAGTGAGGAGTAAGTTTCTCGCTGATATATTTCAGCCCATATTCAAGATAGCTACTGGTGATTTCAAGGGCAGGAAGATAAAGT
>Ga0208179_1001810_pt1 | contig 10534 bp, 7 predicted proteins | sample Malvired_Geostar_FD_184238 | JGI IMG/M metagenome (GOLD analysis project Ga0208179, IMG submission 184238) | Marine viral communities from the Global Malaspina Expedition - Malaspina viral metaG DeepMed_Geostar (SPAdes) (version 2) | ecosystem: Environmental > Aquatic > Marine > Oceanic | place...
GGTCTTCGAAGGCGTAGCGCCGGCCCAGAATCTGGGTCTCGGTGAAGTTGGCCGAGGCCGCGAAGGTCTTGAAGGACTGGATGAACCGCGTCTCCAGCGGGTCCTCCACATAGGCCTCGATGGCCCAGGGGCCGGCCTCCACCGTGCGTTCGGCGGGCTGCTCGGGCGGGGCGTGGAAGGCCAGGGCCGAGCGGAAGGCGAAGAGCTCGCCCTCGGGCGCAGGAAACCGCACCAGCCGGGCCGGCTCGCCCGGCAGGGCGAGGGCCACGACGGTGTTGGTGGTGCCGAAGTCCACCCCCAGGGTGAAGCCGGGGGCGGACGAGTCGATATCTGAGGCGCCCATGGCGCGGACTCCTTCAGCCGGGGGCTCAGGTCCGGCATCCTAACCCCCAATCGTCATCCTGGGCCTTGTGCCCAGGATCCCTCGTGAAGCTCGCGCTCGCCCCGACGAGGGACCCCCGGGACAAGCCCGAGGGTGACGTCTGGGGGTGGGAAGGCTCGCCCTAGATCTCGACCTGAGCCTGGCTCTGGGTCTGGTCGTAGGCGGCCAGGGTGGCGAGCTGCAGGATGCGCGACACCGAGGCCGACAGCGGACAGATCTGCACCGACTTTTCGAGGCCGAGCAGGATCGGCCCCACCACGGTGGCGCCGCCAAAGGCCTGGACCAGCTGGGTGGAGATGGCCGCCGAATGGATGGCCGGCATGATCAGCACATTGGCCGGGCCGGTCAGGCGCATGAAGGGGAAGTTGCCGCGGCGTTCCGGCTCCAGCGCCAGGGCCGGGGGCATCTCGCCCTCATACTCGAAGTCCAGGTCCATCTCGTCGAGCATGGCCACGGCCTCGCGCACCTTTTCGGAGCGGTCGCCCATGGGATTGCCGAAGGTGGAATAGGACATGAAGGCCAGGCGCGGGGTGTAGCCCAGGGCCTTGACGGCCTGGGCGGCCTCCAGGGCGATCTCCACCAGGTCCTCGGCCTCGGGCATCTCGGTGACATTGGTGTCGGCGATGAACAGGGTGTGGCCCTTGCCCAGCAGCACCGACATGCCCATCACCCGGCCGCCGGCGGCGGGATCGATCACCCGCAGCACCTCGTCCAGCACCTGGTCGTAGGAGCGGGTCACGCCGGTGACCATGGCGTCGGCGTGGCCGAGCGCCACCATGCAGGCGGCGAAGGTGTTGCGGTCCTGGTTCACCAGCCGCTGGACGTCGCGCATCAGGTAGCCCTGACGCTGCAGCCGCTCGTACAGATACTCGGCGAACTCCGGATTGTGGTCGGAGACCCGGGCGTTGATCACCTTCAGGCCGGCGCCTTCGGGGCTGAGGCCCACGGTGCGCATGTTCTCGGCCACCAGCTCCTCGCGGCCGACCAGGATGGCCTCGCCGAGGCCGGCGGTCTGGAAGGCGTAGGCCGCGCGGATCACGCTGGGCTCCTCGCCCTCGGCGAACACCACGCGCTTCTTGGGCCCCGACAGGACCGAGCCCTGCAGCTTCTGCAGGAAGGCCGCGGTGGGGTCGAGCCGCTGGGCCAGCTGGGCGCGATAGGCGTCCATGTTCTCGATGGGCTTGCGCGCCACGCCGGTGTCCATGGCCGCCTGGGCCACGAAGGGCGGGATGTACCAGATCAGCCGCGGGTCGAAGGGCGTCGGGATGATGTATTCCGGGCCGAACTTCAGCTGCAGGCCGTGATAGGCTGCGGCCACCTCGTCAGGCACGTCTTCCCGGGCCAGCATGGCCAGCGCCTGGGCGCAGGCGATCTTCATCTCCATGTTCACCCGCCGCGCCCGCACGTCGAGCGCGCCGCGGAAGATGTAGGGGAAGCCCAGGACGTTGTTCACCTGGTTGGGATAGTCGCTGCGGCCGGTCGCCATGATGGCGTCGCTGCGCACGGCATGAACCTCTTCCGGCGTGATCTCCGGATCGGGATTGGCCATGGCGAAGATGATCGGATTGGGGGCCATGGCGGCCACCATGTCGGCGGTCACCGCGCCCTTGACCGACAGGCCCAGGAACACGTCGGCGCCTTCCAGCGCCTCGGCCAGGGTCCGCTTGTCGGTGTCCACCGCATGGGCGGACTTCCACTGGTTCATGCTCTCGGAGCGGCCGCGATAGATGACGCCGGTATTGTCCACCGCGATGCAGTTCTCGGCCCGCACGCCCATGGCCTTCATCAGCTCCAGCGAGGCGATGCCCGCCGCGCCCGCGCCACACAGCACCAGCTTCACATCGGCCAGCTCGCGGCCGGTGATCTTGCAGGCGTTCAGCAGGCCCGCCGCGGAGATGATCGCCGTGCCGTGCTGGTCGTCGTGGAACACCGGGATGTCGAGCAGCTCCTGCAGCTCGGTCTCGATGCGGAAGCATTCCGGGGACTTGATGTCCTCCAGATTGATGCCGCCATAGGTGATGCCGATATTCTTGACGACGGTGATGATCTCGTCCGGATCGGTGGCCGAGACCTCGACGTCGATGGAGTCCACGTCGGCGAAGCGCTTGAAGAGGACGCTCTTGCCCTCCATCACCGGCTTGGACGCCAGCGCGCCGAGATTGCCCAGCCCCAGGATCGCCGTGCCGTTGGAGATCACCGCGACCAGATTGCCCTTGGACGTATAGTCGTAGGCCTTGTCCGGGTCCTCGGCGATGGCCAGCACCGGTACGGCCACGCCGGGGGAATAGGCCAGCGAGAGGTCCCGCTGCGTGGCCATCGGCTTGGTCGGCACGATGGCGATTTTTCCAGGCGTGGGATGACGGTGGAAGCTGAGCGCCTCCTCGTCGGTGAAGGTGCGTTTCTCGGCGTCGCTCATGAGCGCGGACGGTCCTTGCAGACACGGATGATGGGATGAGGGCCGCAACCTACATAGGCCGCCCCCCCGCCACAACCTCCAGACTCCTGCGGAGCGGTAGGAATTGCGGGTGGGGGCTATGAGGGTGGCGCGGACCTTGCGCCGGGCTATGCCGGATTTGGGCTTAACTAGACCCAGCTCAGGGAAATCCGCTTGCTGGCGCCGGCTTCCTAGAGCCCTTCGCCGCCGCCTGCATCTTTGGTGAGGAGTCCCGCGTCAAATGGGGGGCCGCAGTCAAGCCGGTTTTCGACCCTCAAAGGGTTGGGCACCGAAGCAGCGCCGCTACCCGCAGTACTAGGACCTTCTCGGAGGATCCTACAGTTCCAGTGCAGCCGCAGCTTATCTCCCTTGGACACTGATTATTAAGTATGATTCACTAGATCGATAGCGACGCAGTGGGAGTCAATCGCGATGACTGAAAGCTCCAGCAGACGAGATTTTCTGGTCAGCATTCGACCCACCCACGTGGAAAATATCGTCCAAGGACGGAAGACGGTGGAGTTGCGTCGCCGGTTCTCTGAGGATGTCGCAGCCGGCGCAGTTCTTCTCATATATTCTACGAGTCCAACCCAGGCGATCGTCGGATCGGCTAGCATCAGTGGTGTGCACAGATTGCAATTGGATGATCTGTGGGACCAGTACGGGGACGCTGCGTGCATCGAGCGGGAAGCCTTCGACACTTATTTCAGCGGCCTTTCGGAGGGCTACGCAATCCTCCTTCAGGATGTGAAGCCTTTCGCACGACACGTCGCAGCGGCCGATCTGAAGGAGCGGTTCGGTTTCGTGGCGCCGCAGTCATTCATGTATCTTCGGCGGGAGTATTACCCCCTGCTAAATCATGAGCGAGTTCAAGCTACTCATTGATACGAACGTCTTCATCGGGCTCGAAGACCCCAAACGGGTTGATCCAGCATCGGCGGAGGTAGTTCGAAAATGCGGCGAGCACGCTGTCGGCGTGTTCGTGCATGAGGCCGCGCTGCTTGATATCTCTCGGGACAAGGACCGTGCCCGCCGCGATATCTCACTCAGCAAGGTTCGCAAGTTTCAGGAGTTGAAGGGGCCCAAGCTCCCGGAACAAGCGGCGCTCGAAGCGCTATTCGGACCGATCCGGAAAGCCAACGATCAGGTCGATGTTGCCCTGCTCTACGCCCTCCATCTGAACATCGTTGATCTCCTCATAACCGAGGATCAGGGCATCCATGATCGAGTAAAGCTGACCTCGCTCTCAAGTCGGGTTCTTACGGTCGTGGAGGCGCTGGTCTGGCTGCGCCGCACCTTCGATCCGACGCCGGTGGCCTTTCCCCTAATCGACGACCGCAAGGCGCACGAAATCGATCGCGACGACACTATCTTCGACAGTCTCCGCGACGGCTATCCCGACTTTGATGGCTGGTGGGCCAAGTGCGTGAAGGAGCATCGCCGGTGTTGGACGGTCACGGTTGATGACGAGCTTGCTGGGCTGATCGTTCGCAAGGATGAGACTCGCGACGAAGCCGGAGTGAGCCTTCCGGGCACCAAAATTCTTAAAATCTGCACCTTCAAGGTTCGGCCCGAGTATCGAGGAGAGAAGCTTGGTGAACTCCTTCTGAAACAGGCTCTCTGGTTCGCGCAGCGAAACGGCTATGACCTCACCTATGTAACTACCTATTCGGACCAGGACACGCTGATCCGACTCCTTGAGTACTACGGCTTCACCCACACCGGATCGCGAGCCGACGGCGAGATGGTGTTCGAAAAGCCATTGTCGCGCGCGCGCCTGACCCTGGACTCCAGCGACGCGGATCTTTTCACGAAAACGCGGATCAACTATCCGCGGTTTGTGGCGGATGCGCCTGCGAAGGTGTTCTGTGTCCCGATCAAAGGCGACTACCACCAGAAGCTCTTTCCGGAGTTGGCGTTCGCAACGCCATTGCCGCTGTTCCCGGACGAGACCCCGTTGCTTTCGACTGGCGGAGAACGCACGCCCGGCAATACGATCCGAAAGGTATATCTTTGCCGCGCTAAGGTCGCGGTCATAGAACCGGGGGACTTGCTTCTCTTCTATCACTCGAAGACTGAGGGGCTAGTGTCCTCACAAGCAATCACAAGCCTTGGCGTTGTCGAGCGAGTATCCCACACCTCCGACCTGGACGAACTCCTGCGCCTGACGGCGAAGCGCTCGGTCTTTTCGGAGGTCGAGCTACGGAGAATGATCGAGGCAAGCGCCGCTCCGGTGCGGGTTATCGACTTCTTGCTTGTTGGTCATCTCGACCCTGCGGTGCCACTGGCCACGCTGAAGGCGGAGGGCGTTTTCAATGGTGCTCCACCGCAGTCCATCTGTTCTCTTACAGCGGAGCGATTTGCACCGATCCGCTCGCGCTTGGACCTTGGTTTCGCAGTATGAGCGGCCCAACCCAATGACCCGACCGGCCATGGCCAACCCAGGCGTCGAGGAAGCTGGACAGCTTAGCCTGTTTGGGACCGGCGAAAAGCGAATGCAACCGCCGGTTCGCAGCTTTGCGCCGGACCCGGCCTCCATCCGCAAGCGGCTGCATGGGCTCCTGGCTCAGGTTCGCGGCGCCCAGACCCTGCCGTGGCCCGAGCGTGACGCCCTCATGTGGGAGACGGTCTTCCCGCAGATGGCCAACTGGCTGCCGGACGACGAGGCCGATACGCTGCGCGCCGAGTTCGCGGGCGAGATCGCTCGCCTCCGCGACCGCGCCTGATCCACTTTCCGGTCGGGGACCCTCTCCGCCCTTGACCGCGGCCGCCCAGGCGCGACATTCGCTCACCCTGCGCCGTCCTGCCCTGGAGAGATCGCCCTGACCGCACCTGTTCGTATCGCCGTCGCGGGCGCCCTGGGGCGTATGGGGCAGGCTGTGGCCGCCGTGGTGGAGGGGCGCGGGGACGCTGATCTCTTCGCCTGTTTCGACCGGCCGGGCGCGGAGGATCCGCGGCTGGTGGACCGGGCGAGCGCGCTGGCCGCCGCCCAGGTGGTGATCGACTTCTCCACGCCCAAGGCCTCGGTCGAGCTCGCCCAGGTGTGCGCCGCCCAAGGGGGCCTGGCCCTGGTGATCGGCTCCACCGGGTTCGACGCCGACCAGATCGCGGCGATCGACAGGGCGGCCCAGGCCATCCCCATCGTGCGGGCCGGCAACTTTTCCCTGGGCGTCAACATGCTGCTGGGCCTGGTGGCCCAGGCCGCGCGGGCGCTGGCGGCGGCCGACTATGACATCGAGGTCTTCGAGGCCCACCACAGGCGCAAGGTGGACGCGCCGTCGGGCACGGCCATCATGCTGGCCGAGGCCGCCGCGGACGGGCGCGGGGTGGCGCTGGAGGATGTGGCGCGGGCGGCGCGGGACGGGATCACGGGGGCGCGGCCCGAGGGCGAGATCGGCTATTCGGTGATGCGCGGCGGCGGCATTGTCGGCGAGCACTCGGTGGTCTTCGCCGCCGAGGACGAGATCCTGACCCTCTCCCACTCGGCCCGGGACCGCAGCCTGTTCGCCCGCGGGGCGGTGGAGGCGGGCCTCTGGGCCGTGCGCCAGCCGCCGGGCGCCTATGACATGCAAGACGTGCTGGGCCTGAGGAAGGCGAACCCGTGAACCCCGACCTCGACGTCCTGGCGCTGGACGCCAGCGGCCAGCTGGCCCTGCTGAGCGCCGGCCGCATCGGCGCGGTGGAGCTGCTGAAGCTGGCTCTGGCCCGTCACGAACAGACCCACCGGCGGCTGAACGCCGTGGTCGCCGCCGACCTGGAGCGCGCCCTGGAGCGGGCCAAGGCCATCGACGACATCCGCGCACGGGACGGAACCCTGGGGCCGCTGGCCGGCCTGCCCATGACCATCAAGGACACCCTGGACGTCAGCGGCATGCCGGCCTCGGCCGGCCTGGAGATCCACCGCCGCCGCCAGGCCGAGGACGCCACGGTGACCGCCCTGGCCCGCAAGGCGGGCGCCGTGATCTGGGGCAAGACCAATGTGCCGGTGATGGCCGGGGACTGGCAGAGCTTCAATAGCCTCTATGGGACCACCAACAATCCCTGGGACGTGAGCCGCACACCGGGCGGCTCGTCCGGCGGGGCGGCTGCGGCCCTGGCCAGCGGGGTCACGGCCCTGGAGATCGGCTCGGACATCGGCGGCTCCCTGCGCATTCCGGCCCATTTCTGCGGGGTGTTTTCGCACAAGCCCACCTGGGGCCTCGTGCCCCAGCACGGCCATGTGCCGCCGTCGCCGGGCTCGTGGCAGGAGCCGGACCTGAACGTCGTCGGCCCCATGGCCCGCTCGGCCCGGGACCTGCGGCTGCTGCTGTCGGTGATCTGCGATGGCGGGGTCTCGCCCAAGGCGCCCCCGGCCGACCTGGCCAAGGCCCGGATCGGGGTCTGGGTCGAGGCGCCGGGCCTGCCGCTGGACCCACAGGTCAGGGCGGTGATCGAGGCCTTCGCCGGCGAGCTGTCGGCGGCCGGCGCGACCGTCGAGTTCGTCTCCCCGCCGGTGGACGTGGCCACCCTGCTGGACGCCTATATGGTTCTGCTGGGCGCCATCATCGGCGGCGACATGCGCGAGAAGGACCTGCGCAGGATGGAGTGGATGCGCCCGGCGGCGAAGATCGCCCGGACCCGCGGCGCCGGCCCCTTCTCCTGGGCGGCCACGGCGCTGGCCTATACGGCCCGCCACCGGGAATGGCTGGCCGCCGACGCCGTCCGCGCCCGCCTGCGCCGGGAGATGGAGGGCGTGTTCGACGCCTATGACGCCATCCTGGCGCCGGTGGCCCCGGTCACGGCGTTTGCGCACAACCACGGCGCGTTCCCGTCCCGGGCGCTGAAGCTGTCGGACGGGACGAGCGCCCCCTATGTGACCCTGCTGGGCTGGATCGGCCTGGCGACCGCCTGCCTGCTGCCGGCCACCACGCTGCCGGCCGGCTTTTCGGCCGATGGCCTGCCGGTGGGCGCGCAGCTGATCGGGCCGCACGGGGGCGACGCGCGCCTCCTGTCGCTGGCCCAGGCCATCGACGAGAATGTGCGCGGCTTCACCGCCCCGGAACTCAGGATTTAGCGCACCGCCGCCCAGGGCTTGGAGAGCAGGGTCGCGCAGTTGATCAGGCCGACCAGGGAATAGGTCTGCGGATAGTTGCCCCACAGCTCATTGCCGTCGAACGAGATGTCCTCCGACAGCAGGCCGGCCGCCGTGCGCCTGGTCAGCATCTCCTCGAACAGCTCGCGGGCCTCATCGGCCCGGCCCGACAGATAGAGGGCCTCGATCAGCCAGAAGGTGCAGATGTTGAAGGCGGTCTTGGGCTCGCCGAAGTCGTCGGGCAGGGCGTAGCGCAGCATGTAGGGGCCGCGCCGCAGGCCCTTCTCCACCGCCGCGATGGTGGCGGCCATGCGCGGGTCGCCCGGCGGCACGAAACGCACGTCCACCAGCTGCAGTAGGCTGGCGTCCAGCTCGTCCCCGTCGAAGGTGGCGGCGAAGCGGCCGAGCGCCGGATTGTAGGCGCGCGCCTCGATCACGCCGCGCATCTCATCGGCCCGGGCGTTCCAGTACTTGGCCCGCTCCAGCAGGCCGAGCTGGACAGCGGCGTTGCCTAGCCGGTCGCAGGCGGCCCAGCACATCACCGCTGAATAGGTGTGGATCGCCTCGCGCCCGCGGAACTCCCACAGGCTGGCGTCGGGGGTGGCGTACATCTCATAGGCCCGCTCGCCCACCGGCTCCAGGTCGCGGAAATCCTCCACCGTGGCCGGGCGCAGCAGGCGCTCGTCGAAGAAGGCCTGCACGGTGGACAGGATGATCTGGCCATAGACGTCGTGCTGCAGGTGCTCGTGGGCCTGGTTGCCGATCCGCACCGGACCCATGCCGCGATAGCCGGGCAGGGCGTCGGCGAACCGCTCGATGAGGCCCGGCTCCAGCCCCACCCCATAGACCGGCTGCACATGGCCGCCGCCCTCGGTGTCCACCAGGTTGCGCAGATAGGAGAGATAGTTCTCCAGCATGTCGGCGGCGCCCAGCCGCGTCAGGGCCTGGACCACATAATAGGCGTCCCGCAGCCAGCAGTAGCGATAGTCCCAGTTGCGTCCGGACTCCGCATGTTCGGGGATCGAGGTGGTCAGCGCCGCGACGATGGCGCCGGTCTCCTCATAGGCGCAGAGTTTGAGCGTGATGGCCGAGCGGATCACCGCCTCCTGCCACTCCAGGGGAACCGACAGGGTCCGCACCCAGCCGCGCCAATAGTCGGTGGTCTCGTTGAGCATCCGCGAGGTGGTGGCCATCACGTCGGCGTCGAACCCCTCGTCGGGGCCGAGGAACATGGCGATCGGCTCCTCCAGACGGAAGACCCGCTCCTCGGTGATATGGCTGACCGAGGTGTTGGTGGTCAGGCGCATGGTGGTCGGCCCGCCCACATAGCGGATGTGGTTGGAGCCGGTGGTCTGTTTGGCCGGCGCCTCGCCCCAGTTGATCGTCGGCCGCAGGCGGATGCGGATGCGCGGGGCGCCGGAGATGGGGCGGACCAGGCGGATATAGGCCGTCGGCCGGTAGACCCGGCCGAACTGGCGGTAGCGCGGGCAGAAGTCGAGGATCTCGAAACTGTCCCCGTGCTTGTTGGTGACCTCGGTGCGCACGATCGGGGTGTTGCGCAGATAGGTTTGGCGGGTGCTGGCGTGGTCCTCAGCCTCGATGGCCCACAGGCCGTTCACGTCCCGGTCGGCGGGATCGCGGTCGCTGAGCAGGGCCGAGAAGAAGGGATCGCCGTCCACCCGGGGCACGCAGCCCCAGACGATGCGGCCGTGCCGGTCCACCAGGCCGCTGGCCGCGCAGTTGCCGATGGGGAACAGGTCCAGGGTCTGGATCACAGGTCAGGCGCCTCGCAGTTGTGTCGCATGGAGTTGCGTCCTTTTTCTCGACGGCGAAGTAGCGCCGTTTGCTAAGCTGTGACGCGCCAGGTGACTCGCCGCCATCTTGGCCCTGAGCGGGCCGCTCTTCCAAACGGGGACCCCATGATCCGAGCCCGCCGCGCGCGTATCGTCGCCACCCTGGGCCCCGCAAGCCGCAGTCCTGCCCAGGTGGAGGCGCTGGCCAGGGCCGGGGCTGACGTCTTCCGCGTCAATTTCAGCCATGGGACCCACGAGGACCATGCCCGCGCCATCGCCACGGTGCGTCAGGCCGAGGCGGCTACGGGTCGGCCTATCGCCGTCCTGGCCGACCTGCAAGGCCCCAAGCTGCGCCTGGGCAAGTTCGCCGACGGCCAGGCGCGCATCCGCCCGGGCCAGACCTTCCGCCTGGACCTCGACCCGACCCCCGGCGACGCCGCCCGCGTCTGCGCCCCGCATCCGGAGATCCTGGCGGCGGTGAAGGCCGGGGCCGACATCCTGATCGACGACGGCCGGGTGCGCCTGCGGGTGGTCCGCCACGGGGCCGACTTCGCCGAGACCGAGGTGATGGTCGGGGAGACCCTGTCCAACCACAAGGGCCTCAACCTGCCCGGCCACGCCATTCCGATCCCGGCCCTGACGCCCAAGGACCGCAAGGACCTGGCCTTCGCCCTGGACCAGGGGGTGGACTGGGTGGCCCTGTCCTTCGTGCAGCGGGCCGCCGACATGGCCGAGCTGCGCCAGCTGGTCCAGGGCCGCGCCGCCGTCCTGGCCAAGATCGAGAAGCCCGCCGCCCTGGAGGCGCTGGACGAGATCCTCGACCTCTGCGACGGGGTGATGGTGGCCCGCTGCAC
>Ga0208179_1001813_pt1 | contig 10520 bp, 17 predicted proteins | sample Malvired_Geostar_FD_184238 | JGI IMG/M metagenome (GOLD analysis project Ga0208179, IMG submission 184238) | Marine viral communities from the Global Malaspina Expedition - Malaspina viral metaG DeepMed_Geostar (SPAdes) (version 2) | ecosystem: Environmental > Aquatic > Marine > Oceanic | place...
GGATTTCATATAACCCCCATTTCCCCCTAAGTTGACAAAGTTACTATATAGTATATAATACTATTATACCTTGATTTCTAAATTCTAAAATTTCAGGGTAGGGAGAAACAAATTATGACAAAGGAAAAAGAAACCAAGAACCTTAGTGGACTCAATAACAAAACCATTGATGTTGAATTCGCTAAGTTCTTAGAACAAGAAAAAGAAATGTTTAACGAAGATGGAACTGTCAAAGAAAAAAAGTTCCTTACTATTTCAACTAACAAATGGGGTGAGAGAGTAGGAGAGATGGAATAAAAAAGTTAAACAAGGAGAAACAAAAATGCGTATTATCAAAAACACAACAAACCTTGATAATAGAAAACTACAATCATTGTTTTCTTTTGTCCATAATCTGATAGCTAAAGATGAAGGAAGATTAAAACATTGGAAAGAGTTAAAAGTCCAAATTGCTAATCGTTCTTATGGTTATAGTGGCAAAGGTTATGTCGGAAAAGTTTATGGACATGGTTGGGATATATTACTTAATTATTCCCAACAGTCAGCAAATAAGATTGCAGATATATCACAATTGTTTGCACATGAACTTATGCACAGCTTTGGTTATCGGGATAAGAAAAGTTGGGCAGGAATTTCTGGCACTAATGGTCGTCAGTTTGCAAGACAACCATTGACAGAGCAACAAATAGAATCAATAAAAAAGAAATTTGATGGTATTGATTTTAACAGAAAAGAAAAACCAAAAGTAAAGATCAATCATGTTGCTTTAAGAAAAGAAAGAACAGAAAGAAATCTTGCTAACTGGGAAAGGAAACTTAGCTTTGCAAAGAACAAAGTGAAGAAGTATAGACAGAAGGTTAGCTATTATGCGTAGTAAAAGATATAGGTAGAGTGTGTATGGAGATTGGAAATTAATGAAGTTGTGATAAACTAAATCCTATGCCTGATTACACAACAGTTCCAAAAGTCTTAGACCTGTATCCCAGAGTTGGGAGTATGTCGACTGTCACATCTTCTAATATAGCCTTTTATATCGACCAAGCAGAGAATGAAATAAACGGGCATCTTATAAATAACTACACATTACCATTTTCTGCTACCCCACCTATTATCGAGTCTATCAGTACGGAATATTCATTAATCAAAATCTTAGAAAGGTTTTTTACGCAAGGTGTGGGGAGTGAGAATAAATGGGTGGACGAAAGAAGGAAAATAGTATTTCAATATCTCGATAAACTCAACAATGGGGAGATCGGATTATTTAATTCTTCTAAAGAATTAATCGCTTATAAATCAGGGGATGCCATCTATTCAAATACTAAGGGATATGACCCCACCTTTACGATGCTTGATGAGACTTTACAAGAGATAGACTCCGACAGAATAGACGATGAGTTAGATGCCGTAGAGGATGAGGTATATAATCCTTACTGGTAATGGCTACTGAATTAAAGATGTCTTCTAAGGGAGACAAACAGATAAAAATCAAATTGTCAAGGATAGCTAAAGGATTGAAAAACCCAAGACCAGTCCTTAAAATAATCGGTATTAAATTAATAAATGAGATTAACAAATATTTTGTTCAACAAGGAAATGCTGGGGAAGGATGGGAGCCACTACAGGACTATGGGGGGTCATTCTGGAAGAGGAGAAAGATATTATTTGATACTGGTAAGTTGAGAGCAAGTTTTTTGTTTCAATTGAAAGGAAAACATGCTGTTGAAGTCGGCTCTCCAGTTAAATATGCGGAGATACATCAATTCGGAACAGATACAACACCAGCAAGACCAATGCTTCCAAAAGAAAAAATAGCAAGTAAAATAGCCGAAAAACAAATAGTCAGATATATTAATCGATTAAAAGAGAAGAAGATGTAATGGCAACAATAGATTATCTAGCAATTGAAAACTCGATTAAAACACTACTCAATGCAGATTCGGACACGTCCTCATATACGGTAGAAGTAGAACCGCCAGATGCAGTCAGGACAGATGCATGCCCTTATGTGGCTATATATCTCGATAGCTGGGACAGCCCAGCAGATGAAGAATTAATAGGTGGAGCAAATGCTATGAGGACATTTTTAATAATAGAGGTATGGTGTTATGCTTTTAGTTTTGAGAACCTAGACGGGGCTACTTTAAGAGATGATATGTTAGGAAAAGTCAAAGCTGTATTAAAATCAAATAGAACATTAAGTGACAATGTATTGATAACCAGATTTACAGGTGGGGATTTTGATAACCAACAAAACACAGGAAATCTAGGGTTTTTTAAAGGGGTATCGATTAAGTTAGAATGTGAGGTAAGGGAATGAGAATAAAATGGCTTAAAGGCGGATTGCAAATACCGGGAATTGGAATAATAGAGAAAGGAAAAGAAATGGAAGTATCAAATGATGTAGGGGAGTCTTTAATCTCGCAAGGTATTGCAAAACTTTCAAAGGTAAGTAAAATAAAGAATACTAAAGGAGTGAAGTAATATGGGCTTTGGAATTGGCGGATATTTAAGTTTATCTAAACAAACAGTATGGGGTACAGCAACAACTAGCAGGGTATATATCCCGTTTATATCTGAATCTTTAACACAGAATAAAGAACAACTATTTAGTGAAAATATTAAAACAGTATATGATCAACCAGATGCTTTAGAAGGCATAAATAACGTAACAGGCGATATAGCTTTTGAACCACACCCTATTGTATTAGGGGAATTTTTACAATCAGCAGTGGGTGTGCCGACATCTACTTTGCAAACATCAGCATATCTCCATGAATTCCTGCCCCGACAAGCAGATTGGGGAACAGATGGAGCTTTGACACCTTACACAATAGAGATATATAAAAACGTAGGGAGTGCTTATCAAGTAGTTGACGCACAAATTCACACTTTAGCAATTGAGCTGACTGCTGGGGCCATTGTGAAAGCCACAGCAACCGTACATGGTAGGGCTTATTCAAAGGTAGCAAAACAAACTGCTTCCTATATAGATTCAAAACCTTTCACATGGAATCAATGCTCATTAGAAGTGGCAGGAAGTGCTAATAGTAATTTTGAAAGTGCCACAATAACAATAACAAATCCTGTCGAGGGGATACCAATGCTTAATAATTCAACATCAGAAGGTAGAGTATTGAGGACAGGATTTAGAACAGTAAGCGTAACAGGGGAGCAAGACTTCAGCGACCAAGCAGAAGAGGGGATATTTATCAATCAAACAAGACAACGATTTAGATTCTCTGTCACCGGAGGAACAACAGTGGGTAATACTGGAGAATTCAATCAATTAGTCATGGATTTACCCCAAGTCAATTATTCTACTTATACCTACCCTATAGGCGGAGCAGGAAGAGTGGTAGCTTCTTATGAAGGGAACGCAGAATATAATACGACAAGTAGCTATGCGATAAGATACACATTACAAAACACATCAAGTAGTTACTAAAGGAGACTCTATGAAGTTCAAAATTGCGGATAAAGAATTTGATATCCAACCAGCAAAGACAAAATCAGTCCTAGAAATTGAAAACAAGATAGGGAAAAGTTTAACTAAATTAGGTGAAGACTTTTCATTTAATGATATTATTGATATTGTAACAATCGCCTTGACACAAGCCGATCCCTCAATGACCAAAGACTGGGTAGAAGAAAACACAGGAATTGCAGATGTGGAAACCTTCAATAAGGTGATTACCTATTTTTTGGCTCAAACGAAATAGTTAATAAGCGATTCCTTGATATACTAGATTTATTTGGTGTAGAATATAGATGGAGTAGAAATGATGTTCTTGATTTAACAGTCAATGAGATTAACTATCTCATGGCAAAGATTGAACATAGGAACAGACGCAGATAATGGCAGAAAATAAGATAAATCTATTAGTCAGTTTAAAAGATCAGGCTAGTGGTGGACTAGATTCCCTAAAAAATAAATTCGGTTCATTTGGCAAGATGCTCAATATGACTGCTCTGGCGGTGTTAGCTGTTGGAGCTGCATTAACAAAGCTGACATTTGACGCTGCAAAGACTGGAGATGAGTTTGCTAAGACCTCAAAGATGGTCGGAATATCTGCTCAAACTTTACATAAATTTGCTTTCGCTGCACAAATAGGTGGAGCACAAATGCGGGATATTTCTACCTCTCTCAGAGTCATATCTAAAAGAGTTAATGATGCAAACAATGGATTAACAACTTCTGTAAGGGCATTTGCTCAGGCAGGTATTAGTGTACGAAAAGCTAATGGTGAATTTAAAAATGCAGAAGAATTACTATTAGATTCTGCCGATGCTTTTAAAAATTTAACAAACACAACAGAAAGAACAGCTTTGGCACAAGAGTTATTTGGTCGTGCTGGAACAAAAATGATTCCTTTATTAATCGAAGGCACAGCTGCCATGAAAGAATTAATGGAAGAAACCGAAGAACTAGGATTAGTGTTTTCAGAAGTTGAATCAAAACAAGCAGAGGATTTTCAAGATGAATTATTAAGAATGAATAGTGCTTTTAAAGGAGTTGCATTAGCAATAGGAAAAGCATTGATGCCTATTTTTACCTCTTTTTTTACTTTTATAAAAAATCTAGTCGTTCCTATTATTCCTGTAGTTTCTATTATGTTTAAAGGATTGGCATTTGCTATCAATCTAGTGGTGTTACCTCTTACTCAAATAATATTAGGTATCAAGAAATTAATCGCTTGGTTGAAGACATTAATGAACATACAGGTTGAAGCACAAGAAGGAATAGTAAAGACAGCTGAAGTTACAAGGGGTAAATTAGAGGAAACATTTGCGGGATTAAAAGAAGGGATGCAAGCTGCACACCAAGACTGGTTTGAAAATAGTCTAGCAATAGCCATAGAAGCAGGACGACAAATACATGCTGTCTTTATGAGTACAGTGGACAATGTAGGGGTTGCGTTTGCTGCTATGATAACTGAGGGAGAAAGTTTTAAAGATGCAATGAAGAAGATATGGGTGACATTAAAACAGGAAGTAGTAAAGCAGATTAGTATTATGATAGCTCGAATGTTGGTCATGTTCACACTTCAAAAAGCATTAGGGCTATTTACGGGGGGAGCTATTATCCCTGTAACTCCGGCTGTAGATGGTGGTGACAGTTTTGGTAGTGCTGTGTTAAAAAAATTAGGATTCGCTAAGGGTGGAATAGTACAAGGTGGTTTAAAAGTTCCATCATTTGCAACGGGTGGAATTACCAATGCTCCTCAATTAGCTTTGATTGGAGATAACTCAAATCATAGGGAAGCTGTTGTGCCTTTACCAGATGGCAGAAGCATCCCAGTCGACCTAAATGGTGGGGTCCAGTCTATCGCACAATTAAATATTTTACCAAATGCAAATATAGATCAGGCATTGATGGAAAAACCGATGAGCTTTTGGGTTGATTTAGCCCAAGAGAAAATTCTGCCAGCATTAAATACATTAGGAAAAAGCGGAGCAACGACTTCAATGGAGTTCCAAGCGAGTAGATAATGGGAGATGTATTATTAGGGGTGGCTAATAGTAGCTATGTGATAATCACAAATGAAACTCAATATGGTTATAAATTCCAAAAGACATTAGACAAATATGATTTAAGGACTAAAGGCGGGACTCTTTACACTTATATAACTCCTGCAGGGACACATACAAAATGGAATATCCCGATGACGTTTGTAAACTCTTCAAAAAGAAGCCAGATAAATTCATGGTTTGAAACTGGGACTGACCTAAGATTTATTGAAGATGATAGCTTTGCAAATAGTTATTATACAGTCAGGATAACAGGACGTGTCGAGCCATTTACAAGATTTGTAAAACCATATTTTCGACAATATTATGAAGGAGAGATTGTTATTGAAACGACATAAGGTAGAATAAAAAGATGGCCCAAATATATGATTCAGGAAGACAATATCTGGCAGTAGGTAGTGTTGATCTAAGTTCTGTCACATTAAAAATCAGCTTAGTAAACACGACAGCAGATGCAAATTCAGGATATACATTTTCGGCTGGACATACAATGCTTTCAGATATCCCAGAAGTGGCTATGCAAGGTACCAATCAAACACTATCAAATGTGGCGGTAAGTTCTGGAAGAGTAGATGCAGATAATTTATCAATACCAACACTATCAGGTAATCCTGTTAATGCGATTGTTCTTTATGTATCCACTGCTGATTCATCTACAAGCCCGTTATTATTTATACAGAGTGAGGGGACTGGTTTTCCTACTACTCCAGATGGTGGAACATTTACAGTTACGTTTGCAAGTAGCGACCCGTTTATAATGAAGGTTTAACATGGCGATACAAGGACAATTTAAACAAGATGCTCCACGCTTTAATTCTATTATTAATGGCGATATGGTTATCTGGGCTAGAGGAACGACTATCAACGCTACAAGTACGCCAGTAGCAAATAATGATGATACATACATTTGTGATAGATGGATTTTATTATCAGATGGAAACGATATTGTAGACGTAGGCAGAAGTACAGATGCTCCAGATGGTGGTAGTCAATATTCAGTTGACTTAGATGTAGAAACAATAGATAAGAAATTTGGTATAGCACAAATAATTGAAGGGGTTAATTGTCATAATTTAATCGGAGAAAGTTGTAGCTTATCTTTTAAAGCAAAAGTTGCAGGTAGTGGAAAACTGGATAACGTAAAAGCTGGAATCGTAGCTTGGAGTGGAACTCTTGATAGTGTAACAAGTGATATTGTATCTGCATGGGGAGTTGAAGATACCAATCCTACGCTTATAGCCAATGCAACCTTTGAGAATACACCAGCAAATTTATCTGTAACAACATCATGGGTAGAATATAAAATTGAAAATATTGATATTGATACAGCAAGTACAGCAAATGTAATTGTATTTATTTGGTCAGATGTAACAGATACAGATTTGGGTGATTCATTATATATTACTGATGTTCAAATAACACCAACACGAAAAGCTAGAAAGTTCGACAGACACCCAATAGAAACAACAGCAAGTGATTGTCAAAGATATTATCATAGAGGTATGTTTGCTTTTATATCATCAAGTGCTACAACACTTATATACAATAATCAGTTTCCAACACAGATGAGAACAAGTCCAACAGTAACACATGAGTATCCCGAAGGTGGAACAGCTAATGATATCTATCAGATTGCTAATGCTGCTACACCAACTTTTGTTCCTAATGGTAGATTCGCAGATGTCAATGGACTGAAGTATGCTTATGATTTTGATGCAGGTCTTACAGACCATGAGGGATACAAAGCTTATTTTTACTTTGAGGCGGAGTTATAAATATTAATATGATTGAAACAGTAGTAAACATGAAAGATGCAAATGGTACTTTAACAGGTTATTTAGTAAATGGTGTTAAAACAGTACCACTAGACCCAACAAACAGAGATTATAGGGCAGTTTTAAAATGGATACAAGATGGTGGAGAAATAGATGAGTAAAGTAATTATATGGACACAAAATAACGGGGCATTAGCTATAACTCACCCAGCAGAAAATTGTGGTTTAACAGTTGAAGAAATTGCCGAAAAAGATGTTCCAGATGGAAAACCCTATAGCATTATGGATAGTTCCAAATTGCCTGAGTCTAGTATTTTTAGAGATGCTTGGGTAGCCGATAATAATTGGAATATAAATGTCGATATGGAGAGAGCCAGAGAAGTTTGGCGGAATAAGATCAGATTCGCAAGGGCTTTAAAGTGGGAACAATTAGACGTTGCTTATATGAAAGCATTGGAAATAAGTGGAGATGTGTCCGAGATTGTCGAGGAAAAAATCATGTTGAGAGATTATCCTAATCAAAAATCAATATCCCAAGCCGAAACAATAGAAGAACTACAAGAAATATGGGATAATGACTTACTAGGTGATAAATAAATGGCACAAACAGTAGTAGCAACAGGAGCAACAGCAATATCGGCATCTACTTTGGTGTATTCAAGTGCCACCGCTGCGATATATTCTGCTTTAATAGACCTAACTCCAATGTCGGCAGATACAGATTTAAATATCAAAATATCAAATTGCACTATAGTATCGAGTGGATTAAAAACTGTGACTATAGATTATTTTACAGGCTCTCAAGATGACCCTATGTATTTGATACCTGCACAACATAGTAATAAGGGATTTAGTATTACGATTGTAAAATCCGCAGGAACGACACCCACTGTGCCTTGGGAAATTACAACTTTTTAATCTATAGGGTAATATATCCCTATGGCAATCCAAACAGATAATTCTCCATTAATAAGACATTCTTTAACCTATTTTGTAGGGACTTTTCTGACAGAGATAGCTCCAGATGGGGTTGATTTAAGTACCACTATTGGGGATATAACCATTGCAGATATAGCAACTGCATTATCTCCAGATGGGGTTGATTATGTAAGCCTTGTCGGTAGTATCGGGGTGGGGATTAGAAGGTGTCAAATAGGACATGATGCGTCAGCTTCATTTATATCTAAAAATGAAAGCACTAATCCAAGCTCTATAAAACGGGTATTTAGATTCGGACTTACAGAAATAGACAGAACAGACAGGGTTATGAAATTCCCTACAATAAGACGTGATTATAAAAACGTAACAGTAAAACCTTTCACAATGACATTTGAAAATGCCAGCCAATTATTTAATGAGATAATAGAGGATAAGACCAAATTTAAACAACCGGGATTTATAGAATATGGATATCAGCAGAATGTAAATAGTGCAGATTTGCTTTGTATAGGACAAGGATTTTTAACAAATGCAGATTACTCAAATGCACAAGTCAGCTTAACTTTTAAGAATCAAATGGACTTATTGTCAGAGACTAGGATGTCAATAGATACCACTTCAAGACAGGGCATTTCTTTCACAGGTTCAGAATGGAATCCTGCAGATTTAACATGGCATATTTTAACTACAAATTCTCTAGCTTTACAATTTAGCTCAACTGAATCATTTACTAATCCTCAGATAAATTATGATAGTTGGAAGGATTGGTATGATACCCTTAATTCTGAAAACATAACTGTGAATGGATTCTTCCCTTTCTCTACGAATTATCAACAGGCATTAAAATCAATCGCAGAAAATACAGATTCAGCTATTTATGTAGAAGGGGATAATAGAGTCTATTTTAAAAGAAATCTTGTCGGGGTGAATAGCTTTTCTGCCACTGTAACAAATAGCGATATAGTGACTATGACTTCTAAGGGAGACGCATTTGATATGTGTAATCAATATTCTGTCCCAATGAGCTATGCTGTAACTGACCAATCTTTAGGCAAGCCACATAGCACGATAGTGTTTGATAATACTGCATCTCAAAATAGCTTCGGATTAGTCCCCCATGAACCTACGACTAAGTTGATCTGGTACACAAATTCTGCAAATGCAAACAATCTTGCTCAAAGAATCGTATACAGAAGAAGGGAACCGGAGGTGGAATTATCCATTAAAACACCCATCAAATATCTCAATCAACAGCTAGGGGATTTGTTCTATATCACACATGAAGAACTAGGATTACATGATGCACCCTATACTTTAATAGGAGAGGCTATCGATATTGAAAATCAATCTATGTCTCTTGACCTATCCGTAGGGCATGGACTTGCCGTTGCTAATATGTCAACCTTTACTTTGGGAGATGATATTTTAGGAAGATTGAATAATACAACGGGGGTATTATCATAATGGGATTTACAGATTTAACATTCACACAATCTCAAAAATTAACATCCACAATCCTTGCACAGCTTGACCAAAATTTTGATGCACTTGCAGAAGGAGACACTTCGGGTCCAAGAATTCCAAGACCTATAAAGTGGATTCAATTCTGTGGGTTTACAGATGCCAATGCAGGGGTGTATGTGAATAACGGGATAAGTTCATTTACAAGAAATGACATAGGAGATTACACGATTAATTTCACACAAGCATTTTCTAATACTAATTATGGGATGGCAATATCAACGATTTCAGGATTTGATTATTCTGATATATCAGTTAGAGAAGCCAATATATATTCCTTTACAAGTAGCTCTGCAAGTATTAGATATCATGCAGCAAACGCTGGGGCAAACGCACAAGAAGACCAGCATAGCGTGTGGTGTGTGTTCTATCAATTCTGATGGCTTGGTATGATTTAACATTTGATTTCGGCTCTACATTGACCGCTAGTAAGATGACTGGGCTACAGGAAAATTTTACAGGGCTTGCAAATGATGATTCAGGCTCACCCGCTATGAGTGGTAGGGCAAATAAAGGGGTGTTGTTTTCAGGTCAGGGAAGTATTATTGCTAGCAGGGGAATATCTTCAATAACTTATACAGCCACAGGAAGATATGCTATAACCCCTACAACTACATTTTCAGTAGGTCAGCAAACATCCGCAGCAACGCCTAGCGATAGACCTGTATTTTCAGCACTGGTAGGATTCACAAAAAATGTCGCATATTCAGATACATCAGTAAGGGTGTTAAGAGGATACAATCCAAGTAGTAATTC
>Ga0208179_1001820_pt1 | contig 10494 bp, 8 predicted proteins | sample Malvired_Geostar_FD_184238 | JGI IMG/M metagenome (GOLD analysis project Ga0208179, IMG submission 184238) | Marine viral communities from the Global Malaspina Expedition - Malaspina viral metaG DeepMed_Geostar (SPAdes) (version 2) | ecosystem: Environmental > Aquatic > Marine > Oceanic | place...
CCACCGCTCTGAGCACCGGCGCCACCGCCGAGCAGCAAAGCCAATGGCTGCCGGCCATCGCCGAAGGCACCGCGCTGGTGGCCCTGGCCGTGGACGAAGGCGCCAAGCATCGCCCCGACAACCTGAGCACCCGCTATGAAGGTGGCAAGATCAGCGGCGACAAACTGCTGGTTCTGGACGGCCACGTGGCCGACCTGCTGCTGGTCGCCGCCACCGACGGCAGCGGCAGCGCCCTCTATCTGGTGGATCCGAAGGCATCCGGCGTCACCATCGAGCGGACCATCATGGTCGACAGCCGTAACGCCGCCCGCATCCGCTTCGATAATGTTGACGCCGAACCCATGGCCGATGGCGCCGCCGCTCTGCAGACCGCTCTGCGCGCCGGCCGCGCGGTGCTGGCCGCGGAACTGGCGGGTCTGTCCCGAGAGGTGTTCGAACGCACTCTGGGCTACCTGAAAGAGCGCAAGCAATTCGGCCGCCTGATCGGTACTTTCCAGGCATTGCAGCATCGTGCCGCGCAGTTGATGATCGATGTCACCATGACCGAAGCGCTGGCGCTTCAGGCCCTGGATGCCTGCGACAACAACGCCGACGATGCCGATGCCCAGGTGTTCGCCGCCAAGGGCAAAGCCGCCCGCACCGCCCTGCTGGCCGGTCAGGAAGGCGTGCAGATGCATGGCGGTATCGGCATGACCGACGAATTCGATATCGGCTTCTTCCTCAAGCGTGCCCGCGCCGGTGGCGAAACCCTCGGTGACGCCAACTTCTGCGCTGACCGCTTCGCCACACTCGGCGGTTATTGAACCCGCACGGGAGCGGGCACGCCCGCTCCTCCAGTGACGATCAGGAGACAATAATATGTTCAACAACAAACTCAGCGTCGAACAACTGCGGGCCAAGGTAGGCGAGGATCTGGGCACTTCCCGCTGGTTCCCGGTATCCCAGGAACGCATCGATCAATTCGCCGACCTCACCGAGGATCCGCAGTGGATCCACATCGACCCGGAGCGGGCTGCCAAGGAAACACCTTTCGGCGGCACCATCGCCCACGGCTTCCTGAGCCTGTCCCTGCTTTCCGCCATGGCCATGGACGTGGTGCCCGGTGTACAAGGCACGGTGATGGGCATCAACTACGGGTTCGACAAGATTCGTTTTCTCAACCCGGTACGCTCCGGCTCTCAGGTGCGCGGCCACTTCAAGCTGGCCCAGGTGGAACCCCGGGGCGACAACCAGCTGTTGATCCGCTATGCCATTTCCGTGGAGATCGAAGGCGTGGACAAGCCCGCCATCGCCTGCGAATGGCTGAGCCTGGTGGTATTGGGTTAAGCACCGCGGTTGACCCGGTGCGCGAGGAACAATCAGGAGAACATCAATGAGCATTAATTTCGAAGGCCGGGTGGCAATCGTCACCGGTGCCGCCAACGGCCTGGGCCGATCCCACGCTCTGGAACTGGCCCGGCTGGGCGCCAAGGTGGTGGTCAATGATTTCGGCGGTGCCCGCGACGGCACTGGTGGCTCCAGCGAGGCCGCGGAAAAAGTCGTGGCGGAAATCATCGAAGCCGGCGGTGAAGCCATTGCCAACGGTGCCGACGTATCCAATCAGGAACAGGTGCAGGCCATGGTCCAGCAGACCCTGGATCAATGGGGCCGCATCGACATCCTGGTCAACAACGCCGGTATCCTGCGCGACAAAAGCTTCGCCAAAATGGAGATGAGCGACTGGGACAAGGTGATCGCCGTGCACCTTACCGGCTCCGCCATCTGCACCCGCGCCGTCTGGCCGGTGATGCGTGAACAAGGCTACGGCCGCGTGATCATGACCACGTCCACCTCCGGTCTGTATGGCAACTTCGGCCAGACCAACTACGGCGCCGCCAAGATGGGCGTGGCCGGAATGATGAACACCCTCTGTCTGGAAGGCGAGAAGTACGACATCAAGATCAACTGCGTGGCTCCCACCGCCGCCACCCGCATGACCGAGGATCTGATGCCCAAGGAAGTGCTGGCTCTGCTGGAACCCAGCGAGATCACTCCCGCGGTACTGTTCCTGGCCAGCGATCAGGCCCCCAACCGTCGCATCCTTCTGGCCGGCGCCGGCTGCTACGCCACCGTGCGTCTGATGGAGAGTGAAGGTATCTATCTGCAGGAAGGCGAGCGCACGCCGGACGCCATCGCCGCCCATTTCGAGGAACTCGCAGACATGAGCAACGCCCGTGAAATGCACAACGGCGGCGAACATGTCTCCAAGATCCTGACCAAAGCCGCCCAGGCCAAAGGCATTAAACTGGGCTAACCTGAACCCCCTTTTATTTGAGCAACGAGGCCCATCATGAGAGAAGCTGTCATTGTTTCCACCGCCCGCACCCCCATCGGCAAAGCCTACCGGGGTGCCTTCAACGATACCCAGGGCCAGGCGCTGGGTGCCCATGCCATCAAGCACGCCGTGGAGCGTGCCAAGATCGATCCGGAAACCATCCAGGACGTGATCATGGGCGCTGCCCTGCAGCAGGGCAGCACCGGCGGTAACGTGGCTCGCCAGGCCGCTCTGCGCGCTGGTCTGCCGACTTCCGTTTCCGCCATGACCATGGACCGTCAGTGTTCCTCCGGCCTGATGTCCATCGCCACCGCGGCCAAGCAGATCATGGTCGACAACATGGACGTGGCCGTGGCGGGTGGTCTGGAGTCCATCTCCCTGGTACAGAACGACAAGCAGAACCGCTACCGCGCCGCGGATCCGTGGCTGAAGGAGCACCGCCCGGACATCTACATGTCCATGCTGGAAACTGCTGAAATCGTCGCCGATCGCTACAATGTTTCCCGGGAAGCTCAGGACGAGTACGCCTATCAGTCCCAGATGCGTACCGCCGCCGCTCAGGAAGCCGGTAAATTCGACGACGAAATCGTGCCCATGACCACCATCATGAAGGTCATGAACAAGGAAACCAAAGAAGTTTCCGACCAGGAAGTGACTTTGTCCAAGGACGAAGGCAACCGTCCGCAAACCAAACTCGAAGACCTGCAGAAACTGCAGCCGGTGTTCAAGGATGGCCAGCAGGTGAGCGAAGGCCGTTTCATCACCGCCGGTAACGCCTCCCAGCTGTCCGACGGCGCCAGCGCCAGCGTGCTGATGGAAGCCAAGGAAGCCGAGCGCCTGGGCCTGCAGCCGCTGGGCGCCTACCGCGGCATGGCCGTGGCCGGCTGTGATCCAAACGAAATGGGCATTGGTCCGGTGTTCGCCGTTCCCAAACTGCTGCAGCGCTTCGGTCTGAAAATCGATGACATCGGCCTGTGGGAACTGAACGAAGCCTTCGCCAGCCAGTGTCTGTATTGCCGTGACGAGCTGGGCATCGACCCGGAGAAATACAACGTCAACGGCGGCGCCATTTCCATCGGCCACCCCTACGGCATGTCCGGTGCCCGCATGGTCGGCCACGCGCTGATCGAAGGTAAGCGTCGCGGCGTGAAATACGTGGTGGTGAGCATGTGCATCGGCGGCGGCATGGGTGGCGCCGGTCTGTTCGAAGTATTCTGATCACGCCCCCGCGATACTCTTCCGGCGGTCTTCCCCGGCCGCCGGATTCCCGGTTTTACCGCACCAGCCTGGACGGCCTCCCAACCGGCCGTCCGCGTTGGCCGTGCCCTACCCTCTCCTGGGTACCCTTCCCCGGGCACGACCACATCATGAGGGCCGCTGGTGCGGTTTTTTTATGGCCGCCGTCCATGGCGGCCACCCTCCGGGCCGTCGCTAAAGCAACGTTAAAAATCGTTCCCAACGATTTATTTATGGCCGCCGTCCATGGCGGCCACCCTCCGGGCCGTCGCCAAGGCCACATCCAAAATCGCACCCGGCGATTTTTTGTTCTCCGCGGATGTTCAGCCTTGGCCGGACTGCCTCTCCTCACAAATCTCCAACAGCCCTGCGGCCATGAAGCGAGCCATGCGCTTTTTCACCGACTCGAAATCATCCGACCGGCAAATACCTCCGGAAAGCTTATCGATACGACCAGTGCGCGCCAGCGTCAACACCAGCGCGCCGGTGACGAAATGATAACCCCAGAAGATGTCCTCTTCCTTGGCCTCCGGTAATGCTTTCTTCAACAGATCAATCAACCGGAGCACAACCGGATCAAAGTGCTGATCCATCATTTCCGCGCCCCATTCGGGTGTATTGGCCACCTGCGCCGCGAACGCCGCATAGTTACGCCAACCTTCCCCACCACGAATGTAGGTATCCAGATCGGTGTCCAGATAGGCATGCAACGCCCCTTCCACCGTGGGCTGGCCACCGCATTGTTGTTCGTAATCGTCCAGTGCTTTCATGCGCCGGCCGCTGGTTTCCACCGCCCGCCGGGCGAAAACCGCATCGAACAACTGTTTTTTGTCGTCGAAGTAATAATTGATCAGAGTATGGTGGACGTCTATGCGACGTGCCACGTCCTTCAGCGTCACCCCATACAGACCATGCTTGGAAAACAGGTATTCCGCCGCATCCATGATTTTTTCGATCATCTCGGCTCGCCTCTCGGCGCGGCTGGGACCTTTACGGCGAGCTTTGATCTCCGCCTTGCTGGCGGGATTTTCTCCGGCTGTCATCGTTGTTCAGGCTCTTTTCGGCAACGCCATCGCGACCGGTCAGACTTGACCGTAAGCCGCGCGCAGGCGTTTCTTATCAATCTTTCCGGTGGCCGCCAAAGGCATCCGCGCCACACGCACCACCGAATCGGGTAACCACCATGAAGCCACGCGCCCGCGCATGGCGTCCAGTATTTCCTGGTCCTCGATATTTTGATCCGCTTTGGTTTCCACCACCAGCAACGGCCGCTCCCCCCAGCGAGGATCGGCCCTGCCGATGACGGCCACTTGCGCAATCTGCGGCAAAGCATTGGCGATCGCTTCCAACTCCGCCGGGTTAATCCACTCTCCGCCGGACTTGATCAGGTCCTTGGCACGGCCGGTGATAGTGAGCCGGCCGTCTTCGTCCAACCGGGCCAGATCACCAGTGGCAAACCATCCTTGAGCATCCAGCGCGGAATCCTGCTGGCCCAGATACTGAGCCACCACGGCCGGGCCACGCACCCGCAGGTGCCCTTCCACATCACGTTGGCGCGGCAACGCCGTGCCGTATTCATCAGTAAGCAACAGATCCACACCCACCGCCACACGTCCCGCGGACGCGGCATCGCGTTCCGGCTCGGAGACCGGGGTTATGCTCCCCAAAGGGGATAATTCGGTCATACCCCAACTGGTCTGCACGACCACCCCGAGCCGCTGCTCCAATCGCTTCATCAAAGCCGCGGGCATTGGCGCGCCCCCCACCAAAATACGTTTCAACGAGGGCAACTCCCCACCTTCCTCCTCAATATGATCAAGAACACCGAGCCATACCGTTGGCACGCCTACCGCCAGCGTCACGCCCTCCCGCGCCATCAAACGGGTCAGGCTGGCGCCATCGAGATACCGGCCTGGCAGCACCATCCGCGCACCCACCGCCGGTGCCGCGAAAGGCAGCCCCCAGGCATTGGCATGGAACATGGGAACGGCCACCAAGACCGTCTCTGCCGAGGTCAACCCAATGACGTCGGCCTGCAATAGACGCAGGGTGTGCAAATAACCGGAACGGTGACTATAAAGCACCCCCTTTGGCGCACCGGTGGTGCCCGAGGTAAAACACAACCCGGAGGCCAGATTCTCGTCGAATTCACCCCAGCCGGCGGCTTCCTCCTCCACCTCCTCCAATGCCGCGTTCAGTCCCGGCAACCGGCCTTCACCGTCGATGATGAACAGTGACTCCACCTCCGGAGTCAGTTTGGCGATACGCTCAGCCAACAGCGCCAGATCGGCACTGGCGACCAGCACCGTGGCACCGGACTGCCTTGCCATCTCAGCGCTCTGTTCGGCGGTAAGCCTGGGATTCAAAGTATGGCACACCGCGCCCATCCCCATGATGCCGTACCAGACCTCCATGTGCGCACGGCTGTTCCAGGCCAGGGTGGCGACCCGGTCCCCCTTGCCGATACCGCGCCGCGCCAGCAACGCCGACACTCGCCGCGCCCGCCGTCTGAGCGTGGCGTAATCGCTCCGTTCCACGGTGCCATCGCCAGCCGCCGTCACCACTACCGCCCGCGGATGCCATTTGGCGGCATGGTCAAGAAATTTATTCAGGGTCAACGCGTAGCGCTGCATGGCGCCTTCGTTCATGGGCTCTCCAATAGTCAAGCCGGCCACGGCGGGGCCGCGATACCGACATTCCAGTTCCAGGGTATTGCTCGGGCGCGGCGCCGACGCACCAGTTGATCATGCAGTTCAAAACGGCCCGGCAACGGACAGCGCGCCGGGCACGGTGTCGCCGCGATATGGAGCCAGCAGCCATCGGGGTGCTCGTCGTGGACCGGCCAATCGGGCTGGCCCTCCGCCGCCGGCTGGCCGCTGGCGACAAAAGACGCCCAATAATCCCCCAATGCCCGCGCCAACCGGTGCTCCTCCGCCGTGTCCGGGATTCGCGGCCACCTCGGCGTGGTGAATGCAGCGGAGCCAAACACATAGGGAATCTCAGCTGCGTGAAAACCGTGCAGCCCCCGCTCGTCCGCCGCCGGATAACCGTGATCAAAGAAATACAGCCAGGCATTCTGCCTGAGCGCCATTTGCGCCCGGCCCAGACGTTCCGCGGTCCATCCATAGAGCGCATCGCGCAAAGCGCCGAGACGCGCTTCCTCACCATCCCGTGCCGGGTAGAAGCGAAGGAAGCGGTGTGCCAGATCTCCATAACCGCGCTCAATGGCCGCTTGGTAACTGGCGGCATCCACGGGTGGCTCGGGGAGAAGAAAGCGTAACGAGCGCACCTCGCCGCTATTGAAACCGGCTAACACCGGTACCGGCCACTGTTCGCCACCCTCGAACACATCCAGCAACTGGCGCGGCAGCCAGTGGCCATCGATATTACCCAGCGGCATGTACCCGGCTTCCGCCGCCGCTCGGCTCAAGGAGATCGCGTCCATCGCCCGCAATGAAGGAATATCCCTGACCCCCAGCGCATGGAGGAGCCGCTCGCCCAGTTCCTCGGCGGGCGGTTCGCCACACTCCGACTCTGTCAAAGCGGGGTGGGAAATCAAATACGCGCTCTGTGCAATGGCCTGATGAAACAGACCTCTGGCCATGGGGGAAGCCAGTAGATAAAGGACGCTGAGCGCGCCGGCGGATTCTCCCGCCACCGTGACGCGGTCCGGATCTCCGCCAAATTCGGCAATGCTATCGCGTATCCAGCGCAGTGCCGCTATCTGGTCTTGCAGGCCATAGTTTCCGGATACCCCCAATGGCGACTCCGCGCTTAGCTCGGGATGGGCCAGATAGCCCAGAACCGCCAGCCGATAGTTCAACGTCACCACCACCAACCCGCGGCGCGCCAGGGCGGCGCCATCCAGCATCGGTTCAGCACCGCCACCGGTATTCAGCGAGCCGCCATGAATGTAGACCATAACCGGCGCGTGGCGGGCGCCCACTGGAGCCCAGATGTTGAGGGTCAGGCTATCTTCATCCATGCCTGGAAGTGCCGGCGCATAGAGACTTCCCGGTCGAGGCGGAGGCTGCGGGCAGGCGGGTCCAAATCCGCTGGCATCGCGGACTCCGGACCAAGCCGCCACGGGCTGTGGAGCCCGCCATCGGTACTGCCCCACTGGCGGGCTCGCATAGGGCACGCCCTTGAAGATGCGTAATCCGTTATCACGGTAACCCCGCAAAGCCCCGGCCGGTACGCGAATCAGGGCATCGCTCATCGCATCGCCTCGGGCCAGGGCGTTTGCGGTAACATTGCACGCACAGTTTGCTTTTGTGTTTCGGTAAACTCAGCGATGGCGGTCTCGCGCGCCGCTTCCACCTCCTCCAGAGTCAGAAACTCGCCGCTCATGCGGATATCCGCCTGTTCAAAATCGGCATCGAGAATAAGAACGGAATCACCGTTGCTCCGCGACCAGGGCCGCCAGGCCACCGGGCATTCTTCCCGCTCGCACTCCCCGCTGCCATTGGGATCGCCACCGCGCATGAAACGCGCTTCGTAAGCCATTATCTGGCTCTGCAGATCGCGCCGCCCCTTCTCATTGGCCTCGGTAAAGGGATAGCCGAACAAACCGCCTTCATCACCATGAAAAAAGGATATCTCGCCAGCATGGCCCGAGCCGTAAATCCGATCGAAAGGCTCCGGGCCCGACCCCGGACTCCCCCATCGGAACTCGTAGGCATACAACTGGCTTTGGTGCTGGCTGATCTGTGCCGCCAACTCATCGATGAACTTGGCGCGCCAGGCACGGCTGGCATGATAGCCGGTGGCCTCATACACTTCCCGGTCCCGTTCCGTGGGCAGTATATCCTCGAAACGCAACGGCGCCCCGTCGTCCCTGGTCTGCCCCTGCAACACTGCGATCAGGTCGTACCAGGTGTAATCACCGGAGGGTTGGCCGAGAGGTTTGAACGCCGGCCCGTACAGAGGCTGGAACGACTTGGCTTCATATTCGTTGGTCCCGAACATCAACGGCACCTGATTATAGGCGCCGCCGCGGAAGGCCGGCATCCATCCGCCTTCGGGAATCACTTCACCGTCTTCCACCGCACCATAAACACCCAACGAACTATAGGCCTGAATCGCGGCAAAGAAATCCCGGGCATCCGCCTTGCGCAAATATTCACCAAGCATGCCTTCCGCCTCCAGCCGTTGACGTTCAGCGAGAGCGCTTGCCTCGGAATCGGCATCGCCCAAATAGCGGATCAGCCATTCGATCTGCCGATTGGCAAACGCGGTGGCGTCGTCTCTGGCCAGCGTGGCCATGGAAGGTGTTTCCGCGATAGCTTGTTCAAACAGCCCGGCGGCCTGCGGCGATACCATCAGATTCATCACGTTATGCGCACCGGACGATTCACCTGCCACGGTGATGTTGTCCGCGTCCCCGCCGAAAGCACCGATGTTGTTGCGTACCCACTGCAAGGCACGGATATTATCCAGGGTACCGAAATTCCCTGAATCGGATAGTACATCGTCACCACCGGTCTGCACCGCCGGCTGATGAAACCAACCCAGGGGACCAAGCCGGTACTGCACCATCACTACCACCGCGTCGGCGAAATTGGCCAGATTCTCGCCATGATAGTCGCCACTCTGGCCGAAATTATTCGAACCGCCGTGGATCCACACATACACCGGCAGGGCCTCGTCCTGCCAGTTGTCCCGATCAGGCCGATAGACATCCAGGTAAAGACAATCCTCGCTTCCAACAATACGGTCACTGCGTTCCCAATACAGGGATGTTTCCGCTTGGGTGCAAATCGGCGCCGGCCGGGAGGCATCCCGCACTCCATTCCAGGCTTGCGGCGGGCGCGGCGCGCGCCAACGCAGATCTCCCACCGGAGGTGCTGCAAACGGCAGGCCGCGCCACACCAGGGTGGTTCCGGCCACGATCGGATTCTCCGGTGTCATCACCACGCCCCGCGCCTGACCGTAAGGTGTCTGCGCCATCGGGCGCGCGCGTTCGCCAGCGGAATCATCATGATCACCGCCGCAGGCGGCCAGCAGTGCCAGAGCAGCGCCGACCAACAGATTTTTTAATGTATTCTTTGGAGTTGTCATTATTATCCTCTCCCTATTTTTAAAAACCGCTCACACTTCGAGCCACTCCTTGCGGATCGCATCGTCGGCGCGCAGTTCTTCCGGCGTGCCCTCGAAGACAATCTGGCCGTGGCCCATTACCAGCACCCGGTGCGAAATGTCCATGGCGATGGAGAGTTTCTGTTCCACCAGCAGAATGGACACACCGGCGTTGGCGATATCACTGATCAGCTCACCAATCTGTTTGACGATCAACGGCGCCAGCCCTTCGGTGGGTTCATCGATCATCATCAGCTCCGGGTCACCCATCAGCGTCCGGCACATGGTCAGCATCTGTTTTTCCCCGCCGGAGAGCACCCCGGCTGGAGAGTCCGCGCGGCGTGCCAGGTTGGGGAACATATCCAGCATCTGCTGAACCTTCCATTTGCCTGGTTTGCGCGGATTCTTTATGCCCAGCTCCAGATTCTGGCGAACCGTCAGGGTGGGAAAAATATCCCGGTCTTCCGGCACATACCCCAACCCGCGCCGGGCGATGGCATGGCTGGGCAGTCCGGCGATTTCCTTGCCACGGAACCGGATCGATCCCTGCGGCGGCACTTCGCCCATGATCGACTTCACCGTGGTGGAGCGCCCCACCCCGTTACGTCCCAGCAACGAAACCACTTCGCCTTCTTCAAGGTGGAAGTTCACCCCATTGAGAATGTGACTTTTGCCGTAGTAGGCGTGTAAATCCTTCACTTCCAGCATCACGCCGCCTCCTCGCCGAGATAAGCTTCCCGCACCTTCGGATTATTGCGAATATCCTCCGGCTTGCCGGTGGCGATGATCTTGCCGTACACCAGTACCGAAATACGGTCGGCCAGCTCGAACACCACCCCCATATCGTGCTCCACGATCATCAGGGT
>Ga0208179_1001824_pt1 | contig 10476 bp, 5 predicted proteins | sample Malvired_Geostar_FD_184238 | JGI IMG/M metagenome (GOLD analysis project Ga0208179, IMG submission 184238) | Marine viral communities from the Global Malaspina Expedition - Malaspina viral metaG DeepMed_Geostar (SPAdes) (version 2) | ecosystem: Environmental > Aquatic > Marine > Oceanic | place...
CGTGGTGTCGCAGCTGCACCTCAATTACCTAATACCGCTAGGTATGGATTTCCCCAGCCTGACGAATCAGTCTAGAAATTTTAATGATATTTGTTATAATATCTATAGTTAATTTTGTTATAGGTGATGCATTATGGCCCTGACTATCCCCATTAATCTTAATATCGAGAATCTTGCGGAAGTAAATGCGCAAGTAGCTAAGATGGCAGGTGCGGCTGGTGGCGCAGGCGCGGGTGCTGCTGGTCGTGGGCCTGGGGCTATAGGATCACTTTTTGGTGGTGAGGGAGGTGCTGGAGGTAGTACTGCTAAAGGATTAGGTCAAATCGCTAAGCAGCTGCCTGGTGCAGGCGTACTCTCTGATATGGGGGGTGCTTTTAAGTCAGGAGGTATCATTGGCGTAGGAATGGCTGGTGTTGCAGGTATTTTAGGCTTTGTAAAACAAATAGTGGAGAGCAGTAAGGTATTTCAGGGTATAGCGGGTTCTTTCTTTAAGATATTTGGAGCAATGGCAGATATGTTCTTGCTTCCTTTCTTGCCTTTGGCAATGAGAGGTATGCAGATGTTGATGCAACATCTTCCTAGGTTCCAAGAGTGGGGGCAAAAGGCTGCAGATTGGATAGGACAATTGATTTCAGATATTCAAAGTGGAGGTTTTTGGAATACACTTCGTCCGCTCATGGCACGCTTTGAAAACTGGCTAGCAACAGACTTTCTTGATGGATTAGCACTTGCGGTCAAAGTATCTGCTAAGACCATAGGCAAAGACATAATATCGGTTCAGAAACCTACGGAAATTGATAAAGAGACGGGTGAAATAACCGGGGGCGGCACTGATTGGATGGCAACGATAGAAAAAGTAGGTAATATTGCTGATAGGCTTAACCCCTCCACTGGGGGTCCGGCTAAGGGTAGGCTTACCCAATGGATACATGGAAAAGCACCGTGGCTTCCTGGGGATGCGGGGGTAGTGGGGGAACAATTTAGTCCAACTATTAAACGAGGAGATCAAGTTGCAGGATTAGGAGCCATTGAAGAAGGCGTTGGCAGTATCATGAATAGTATGGAGGTATCTTTAGCTAGACAAGCGGACAAGGTAAAAAATTATGCTTCGGAGTTTTCCCAAAAAGAGACGGGAGCAGGCGGAGCTTTAGCAGTGTGGGATGATGAGGTCTTAAGAGGTGCCATTCCTGATACTTGGGACAGTATTGATGGTATGTACCGCACGATGAATGATGAACTGACAGATGAGGCTAGAAATGCTGAAACACTTAAAGGTGGGTTAGTAGTTCCTGCTATAGATCTAGGGGCACCTATCAAAAAGACACAGGAGGAGATTGAAAGGGCTTTAAAAGAACTAAGTACGATAACTTTAAGTAAGTTTGTTCTTGATCCTAGTGTTGCTAATGATATTGAGAACTGTTTTATCATGGCTAATCAATGTCTTAATACTAAATTTACTTCTTTATCTGATTTGGTTGAGGGCGGGGTAGAGCATATTCAAGCTGGCGTTGGTGGTAATATCTTTAATCTTGCTGGTATCAATGCTTTAGTTAGTAGTGCTGCAGGTATGGGTGGAGCCATCGAAACGGAGGCTGCTCGTATCGCACAACAAGTAGCGTTAATGACTCAGCAGCTGGCAACGGAAGGGATGGATCTTACTGTTGATCCTAAGGCTCTGGCTGCTGAAATTAGACAATTACAGCAAACTATCGATGCTAAAGTTTTATCTTCAGCTAATACGATCGCTGCCGCTACTGCTAATGTGAATGGTCTTGTTGACCAATGGGCGCATATGGCTAATGACTGGATGGATCCATCATTGGGTTATGGAGAGCAATTTGGTGTATTAGGAGCAGAATATGGAGAAGCTACAGGTAGGGCTGGTCGATTATTTGGGAAAATGAAGCGGTGGAAAATTAAGCGAAAGAAACAGGTAAGGCTCGGCAGCCTTGCCAGTATCGACACTGCTGCCGATGATGCCGTCGCAGACATACCAGTTATAGAGGATGCAGAGGACCAAGAACCAGACGAGGACGTGTATGAGCCAGGGCCATTTGAAGAAGCGTGGGGCATTACTGAAGAAGCCGTAAGAGACATCCAAAGAGATATGCACGCGTCTGAAGAATCGTTTGATATGTTCGATGCTTATCAGGAACAAAGGAGTGACGATGTTCATGGCACCGCTGGTTCATCAACTCCAACAGGTCCGACAGGGCATATGGAAACAATGAATTCTATTCTTACTGAACAAGCGATAATAGCGGAACAAGCTGCGGCTACGTATGATGATTGGAGTTATGGTGAGCAATTTGGAGCGGCAGGCGGCAGAGGCGGTGGACGACGGGGCGTTCAAAATACATCACATAGTGTTATGAATATCAGTATTAACACTAGAGCTTCGGTACAAGATATTTTAAGTGACCTTAGACGTATTCAACATATGGACGATGCGTCATTTTTCAATAGTGTGAGCTAGTATGGCGATTACAATTACTATTCAAGCTGCCAGCGATTCGGCTATGACTGAGAATGGTACGCCTACTGGTACGCCTTTAGCTGATGATGATCTTCGTAAAGTATATGGATTACCTAATCAATACATTGGCTATGATAAAACGATTAAGTTCGTAACAGAGGAAGGACTACCTAGATGGGATGAAGTAAATATACCAGAAGGTCCAGTAGGTCAAAAATATAAGGGGGGCGTATTGCAGGTTGGTGAAGCTAATAAAACTATGATGTTCGAAAGTGAAGAAAATATGGATCTAACGAACACTTATCAGGGCATTCACCGACCTCCTACCACTACTGCTTTTCAGTTACGTTGTAATTCAATCAGTCACGATGTTAGTGATCAAACTACTATATCTCCTATGCCTGGTGTTATAAATACTGGCGGTGTTAGACAAGATGCAGGTACTCCTGGGCAATTAAATAATTTAGTAGTTGCATTAGGAATGCGTTCTGAAGTTATTAAATTAGAGGGCGTATTAGTGGATGAGGGGCCGATTACTGCTAGTAATCCGCGCAAACAGGTATTAATGAACATCGCTAGACTTCAGTATCTTAAAACTGGTAGAAGTGGAGGTGAAAAGAGGTGGGGAGGTGTAGCCGGAGGGCCGTTGAATCCTCGTTCTTATCCATGTTTAACTATTTTTGACTCTGGATTAAATAGTCTTTATGATTCTTCTTATCAGATTACCCAGCCTTCTGGTACTAATTTAGCATATCGTGGTTTAATTAAAAGTTTTTCCTTTAGACAAGAAGGAGGTCGTCCTAATCAGTGGTTCTGGACGATGGAATTCCAGATATTGCAGAATGAGTGGCCTCAAGGTCAGCAATTTATGGGGAAAGGCGTATTAGAAGGCATGCTACGCATTAATAGAATTAGGCTACTTCTGGCAAGTTCGGGAGCCGAAGTACCTAATGCATCTTTCCCTTTGAGTGCGGGTGAGGGGGTCATTGAAGTTAGAACTTCGGACGCATTACGCGTACCCTTACGGTTAGATGATGGTACTATCAATCAGACGTTACATAAGCTCGTTGTTGATCCTCAGAGAATCTTTATAACAAGTAGTAATTCTACTCCGAAAATCGATGGTGACTGGCAAATGTATAATATCGATTATGATACAAAAACTTTTTTGTTAAAAAATGTTAATCCAGTCGGCCCAGATAGTAATGATAATCATACGGACATCTATAGTTTTGGGCAGCCAGCAGTACAGCGTGCTTGGACTGCGTTTACCAATGGTGATGATGGTTATGTAAAGGCAGGTAATGGGACTACTTTAGCAACCGAAGAAGGATCTTTATCTACATTGGCTGAAGTTCAAGCTATTGATGCCATACATGGGCACATATTTTAATCGGGAAATATAGATGACAACTACATATTCTAATACTGCTGGTAATCTAGATAAGAAGATTATTTTAAGTTTTCCCTATGATCCAGAGCGTCCTGATGCTAATAACGAGATGTTAGTGACATCTCCTGGCAAAAGCATGATGCCTTCGGGGGATGCTGAATCATTATTTGTATATAGTGAAAGGGCTAATCCATCCCATTGGCAAGATACTATTAGTAACACCATACGAGCGACTACATTAGGTGGAGGTACTTTACCTGTTGATGCATTAACACATCTTCAGGACCCCTCTGCTAATGCCACTACATTTTTTGCGGCAGCAACTGCTATTGGAGGCTACGATGATGCAGGGGACACTAGACCAGCTGATGATTTAACTATCGCCAATGAGTTTGAATTAGACTGTAATATGATAACTCATACATATCAGAGTATGACGGCAATAGCTCCATTACCTGGAATCCCTAAACGATATAATCATGATAATCGGAGTACCGCCCAATTAAATGCTCTTAATATTGATTTAGGAATGCAGAGAGAGATTATTTCGTGTCAAGGTATCATCATAGACCGTAAAACTAGCCCTTCTTCATCAAGCGGACATCATTTACGTAGACAACATTTATTAGATATAGTTCGTACTCAATATGCGTATATTCATGATTATGATAGTACTAAAGATGTTACTTGGATGAATATGAATAGATTTCCGGCTTTAACTATTGGACCTATTCGTAGGACTACGATTGCTGGAGCGACACATCTTGATGAGGGATATGAAGGAGAAGAACCTTCTGATGATGTGAGAGGAACTGAGCATACTGGTAGTAGTTTTGCTGGACAGGCTGGGGCGTTGTATTCATGGGATCCTAGTCCAAGTTATAAAGGTAGAAATCGATATCGTGGTTTAATCACACGATGCAATGTACGTAATGAAGGTGGTAGACCAGACGTGTGGCAATTTAGTTTTGATTTTACTGTTGTTAAGAATGAGATGCAGATGCGAATGGTGGGACGGTTAGGCACATAATGGCTGATTTACTCAGTACTACATTTCAATATTCTAATTTTGTTAAATTAGACCGTACCAAACAAGAGCGGTGGATAACTGAAACCCATTTTAAAGATTATTCATTAATTGATAGTATTGGCAACCGTAGTCGTATATTACGAGTTACTATCAATAATCCTGAGGGTGGGCGTTCTGCTTGGTATCAGCCTATGACTCGTGTTCGACTTCTTGAAGATTATGGAGTTATAGCTTTTTTAGGTAGAGTTATTAGTATTGATCAAGATTATCATAGTCAAACCGCCATTATTACATGTAGAGATTATCTAGATGATATTGCAGACCGTACTGTTGAAGCTGTTGATACTAATGGAACAGTAACTACGGCATCTCGTAGTGCAATAGTCAATAAAATCTTAGAAAATGATACTTATACGCCTACTTTAGGTGATGATTTAGAAAGAACTATCTTACGGCGACTTAAAGTCGATCCATCCGTATATAGTGAAACTATTTCTCGTAATTATAGTCAAAGAGGTAATTATCAGACTATAACTGGTTCTGGTAATACTGCTACTGGGGCTAATTATCAGTTTCGTGGGGTTAAAACAGGTTTAGAAGCTCTTTCCGATCTCGCTTCTGAAGACCCACAACAAGATTTAATGGCATTTTACTATACTCCGTCACCTACTAATCCTTCTAACTCTAATCATACGAGTAATCCACAACAATATCCTCGTACTTATTGGACGGATTTAACTCGTACTCTTGTTGATGGGAATACTCACTTTGTAACTCCTCAAACTGCTCAAGATACTACTACTCCTGAGTCGGCTGATATTCTCTATTTTGGGTCAAATAGTAAATTTGATGGTATTCGCTATACTTTCGTAACTCATGGCCCAACTATTGAGAAGGGTACATATGCGGGTAACCTTCAATGGCAATTTTGGAACGGTACAGCCTGGACTAGCTTTACACCTACTGCAGATGCAAAGTTCAGTGTAGATTCGGGCAAGATTTATGGAACCACCTATTGGACACTTAGTAATCTTACGGATTGGGGGAAAAGGGATTTAGGTACTACGCCTGATATGCATACGGCCAACGATGCTACTCAATCATGGGCAGCACCGTGGACGACTTCAGGTACTACATTACCAGAAGATGTTGATAGTGCAGGTATCTCTAAGGTAGATCATGGCGATGTTCGACGAAGTACTAATAGATATTGGGTACGGGCATATGTCCGTACTGGAAGTATAACCATTGGTCAAGTTCTTACTGTAGAGTTGTACACTAAACCTGCTTTATTCCATGACTTTAGATGTGAAGACCCTCAATATTTCTCTGAAGTTTGGAGATATGTCCACGTTACAGGTAGTGGTTGGGATGCGGGACGGGATGGTCCAGGCGGTACTTGGATTGCATTAAATACTACGGGACTTAATGATGGTACGGGTACTCAATTATTATGGAATTCTAATCAAAATAGTACTCCATTTCTCAATGCGACTACGGAGACTTTTTATTTTGGCTCTGAATATCCATTTAATGGAGCGCAGTTTCATTCCGTACAACAAAATGTGCCCGATTACTCTAATGTTAAGCTGGTTTGGCAATTTTATGATCCGTATTGGGCAGGTACTCAAAGTGAACCGTGGCAAACTATATCGGGTTTGACTATTAGTGCTAATACATTAGCTAATCCCACGGTAATTACGACTGAACGACATAATTTAGATACTGGAGATTCAGTTACTATATCTGGATCGAACTCCACGCCTACTATTAATGGTACTCATACGGTCACTCGTATTAGTGCTACAACATTTTCAATCGCTATTAATGTGACTACTGCTGGTACTGCCGGACATGTCGTTTGTAATAATAGAATAACAGCTTCCGAAGCTATGTCGGGTACGGGCGATGCTGCGTGGATGAAAGATATTGGTAGTAGAGATCTTCTACAAGAATATTATCTCGATGTTCGTTGGGATACGGGTAATTTTTATCCTTCAGTAGCTAATACTTTTTCTAATGATGTTGATCACGAAGAATTTGATAAATTCCATATTCTAGATGATTATTTATATCTTAGTATGGTATCTGGTCGTTCTGTAAACATGATGAAAAAGGTTAGCGGGGTAGGTACAAATAGTATTACGGCTGCTAATCCTACTGTTATTAGGTCAGCGGATGGTGCGGGTGGGTCAACAGAGAATCATAATCTGAAAACTGGCGATAAAGTCTTTATTAGAGGTTCTAATTCGACTCCATCAGTTGACGGTATTCATACAATTACTAGGGTATCCGCTAATACGTTTAGCATACCTGTAAATGTGACTAATGCGGGTACTACAGCTACTATTACGGCATTTACTGCTCCGCCTAGTAGTAGAGTTCTTTATTGGGTGAGATGCTATATCACTTCTGGCACTCCTACTAATTCGGCTAATATTAGAGATGTTAGAACTGCTCCAGTAGGGATGTTCAAGTATTTTGACCGTGGTAAAGAACCGTGGGTCTACAATGCTAATACCACAGTCCAGGGAACAACTGCTACACGAGATCTTCAATATTGTTATAGATATGATACTTCCGCTAGTGCGGGTTCTAAATTTACGGATTACAGTCAGGAAATTTCTTCTAGTACCTCTGGAGCCAGTAATTTACGAGTTATCAGTAATACTTTAGCTAATCCTACTGTTATAACAACGAATGGTCCAAGTTTTACTATTAGTGGTAATACGGTTGCGACTACAACCGTGGTAACTACGTCAGCAGCACATGGATTAGCCACCGATGATACTGTGGTTATCACCAATAGTAATTCGACTCCATCTATTAATGGTACTTACGACGTTACTGTATTGAGTACTACGACTTTTTCGATTCTTGTACGGGTAACTAGTGCTGGCAGTGCGGGTACGGTAGTTCCTACTGTTCTACATGGTCTTACTACGGGACATAGAGTCGTTATTACGAATAGTAACTCTACTCCAAGTATAAATGGCACTCACGCGGTTACGGTATTAAGTACTACGACCTTTTCAATCGCAGTAAATGTAACTACTGCAGGCACAGCAGGTACGGTTGTTCCTGAAAAGGTTTATGTAATGGATAATGGACAGGTTGGGGATGCCATTTATTTTGGTATGGATGAACCCTTTACGTCCATACGACTAAATGTGTCGGATGTTCTTAGTTCTTCTTCTGCAGGACAATCGGGTATTACATATGAATATTTCCTTGGTGGGAGTACTGATAACTGGTCTACTCTAACTAATTTTGATGAAACTGGTGATTTTACTACTAGTGGTACTAATGAAATAACGTTTGATAAACCCGCACATTGGAAGACTTGTCAGCCTGGAATTAAAGAAGCTAATGCAACTGATCAAAGTTTTGGACGGACAGCTTATTATGTGAGAGCGCGAATTAGTGCGATTACCAGTAGTCCTGCCACTTCCGCAGCTAAACTTATTCAAGGATGGGTTGGGCCTAATTTTTGGAATCCAGGGATGGAAGTAGGTACTCTCGATGGAGTGGCTTCCGTTAGACATTCCGATCCAGCAACGTATGGGGTTACGTTAATTGAAGAGGAAGTTCAGTCAAATCAAAATATTCCGATTGCCGAATATGCATTAAATGAAAAACCTATAGATTTTATCAATAAAGTAAGTGTTCGTGGACGGTCAGGAGCATATGGTGTAGCTCAAGACGATACAAGCATAGCTGCATATGGATTAGTTAAAGAACGTACTATTGATGATTCAACTTTAACCAATTCATTACAATGTGAAACTAGAGCAAGATCAATTTTAGAACAATTAAAACCAGAAAATAATTCTTTCTTTAGAGAATGTAAGATTCGCACGCTTTATCCTCCGATATATACACATTTAAGTCGCCCTCAGATAGTACGTGCAGGGGATCGAGTAAATGTAAACATAGCATCAGCTGATATTACTAATGAGAAATGGTTAGTTTATTCCATTTTATGTAGTTATACAGAAGGTGGAAGTTGGGCTTGTGAATTTACCTTATTTAGAGACATGACTTCTGTTTTTGAACCAGGCACAGCAGAACGTCGTCTACTTAGAGATTTAGCTACACGGACTAGAGAAACGGCAAATGCTGTATTTCAGCCTTTGGATAAAGCTGTTGTTGCTGGATTAGATTTCTTACCTGAAGGGCCAGGACGGTTTGTAGGTAGGGAAGAATATGGTCCTGTAGGAACAGAATTAGGTATTTACCCTACAAGTAGTGGAACATTAGGTAATTACACCAGTGAGTTTCGTTGGACTAAGAAATTATATTCAAATCATAATACTAAAGAGACACTTGATACGGATTTGATGCGGATAGACCATCTAGGTATCAATCCTGAAGAAGATGGTGTGGCTCAAGGGGGTGCTGGGTTAGGTTTTATCGCTAGAGACAAACGTGGTAGTGGTACTCCTGATTTCCACCCTGGAACCGATGAAGCAACTCTATATCTGCGTAATTCTGCTACTGTTACTGAAGGTTCAGGGTTATATCTAGCTCATAGAGATATCTTTAATAGTGGGGCTACTTACGATGAGTGGGTAACTGATACACCCAAGATAAATGCAGAGGTTATGACTGGGTTTACTGGGTTTGTTAGTCATAACGATATATCATCTACTGGACGTTTCACTATTAATTTACCTGCATTAGACTCTGCTCCATTAGTCTTTGCTAATATTTGCGGAGCGGAAGGGGGTAGTAGTAATTTAACATATGAAAATGCAATATGTGTTGTTCAAGATTGGACGGTTGCAAATAGTAAATATACTGCGGTAGAAATGGCAGTGCTTGGATTGCCTAATGATAATTGGACTGCTAACGCTTACTATTCGATAACAGCTATTTCAGCCGCTAACCCCACTGTAATTACTACTACAGGTAGTATGCCTAATGGTAGGGCTATATGGATCGGGGAATCTAACTCTACACCAGTAATTGATGGGCTATATACTGTCTCTAATAAGGCTGGAAGCAGTCCTTATACTTATACATTGACTGCTGTTGCTAATTCTTCTTTTTCAGTGAATGTTACAAGTGCTGGAACGGCTGGAAAGATTATGTCTATGGGTCATCTTCATAGTCAAGAAGATACTGCTCAATACTATGATACTTCAGTGATGAATCCTGCGGGATATGGTATTGGTGTTATGTATATGGTAGTGTTTAACTCTGGTAAGAATACCACTGGACTTAATAGCCACTTTAGTCAAAATCATGTGAGTCATCCATAATGGGCAGACTTCCTTTTATAAAAAATCCTGAATATGATTTTATGTCTCCTACGCTTAAAGGTAGTGACACCTCTAATTTAAAGGTTTTTTATGTCACCAATGATGCTAAGAAGTACACCATTGTTGCCACTACTTATGAAGAGGCTCTAACGGCTGCAGGGTTCGAAGCAGAAGAGACTACTAAGGATTCTGAAAGCTCATATTAGGCATGAAATTGCCTATTGACGGGGTCAGGTCCAATGTGGTAGACTCTAGTTCCGATCAAAAGGTTGGGAGGTCACAAATAAGAGGATAGAATGGAACCAGAAGAAAT
>Ga0208179_1001828_pt1 | contig 10462 bp, 9 predicted proteins | sample Malvired_Geostar_FD_184238 | JGI IMG/M metagenome (GOLD analysis project Ga0208179, IMG submission 184238) | Marine viral communities from the Global Malaspina Expedition - Malaspina viral metaG DeepMed_Geostar (SPAdes) (version 2) | ecosystem: Environmental > Aquatic > Marine > Oceanic | place...
AAGTTAGTCCATAACCACCTTGACGTAATTGCTCTTGGGCAAGTTCATCTTGGGAAATACCGGGATACTTCTCTGTACTTACTATTGTAGAAGTACCATCTGCCTTGGTTTTAATCCTTACTTCTTGCTCTTCCGGTTCTGGACTCCACCGGGATAAAGATATCCTTTCCTTTTCCGCGGCTATTCTGTCAGCAAAATCTGCCTGACGCTCTGCCTCCATGCGTCTTTTTAAAAACTCTTGGTACTGATAGTTTCCTTCACCGCGCCTAAATCCCCAACTGTAAGGTGTTGCCATAATTATTTAAACCCCTGATTTGCAATACCAAGTGCCATAGCTATATTAGCCAGATTACCTATCTGCCCCATAGTGCTTGGTGTGGTCTGTTGGGTTGCCCCATACTGACCAGCAATATTACCAAGGTACTGTTGTAGCTGTTGCTGTGGCGCTGTGGTCTCATACTGATATTGAGCCATGGCTCTATCCATCTGAGCCTGATTCATTGCTCTCTGCTCTTCACCAACACCGCCCATAGCGGCCATGTTCTCAAGAGGTGCGCCCATGATGGTGGGGTATTGACTCATAAACTGAGGAACTCTTTCTTGCGCGCCTTGATAAGCACCCATGTAAGCCTGTGATAATGGCATCGTCATGCCTTTTGTTACCGCCTCAGAGATTGCCTGTTGCTGTAACATATCACCTCTACTACTACCACCGGGTTGGTAATCAACTAGACTATTTCTTATCTTAGATAAAATACCAGTCTCAGGCCGAGTCAGGCTACCTATAACATTCTGCTCTAAAGCGCTTCTGTAATCACCAAAGGGGCCAGCATTATAATCTACCTGACCACCCAAACCAGTATTTAAAGCATTTTCAGCAGACTGTTGCATACGCGCAGGTCTTGGGCCTTGTGTATACCCTTTTACATCGGCCATTGCCTGTTGCTCCATAGGGGTAAATCCCGCTAGAGTCTCATTAGGATAATATGAGGGTGCGCCTTGATTTAAAAGTTCAGCGGCCCTACCAAATCCTGCTTGGAGAAATGGCTGTTGGCCAGTACCTGTCATACCAGCAATATTTACTCCAGCACCCTTGGTGATATCACCCCACGGGGCTGTTGATGTAACTGATCCTCCAGACATTATATTTCTCCTAAATTATCCTTATACTTTAAATCCCGGTTGACCTGCCCCCGGATTCCATTCACCAGCTTGCCCAAAATAACCCCAAGCTCGGCCAGAACCTGCATCATGCCATTGCCAAGTGGGACTCCATGTTCCGCTATTAGTATTAGTAGTAGCAGCATCAGTGCTACCCTCAAGACCACCCTGAAAGGTGAATGGGGAAAATCCAGATGGGGTTCCCATGAAGCTTGGTTGCGCCCCTAATAGTCCTGTATCCATGGGCTGATAACCAGTATAAGGGTCTCCGGCAAGAAGACCTAAACCTTCTACTGTTCCGGGCTGGTATTCAGCGCCTAATCCTTCCCATCCTGCTCCTGTTTGCATATGAGGGACAGTATAATCTTCGGCATAATATGGTGATTCTGTAAGACCACCAAAAGTAGTTCCACCGCTTGTACTAATTACCCTTCCCGTTGAATCTTTAGTAACTGAACTGCCGTCATCATTAAATGTAGTTACATTCCCAGTTAAATTACCATACACATCTCTCTCTGGATACTCATCTTCTGGCCCCGCGCCTGAAACAGTTTGCGCCCATGATGTTGCTCTTGGGTCAGTAAGAGTATACATATCAGATTGGAGCATACCAATATAGGGATTGCCCTGCTCCCATCCATGTACTGTCCTACCTTCAGCGCCTACTTCCCGTGTCCATCCTTCAGGAAACTCTTGTTTTCCTCTTTGAAGAGCAATATCATACAAGACATCATTAGCGCCTTGCCAATTCCCTTGGGCTATATCATCTGAAAGTCTAGTATTTAATAATCCTATCTGTGCTGAAGTAAATCCTGTGGTGGGGATATTTGTACCGGTAAAATATGTTGCCCCTTCTGTGGCTCTTGAAAGATCATCTGCCGTCATTGGTTTACCAAAATCTACACCTGTAATTGGTCTCCCAACTGGCTCTCCACCTGCATCCCTTTGCTGGTATATGTCACTCCCGCCAGATTCAGACTCTACAGCCTGTTTCGCCCATGATATATTTGAGGATTCACCCTCTGCACTTTTTCCAGTGACCCTATATTGGCCGCTTTGAACTTTACCAACACTAGGATTCCCCTGACCTCCCGTTTTTCCTGACTTATAAGCAATAGAAAATAAAGCGTCATTAGCGCCTTTCCAGTCACCCTTTGCTATATCTTCTGCTATTCTATTCTCTAGGTCTTCTAATTCCCCTTCAGAACCCTTGAAGTCTTTAACAGGTATATTTGTACCTTTGATATAATCGGTCATCAGTGCATCCTAGACGTTAGGTCTTTTGTTATTATGTGGTATGAGCATCTCCAGTCCTTTAGTATTTTCAACCATCCTTTTCTACCCCAACACTCCAGAGAAGTGCAACCAACAGATAAAGCCCACTCTTCAATAAGGGGGATATACTCTATCCATTTGTCCATTTCTCCACCAGCTATTGAGATTATTCTCAACACCCTCTTTCTTGGATAGGGAACTATTTGGGTAACCATGGACGCTAAGATTTCATTGTCCTGCACTGCTGTCCATAACTGCATATCTCCGTTAGCTAAAACCTCATAGAAGTCGTCAGGAGACAGTTCCCCCTCTGAATGAGGAGTCATCAACTCTAATTGCGCTTGAATAGTTTCCCAAATATAGGGAATGTCATCAGGCGAAACTAATATAATTTTACAGCTTGACCCATGCTGAAGTGGATTCTTTAAAGAAATAAATTCCTTCGCCCTCTGTGTTAGGGTTCCAATTGGTTCCGTCTGCGTATCTAATGTCTCCGCCTCTCGGTTTTTCTGGTGCGACATGAGTCCTCTCTGTTCTTAGATATGTTTGGTTAAGTATAGTATTGCCCAGTCTTTTGAGTTCTGTAACAAGATAAATACCTAAGTCTTCCTTATCTGCGGGTAATGGCCCCGGCTCATAATAAGTAACAGACTTTACTACTCTGTCCTTGTATGTAGCCATTAGTAACTCCTTGAGCCTCTACGTCCACCATCCTCCAACTCAACTGTGTACCCATCTAATCTCCAATCAAAGTCTCCGGTTGACTCAAACTTTACACCATAGAGTTTGCCAGAAGCCCTGCATGAAACTTTTGATTGAGTGTCTGGATTGAAGGTGTAGGCAGAAGTCCAAGAGACAGCTTCTTCTGTAGACATCTGAGTGCCTACATAAACATTTACAGTGTTATCTCCAGATACCTGCATCTTGGGCCATATAGCTTTTATCCTCTTTACAACTGTTTGGTCTGGATTATTTTGAGCGGTATTAGACATCCCTGTGCGTTCAACATATGAGGTCATTAAGCTAGTGTCTTCCTTATTACCGGAAGCGTTGCGATAAAGTTTGGTGTCAGTAAGGGAGGCCATGACAAGAACATTCTCTACTGTACTCCAAGTTGCTGACCACCATCCCAAAGCACTGCTCCATGTTGGTATTGCTGCTGCCCAAGTTGTAAAAGAATTTGGATCAGCTATAGAACCATACCCAATATGAGACAAATCAGGAATATCTCTGATAGTAAATGCGCCATTAGTCCAATTCCAAACAACAGCCTTATTGCACTGGTTGGATGTACTTTCAGGGGTTGGAAAACAGGCCCACATCTCAGTGTTTCCATAATCAGCGACAACAAAAGACTTCTTATATTGAGCGCCGTCAATAAAACTAAATACATAATCTCTTATTTTGTGCGGAAGAATAGACTTAACTTGCCTACCGTCATTAATATACATATCCCCATTCCCGAAAAAGAAATGCTTGTCTTCAAACTCTGCTATGCAGTTCTTTGTAAGTGCGCCCACTGAAGGAGATAGTTGACGGAATGAAAAGATAAAAGGAGTTCCAACATACGTCATACTATAGATGGAATCATCCTTATATATCATAAAGGTATCACCAAGAGGTTTCCCGTCTAATATACCCCCCCTAGTATCAGCTAATTCATACTCTCCCGCATCTATTGTGGCGTCGGTTTCATCCCAATTTGCCGGTACAACTTGTGTAGCTGCTTCTGTTGACCATTTTACCTTTCTTGTAAAACGCTCATCATCCGCACCTGAAGAGTCAGTCACATTAAGTGCAACCAAGAAGGAGCGGAACGCTCTCATGGAATAACATTCTAAATCATTGGGCCACGCCGTTAGGTCTGCCATAACTGTGGCAACATCAGGCTCACCAGTGGAATCAAGCGCCCAAAACTGTGGGTCATCAAAACCATTAGTCATAACCAGAACCCCACCTAATACAGTGGATGTCCAGTTCTCTTCAGCGGTTGCATGATAAATTCCAGACGATCTAGTTATATCAGACCAATCATCAGTACTTTCTTTGTATACATGAATGGCAGCTGTTCCGCCTATTATCCAATAGTTATCTGCCGGAGTATTTAGGTTAGTAATGTAAAGCGGGACAATTGGGCAGGTTGCCATGACCTCTGCGTAGCCCGGTGATTTAATAATAGCACCATGCTCTGCTCTTACATTATTACCATCAGACCATACATTAGGTGGAAGCTGCCAAGGGTTTATATCCTTGACAATACCTACCTGTCCGACATTATCTACTGGGATTAGAGCCATTAGGAAACTTCATCCCACACCTGAGTAGATTCATTCCAAATAAAATCCCCATCTGGTTTGGGTGTGGGTGGCTGCCAGTCATGGTTAGAATCAAGATTCCATGATGGATACGGCTGTTGAGAAATAAATACCTCATTAACCTTATCATAGGTATATCCAATTCCTGCATACTGCTTCCTAAAATTATGATTATAAGAAGTTTGAACCCAGTTAAATGAATCCCCGACTAGACCAGAGTTTATAAAGTCTTGTTCAGCAACAATAACTCTTTGAACAACCCCATCTTTTATTTCAGCAAAATGACTCATAATATATCCTATTGAAATTTGTATCTAATGATGACAACCCCAGAACCGCCAGCGCCTACAGTACAACTAGCACTACCAGCACCACCGCCCCCACCGCCGGTATTTACCGTTCCACTGACTGCACTAGCAGTACAATTACCATATGATCCCGCTCCTCCGCCACCAGCGCCGCCGGGTGCCAATAATGTCTCACCAGCACCTCCACCGCCTCCGCCTCTTGTTACAGAGGCTCCTGTTATTGAGGACGCCGACCCATCACCACCAGCACCTCCAGAACTACCTGCTGCATCATAACCAACCTCAGAAGCACCACCACCGCCACCTCCGCCATTATTTGTAAGTGCTAACCCGTCACCACCGGCATAACCCTCAACTGGAGAGTAACCACCTGCATTACCGGCTCCCGGCCCTTCAGGTGAAACGCCAAATCCGCCACCACCAGAACCTCCGTCGCCGCCGGCTTGTCCGGGGGAGTGAATAGAACCACCACCACCTCCGCCCGTAGCGTTAAAACCTAATCCTGATGTTGTAGTACCATTAGTTCCGGCTACTGTTGTACTAGTAGACCCTGCTCCTCCCCCACCAATGGTAATAGTATATGCCTGTAGAGTAACTGCCTGACTAGTTGGCGCTCTGTAACCACCCGCACCTCCGCCACCGGCTGAAAAAGAATTAGGAGTATTACCTCTACCTCCTCCGCCTCCACCAGCAACAACCAACACATCTACAGGTGCGCCAGATTTTGTTACATTAAATACTGCGGAACTATTAAAAGTATGAACCTTATAATCTCCATCTGTAGTTACAGTTCCTCCCGTTGCAGCAGTGATTGCTGGAAATCCTCCAGAACCATCCCCCATATTTGCCCAAACATTAGCCCCTCCGGTAACATCTGTAGCAATGTAGCCTTCACCAGAGGTTGAATTTAGCCATAGATGTCCAACGGCAGAAGGATTTGTACTCACAGTGGGATCAGAAGAAGATATTGTGGCGTCAGTTAATGCCGCTAGAGTGTCTACTCCAGCCGCAGCCCATGTCGGATTAGCCCCAGTACCCTGAGTCTTTAGAAAATGACCAGAAGTTCCAAAGCCTAGTCTTGCGGGTGCGCCTGATGCGCCGTAGTAAAGGACGTCACCCTGCGTACCATCATCAAGTTTAGCAAGGGTTACATTGTTATCAAGAATCTTAGCCGTAATTACGGAATCAGACTGTAACTTTGCGGCTGAAACAGTGTCATCACCGGGCGTGGGTATCTCTGCCAACTGGCCTAAGTGAACCACTTGTACATTGTCAGTTCCTGACGGTACAGTTCCGGTAAAGGTCAGTGACGTACCGCTTAATGTGTACGCACTGGTATCCTGTCTTACGCCGCTTATGAAAACCAGTAGTGCTGCTAAGTTAGGTGGCGCATAATCAAGCGTCACCGTCATGGCAGTGCCATCCCCGTCAAAGAACTTAGATGGGAACTGAGCGAATTGTGGGGGGCTTCCTAAATAACTCATATTAACTCCATCCTAGTGAGACTGCGTGTATTCTTGTAGTTTTACTGGCGGATTGGTTATGCGTAGTAATCTTATATCGCATGGATGTTCCAGAAGTTTCCCCGGATAAATCAACACCGTTAGCGGTTAGGATTGTTTGCCCTCCACTTGTACCTTGAGATACTAAGGTAACAGCAGATGTATAATCCGATCCATCTCTTGTGATGTATGCTTTAATATCTGTATTGACTGTAGTAGTTCCAGCGCCATTGGAGGTTGTAATTACTAAATCACCATTAGTTGGTGCAGACTCAGCAGTTACGGCGTTAGAAACAAGAGTGAGGTCTGATCCTTCTACAACTGTATTGTATTTCAACAAAACAACACCATCGCCTCCATCACCTCCAACCATTCCTGCTTCACCGTAAGAACCGCCACCTCCACCACCAGTATTAACTAGCGCATCATGTCCATAACCAGCAGGAGAACCTGTAGGTGGGGTAGTACCGCCAACTCCATCAGCGCCGCCGCCTACACCTCCAGCACCTCCAGTCTCAGAGGCAGCACCACCTCCGCCGCCACCGCCGCCGAAGTATCCACCATCACTACCACCAGATGCCGCATTGGATGAGTTTGTACCATAAGCCACAAAAGTAGAGAATAATCTACCAGCACCCCCAACTCCAGCCACAGACCCTGTTGCTGGCGGCATAAATTCTCCTATACCTCCGGCGCCACCACCACCTCCGCCTTTGGAGCCTCCACTACTTGCTCCATCACCTGCCGGGAATCCATATCCGGTTCCCCCGCCAGAATCTCCCTGAGTTGCGGCACCTCCGGGGGTAGCATAACCACCATTACCACCACCGCCCGATCCGCCATCTCCCCCAGCGTTACTGGGGCTAATTCCGCTTGATCCAAAACCACCACCTATGGCTGTCATTGGGGATTGACTTCCTTCTGCTCTTGAATTAAATACAGAATCACCACCATTAACAGGGTTTGTATTATAGAGAGTTCCTGCGCTGCCAGCGCCAACTGTTATATCATATGTAACAGCGGGAACTACAGTATAATTTGTGTGGTGAACTACACCACCAGCGCCTCCACCCCCACCTAATCCACTAGAGCCACCACCTCCAGCAACAACCAATATTTCTGCCCTAGTTACATCAGTCGGACAAGTCCAAGTATCTGCACCTGTAGAAGTGGACGCATTGAATGTATCTGCCCCTACAGCAGCACCAGTGTAGTATTTACCACCAATAGACCTGTATTCATTAGTGGAATTACCCGCATCCACCCCGGAGGTATCTTCAAAGGAGTCTACCGACTGGTCAACTAGGTTATACCTAGCAAGGTTTCCATTGGCTTGCGTCTTAAATGCAAGAAGGGCTATATCATCTTTGTTTGCAGTAATACCAGAGGTATCCACATTCCCCAACTGCGCCGTTGGAACTGAGCCGCTAGACAAATTAGACGCATTAGTGGGGTCAGTATCCATGTTAGCCGTAAGAACCTCTCCGGTTCCTAAAGTTCTTACCCCTTCTGTTACTTTTGTTATTGCCATAATTTATTCTCTACTTGAATGGTGGGCCGACAAACCATGCGACCAATGAGTATCTTGTTCCTTTTGTTACAGGAGTTACCTGATGTTCCATAAATGATGGGAAGACTATTACTGAGCCAGCGTTCTTGAAGTCTGGGGTTTCAACTGTATTTTTCAGTTTATTATAGTGAGCAAATTGAAACTCTCCACCCTGATAATTACCATTAAGCAGAATGGTCATGCTTAACTTTCTTATATTACCGTGAAGAAACTTTTTATCTGGTAAATCATACTTAGACAAACAATCTGAACCGCCATCCGTATGCCAAGTATAAAACCCATTTGGTTTATATTCAGTTATCTGCATGGACTCTACCGCAGTAATGTCAAAGTTCCATCCAGCCTCTTTGTTGGCATGGGCCATATAAGGCCATGCTAAATCAATAACCCACTGCTCATTAGTCCAACTTGCGCCACTTTCCCTAACCTTCTTATTCTCACCTCTCTCCAGCACTATTCCGGTTTTTCTTTCCTCTTTAGTAATCCCCTCATTCAAGGACACCTGCGCTGCCTTAAAATCATTCTTCCCAAGAGCCTTTATTTTGTTACACGTCTTTTTGTCTAATGCTGAAGTCCAAAAGTACCACTCATTTGTCAGTTGCATTTAACTCCATCCCAAACTCACTGCTTGGATTCTAGTTTCTTTTGCTGCGGTTTGATTTAGAGTTTCTATTTTCCACCTCATAGATGTGCCAGAGGTTATACCGGATAAATCAACGCCATTTGCAGTAAGAATTGTATGACCACCAGTGTCGCCCTGATCCACTAAAGTAACAGCGCTTGTGTATGCTGACCCATCCCTGCTTATATAGGCTTTAATATCTGTATTTATGGTTGCGGTTCCTATACCATTGGTAAAGGTAATGACAAGATCACCAGTAGTGGGTGCGGATTCTGCAGTTACTGCATTAGAGACAAGAGTCATATTGTTGATTGACTTAAATGCTCCATCTACAAACCTGAGAACCACAATACCTGAACCACCCGCACCGCCAGCGTGCTGAGTCCCGCCGCCTCCGGGTTGTGCGCCGCCGCCGCCGCCTCCTGAACCAGTATTAGCGGATGCAGACGTACCCGTAGCATTATCACCACCGGCCCCCGCACCAGCGCCTCCCCCAGCACCGGCACCGCCGCCTCTAGCGCCGCCTCCGCCACCTGCGGCATATGCGACATCTACTCCCGTCCTGAAATCATTATTGGTAAAAGCACCTCCAGTACCGCTGGGTGTATTACCTGCGGCTGATGAACCACCACCTCCGCCACCACGCCTATAAGGACTAGCCACGCCAGTAGCGCCATCATAACCCTCTACAGGCGAGTAACCTCCTGCATTACCGGAGCCAATCGCTCCTGCAGAGCCACCTTCTCTACCGCCACCACCACCTGACCCACCATCACCACCATCCTTAGCCGGGGGTGAAGTAGTGCCAGCTCCCCCACCCACACCACCACCAGTAGCAGATAGTAATGCGCCAAACGATGAATCTGCGCCACTTGTGCTTGGGCCGCCAGTTTGGCTAGTTCCTCCAGCACCAACAACTACGGCGTGAGTGGCATCAGTGATTGTCATTCCAGTAGGCGCTCTAAAACCTCCAGCGCCTCCGCCACCAGCATTCCATGCACCACCAGCACCTCCACCAGCGACTACAAGAAGATCAGCAGTTCCCACTCCATTGGCAATAAAATCTCCGCTTGATAGAAAAGTGTGTACTACATAATCAGTACCACTATCCGTGTAAGTTGTTATTGTTCCATCGCCCGATGGCGTTGCTGGCGCAGTTCCAGAATAGTATTTTCCAGAAGCATCTCTTGTCTCTCCGGTTGAACCAGAAGCATCAACACCAGAAGCATCCTCAAAAGCGTCAATAGACTGATCCACAAGATTATATCTTGCTAAAGAACCATTGGCCGCTACCTTGAACCCTAGTAGTGCAATGTCATCTTGATTAGCAGTTATGCCAGAAGTATCTACTGCGGCGTAAGTTTGGTCACCCCTTAAAAATGTACTGGATGAGGCTGTGCCTGATCCCAGTCTTGCAGTGCCAACAGTACCTGAAGAGATATTATCTGCATCAGTAGTATCAGTTGTAGCGGATGCAGCCAGACCAGCAACCTTAGTATTGGCTATGGCAGCAGACGCATTAACGTCTACATTGAGGATTGCACCATCTTCAATATCGTCTGATGTCAGCGCAATAGTCGGCCTGACTTTACCCATATAAGACATTATGTTATCTCCAAGACACCTACGACGCACTCAAGGTCGCCCGTGGCGGATGCTGTAGCAGCCAGAATATCACCAGCCTCAAGATTTATCGCCTTGTCTACTAC
>Ga0208179_1001832_pt1 | contig 10442 bp, 8 predicted proteins | sample Malvired_Geostar_FD_184238 | JGI IMG/M metagenome (GOLD analysis project Ga0208179, IMG submission 184238) | Marine viral communities from the Global Malaspina Expedition - Malaspina viral metaG DeepMed_Geostar (SPAdes) (version 2) | ecosystem: Environmental > Aquatic > Marine > Oceanic | place...
GGTAACTATTCTCCACGCGTCGCCGCCGCCACATCTAATATCGACAGCGTGGCCCTCACTATGGGTCCCTGGGTGTGCCTTACTAACCTCCACCGGATGACTGGGAGCTCTATACCCACTCGTGACCAGCATGGGTGTTTTCAGCAGCGACCGCAGCCCCTGCAGGCGATCCATGAAAGATGGACTGAGCCGGCAGATCCCGGTGTGATTGCAGCGCATCTCAGCATGGGAAAAATTCGGCCATCGCTCTTTCGGCCAGTTTGCGGCGGTGTATTCCTCGGCATGGCTATCTTTTTCTGCCATACGCCCTGTTCGTGACCTTGGCTGACGCATCAGCCTTCTTCTTGCTGGCAGCCGATCCAACCACTTTCCCGGTCGTTCTCTTGATTATCTTGTATGGCTTGCTGCCCGTGCCCTTGCGGACCTTAACTGGCATGGCTAATCCTCCTCGTCATCCACCGAGCCCTCGAGGGCCTCGTGAATACGGCTGTAGATCAGGACGGACCAGATCTGTTCTGCCTGGCCCAAGATAAGAGTCTTCTGCTTGCTGGATAGATGGACCGTGGGGTAATCCTCGTCGTCTGAAGAGCCCTTGATCTTTCGGGCCAGGTTATACCGCTTCAGCTTCTGCACCCCATCCGACTTGTCATCGGGGATAGCGGCCATGAGGGAGTTGACGCAGGCCTCCCCGATCCTCATCGTAGCGCCCTCTTCAGATACAACAGGCACATCATTCATGTCGAGAATCGGAGCGTCAAAATCAATCATCTCCGGCATGGGAATGGTCTTCTCCTGCTCGCTCATGCTTCCTCCTTTAGTCGTTGTTGGCGTCGTAGACGCTCTGTTTGGTGATGACGGCTTCGTCTTCAGAGTCTAACGGTAGACCATGCCACCACGAATTGAGTGTATCGGTGCGCAGAATCATCACCTGCTGATCGCTCTGAGCCTGTAAGTATTCATCCTTAGTAACGTCTTGCTTCGCGGCCGCTGCGGTGACGGCTGCGTCTTCGATTGCGGTCAGTGTTACGGCCATCTATCGATCCTCCTCTGCTGTGAGCATTGCGTCCTGTCGGTCACCAATCGCATCAAATCTCCGCTGTCGTGCCTGTGCAGCAGAGATCGCTATAGGCCCGTCTACCATGCGCTGACAGTATTGAGTGATTGTCTCGGCAGCTTCTCCGGCTTCGTCTACTCGCAGCACCACGTCGGCTTCCTGAGCTTCTGTGAGGGTTATAGTATGGTTCGCCATTATATCTATCCTTTGAGCAGTCGCAGCTCTTTTTTGAGGGATTCAATTTCTTCTTGCTGGTAGTCAATGCGCTCTTCATTGCTAATAAATCGGTCTCCGATTTGGATCAAGGCACCGTGGTGAAGCATGGACAGCTTAGTAAAATTCACCATTGCCCGCGGTTTACCATTCTCCATATGCCATGAGTCCTGACCGATAATGCCAGTAGACTCCATATAATGCCGCCTAGAGGTCTGAGAAGCCTCCTCATGCGCCAGTAGCTCCGACTCCATATCTCGGATCACTGAGAGATCGTCGTGCTTGCCATAGGTGGTCCACTCTACGTCTGCGTGGGCACTTCCGTCTGAGTCGAAGATAAAGCGGGCCGTAGCATAATCCAGTATTGCGAATATATTTTTATCTGATCCAATACTTCCAGCAGCTCCTGATCCGGCAGTCAAACCAGCCTGAACCATAACGTGAGCCCTGCCACCAGTTGTTCTTGCTGCGCTAGTAGTCATTGAGAAACCGGCTATTGTTAATGCTTGATTTGCGTCTGAAAATCCTCTTATCGCTAGCCCCCCATCAGTGGCCCCGTCAAGTTTCTGAAAAGAACCAAAAGTATCCAGTTCAGCGAGATCAGTCATATCGTGATCTACTTCGCTGCTTTTCAACGCAAGAATCTGATTATCATTCGCCGCCTGATTGATCGTCAGCCCTACGGTCATATTGGCGTTGGAGGTGTTACCACTAGCTGCTGCGGGTCCAATCCAAGCCTCTCCTGTTCCTACGGTTAACAGACTGTCGGGGTCATTTGTGCCGATGCCGACGTTTTGGGAAGAGTCTATATATAACGCGCTGGCACCGTTTACATCGATACGAAAAGCATCCGCGTTGTGGTTGTAGGTGATTGCTCCCTTGTTAGGAGAACCAGAATCGCCAAAGAAGATATTCTGTGTTCCCGTAGTTGGGCCTGAAAACGACAGCCCTATTTGAGAACTACTGCCTTCAATATGGACCTCGTCTGCATTGGCGTTAGCAGACTGTCCCGAGTCGCCGTTTTCTATGTGCAGAACAGCATCAGGACTCGACGTGCCGATGCCTACGTTTCCGGAAGCGACGATGAGCCCCGATGTAGGAGCTGTAGCCTGTCCTATCCCAACCCCGCCAAGGAAAGCTATATCGTCTGTGCCATCAACAATGCGGAAAACGTCACCATCAGTGGAAGACCCATCTATATCCCTGGACCTCAATCGAAAATATCCCGCGCTGCCCTCATAGCTCATCATATATGACATATTATTAGCGGATCCAGAACCATCCCCTTGCTGCCATATAATTCGAGGGTCTCCAGTACCAGCTGACTTTAGAAGGAACACGGGAGACTGCCCACTGCTTATTGCTTGTACCTGAAGTTGGGCAGCCCCTGATTCTGCAAGACTCGCCTCAACCATATTGTCCACGCCACCAAGTTCTATAGTAAGCACATCATCCGCACTGGCTCGTATTGAGGTGTCGTTGTCCGTGTCGAGGTCGATGCGGTTGCCGGTGGTGACGAGGTCGATGTCGCCGTTAAGCACCAAACCACTCGTCGGCGCTGACTGGTCGTCAAGACTAATACCTCCTGCAAACTTTACATCGTTAGTGCCATCTGTAATTTCGATGATATCATCATCGGTTCCACCGCCATCAGAGTCTGTTGTAGATAAAACCCACTTATTTCCACCTCCATCATACGAAGCGTGATACCTAAAAGTGTCTGCTTCGTACCACCAAAACCTTGCAGCTTGGTTCGAGGCTGTGTTTAAAATAAGTGACGTTGTAGTAATACCCGTTCCACTGACAAGCTGTAATGCGTCTTGGCCGCCAGCCTCAAAATCTATAGTGTCATCCGCACTACACCGAATCGAGCTGTCGTTGTCAGTGTCTAGGTCGATGCGGTTGCCGGCTAGATCGATATCGCCACCAAAATAACTATTGCCAGAAGTTACCTCTATCGCCCAGTTAGTCGTCGCTTCTGTGGCGACCCCAGCAACCTGCAATGTGACAGCCTTAGTAATCGTATCCCCACCGGCATTGGTTATTGTAGGCTCGCTAATACGAAGCCCGACAATTTCATCATATGTATTAGATGCCCCACCCGTTGTCATACTCCCCCCACAGTCAACACGATACATCTCTGTGCTTCCTGAAGCAGCTACAACTGTAGGGCGTATCGAGAAAGCAATAGGACTCGAGGCCGTATGAGTTATACTATAATCAAACGATCGACGGCTATTAGGGGCAGCACCAAACCCTATTTGAGTAGCGGTTACAATCAACTGGGCACTAGAGGCGATTGTCAGGTTCGTTCCATCACCCTCAATCTTCTCTCCGTCATCACCAAAGACCACTCCTACCCCAGAAGGAATATTTACATCACCAGTAGCAGTGAGAGCAATATCAGCTCCAGAGGTTAGGGTAAGGTCGGTATTATTACCTTCGATCTTTTCTCCTGTACCAAATGTAATCCCTACATCAGCCGGAACCACAATATCTGAAGTAGCAGTCAGGTTAATTTTAGCGCCTGACGTAATGGTCAAATCCGTACTATCTCCTTCAATCTTTTCACCACTGCCAAATGTCAAACCAATATTGGCAGGGATCACCACATCCCCACCGGCACAGGTCAGATTTATGTTGTTGCCTGAGTTGATGGTCAAATCCGTGCCGTCCGAAGATATATGCTCTCCACCACCGGCATCATTTAGATATAACTGGGCTGCTCCTCCAAGCACTAGATCGTCTGTGCTCTCATCCCAGAGCATGTACGCATCGGCGGTGTCCCCCCAGAACTTCACGTCATGCCCGGTGCCGTTGACTCCTACGGTAATAGTGTTATCAACCTGCACTGCACCGTCGATGTCAACGGCATCCAGGTTAGTAGTGCCGTCAATATCAGCATTCCCTGATATATCAAGTGATGCACCATCTACCTCACCAGTCACCGTTATGCTGTCAACGTAGGCATCTTTCCATCGAACTCCAGTAGTTCCCAAATCAACATCGCTATCAGATTGCGGGCCAAAAATATTATCCGCAAGATAAACTTGTTCTACATTAGCCGCATAGAAATGGATCTCGTCGGCTGTCTCAAAATCTATTTTAGTCTCATCATCCTCACCTATTTTAATATCCGTCGTGAATAATGAAGCGACCCTGAGAGTACCGTCCGAAGTAAGCCGCATTTTTTCAGCAGCGGTCTCACTAGTTCCTGTTGCAAATACTAGCTCAGTTGAATTAACGGAGGACGAAAAGGTTGCGTCTGCTTCGGCCCAAATAGAGGCGCCTACTAATATCGCATCCGTGCCTGCCGAATCCAGAGGGGCCTGGAAATCGATCCGTCCCAGAATACCACCGTCTACATTAGTCAGTTCGGCTGTGGTCAACTTCAAATGCCCAGGCCCAGCCGCCGCTGCTCCGCGAATTTCTAATAGATTGGCGCTCTCGTCCCAGAGCATATAAGCACCATCAGCGGCCCCGAAAAACTGCACGTCATGGCCGGCGTCATTCACTCCCACAATGAGCTTGCTCTCGAAAACCGGGTCTCCAGATGTCAACTCACTATTGATGTTGTCAAACTCAGCGTTCAGCTCGGCTGCCGTCAGGGTCTCGTTAGCGACCCAGGTCTTAGCTCGGGTAATTGTAACCATTGGTTTGCCTCTCTAATTTGATACCTTCACGGACCCGCTTTCACGGGACCCAAGTTTACATTGCCCACTCTGCTTAAAGAGTTCTGGCCCTGTCTCTGGCCCTGGCCCTGACCCTCATCTTCCACCCCTAACCCTTCTTTAAAGTCGTCCATGATACCAACTCTCTCAAACAACTGACCCACCGTCATGCCGCGCAGTGCTGCAGACCCAAGACCAGACATCGTTTTAGCATCTGTAACAATCTTGACCATCTTTTCTGCCATACGAGCGCTGGCGCCCATTTTCAACAGGGCCTCCCCTACCAGCCGAGGAGAGAAAACTGCAAGGGATAAGATCGCAGTTGACATCCCTGCTAAGACAGACCCAGCCGCATACCCCGCATACCCCGAGGCTGCGGTAGCGGCTCCGCCGCGCCCGATAAGTCCTTTTGGGAGCCATTCAGAGAACGCCTGCCCCGCCATTTTTGTCTCAAGGTTTAGGTCTGGGAACATTTTCTCCAACGCCCGAATGCTTTTTGGCATAGACCTACTTGACCGGCCCATAGTCCTTTCCAGCGCACTCCCAAGGCTAGTAATATTGGTTTTCTTCAGCCCTTTTGGAAGTGACTTTACCCTCGAGCGCCGGCTCAGGTTATCCACCATGTCATAAAAAGCAGACAGGGGCTTCTGAGCTTGTTCCCATCCACCAAAGCCCTTCAGGGCCCCTTCTAATTCCTTCCGCAATAGCGTTACAGCCCGCCCCGTATTGGCTTTAACCTGGGTGCCAAAGCCCATAGGTGCGAGCACTTTATACACTTCATCCAACCGACCCACTCCTACATTGTCGGGGAGGTCATCGATCTCGCGCAAGAACCCTTTTAATGTCCGCCGGTCTTTCTTACTTACAAGGGTTCCTGCCCTTACCTCCACCTTGGTTCTCGCACCCGGTTTCTTGGGCTTGGTCCTATAAACCCTTATCCTAAGATCTCTCAGCTTGTCTACCCTCTTCGCCCCAGATGGAGGATTAGACAGAATGCTGTTCTCGCCCAGTATTCTGTCTTTTAGGTCCTTGATCGAAACCGTGACCCCCTCAGCGTCTAGCGCGTCTGCCCATGCGTCCTTTAAGTCTCCCAGCCTGGCTTTCTCCGTCTCTAAGCGACCTACGACCTCCTCGGCCAAGCCTTCCCACTCTGCCTCTGGCGCCTCCTCGTGCATCCTCAGCCGCTTTTTAGCAATATCCGCCTGTTCTTTCCCCTCATAACCAGCTCTCGCAAGGCGCTTGACACCCCTGGAGCCCTCGCCAGTAGCAAAAGCAGGAAAGGCTGCCGCAAGTTCGCCTGCGGTCCTTACCGGCGTAAGGGCCGCAGACTTGGCCCCTTCGACCAAAGGCCTCGCCATCTCAGCAACTTTTTTAGCCGGGCCCGCGAGGTGCGGCTTCGCAACCTTTGCAGTCTGCTTTGCAGCCATAGCAGGCGCCTCTAAGAGGGGGTTTGACGCAAGGCGCAAAACAGTGCTCTTGGGCTTGAACGGCATAGCAATATCAGCCAAAGTACTAATAAACCCAATCGGGTCCCTGGTTATAGCTTGGGGGTCTGTGGCCCGATGGACCGTGCCCTCAATAAACGTCTGCGCCATCTGCCTGTTGGTAGGTTCTTCCCCAGACCGAGGATCATACCGTGGAGTGGCGGCCAACTTTGCTGCCCCCAAGGGCCCCCCAAGCCCAATGCCAGCCGCTACTTGCCCCATCATCTTAAGAAACGCTTTTGGGTCTTGAAGGATCTGTTCTGCATCTCGGACTTGTTGCCCTGCCGAAAATTGACGGTTCTTATAGGCAACATCTACCATTTCCTTGACTCGGCCTACAGGGTCTTCGGCAAACTCACCCCACGTCCCCTTTGGCAGTTCCGCCGCTGGCTCCGGATGGTAGGCGAGCCAGTCCTCTGGAAAATAGGAAGAAGATTCTTCCTCAGTAGGGACTATTACGATCTGACCGCTATCCCGCAACTCCCTAACGCCCCGAATGTAATCCAGACGGTTTTTGTTAGTCGAGAATGATGCGACGCGGTCCCTGATCTGCTGTTCTGAGATTTCTCTAGGCATCCTTGACCTTGTCCTTATTCCGCAACCAACTCCCCTAGGGCTTCCAGCACTTCCTGGGAGATGTCTTCAGCCGCCCCGGCCTCCTGATCGCCATCCTGCCTGTCTGGTTCCTTGTACCCCCGGCCTTCTCTGGCAGCAACAAAAATCTCGTTAACTTGATCCTGGAGCCCATTGTCAAGTCCGGTCAACTGGCTCACCAGGGCTTGCCGCCCATCGGTAAGGGTGCCAACAAAGAGCTGCCCGAATCGCTCAAACTCTGTCTGAGGAGCGGCTGCACCGGTAAATGTCCTGAGCAGTAGCTCTGAGGTGAACCCAAGCTCAGTCATGGCCTGCCTGACTTCAGGAGGATAGAGACGAGGGCTGATGCCACCCAGCAGCGCATTTTTCCGAGACCCAAGAAGCGAGAGGTGTTTTTCAAAGGCCGGGTCTTGGAGGCGACCTAAGATGCGAGAAATCCCGCTCCGCAAAGCAAACAGATTAGATAATTTAGTTCTGTTCCCAGCGGAAAGAGGCGTGATGGCCGCAGTCGCCTCTATAGCCTTAATCACCCTCTCGGTCTCTTCCACGGGGACGTATATGCCATTAGTAAATACGATAGTCTCCCACTGGCTCACGAGCTGCGATGGAGCGACCTCACCCTTCTCCTTAAAAACATCTGCGAGCGCATCCTGTACAATCTTTCTCTCTTCTCTCTGCCGATCAGTGGCGGCCGCCCTAACCGCTGAAAGAGCAGCAACCATGTCTGTTTCTAAAATCCCAGGATTATTCGCAAGGATCTGCTGTCTTGCCAAAGACGGGTCAAAGGAGGAAAAAGGGTCACCTGTAACTATATTTTCTCCGAATGTCTCGTATAGGCGAACCTCAGCAGCCGTGAGTCCAGGCTTGCCTCGCGCCCCAGTCAGTGCCTTAAGCGCCCCAGCCTCGCCCTTCTGGCGCTCTATGCGGTCCTCGAACTCCTGCCGAGCGGCTACGTTCCGCTCGTCACGGCCCGCCTTTCTCCCCGCACGGAAGGTCCTACCCCCCGCACCCAGGCCGGCACCCAGGGTCTGAAGGAGGCCCGCACGAGGCGTCTCTCGAGCCACGCCAGTAGTAGCCGACCCCCTGAGGGTATTGACCAGGTTGGACAGCGCCTGCCGCTGTGCTGTGAGCTTGTTGGCCTTTCCAATGGAGCGGGACTCCCCGATACCGGCACCAATCCCTCCCAGCACCTCCAGAATCCGAGCGATGGTCTCAGGACGACCTCCGACCTCTGGCTCCGGGGGAAGCTCGATGCGCCCAGATGTCGCCAGTTCACTTGGGCGCCCCTCTGGAGGCGGAGCCACAGGGACAACTTTCGCAGCCACAGGGGCTGTCTCCGCAGGTACAGGGGCTGTCTCCGCAGGTACAGGGGCATCTATAGAAGAGTCGTCAATGAAAGTATCAGCATGCTCGAATAAGTCATCTATTCCCGTCACCCAATGCGGGAGTTGAGAGGCGGGCTCCCCATCCTCCAGGGCTTCAGCGGGAGCCTCCTCGTCCTGTGCCCTTCTATCAGCCGATGACTGCACCACTGGCTCTTTCCCATCCAGCCACTGATCTAGATCATCTCCATCCTCTCCCTCCCCAGGAGCCCACTTCCGGGGCCTCTTGGGAGGCGGCCCGGAAGGGAATGAATCCAAGGCTGCGGGAACAGTGCCATCAAGCTCAGGGCGAAGAGGAAACTCAACGGTCGGGTACTGTGTCGGGGGTGGAAGCGGGAAATCTTCGCTGGCTCGTTTAAGGGCTACCTCATAGGGGACGCCCTTGGCCATCAGCTCTCGAATGCGAGCCTCTAGCGCCTGTTCTCTGGATTGAGCCTCCCCCTGGGCCTGCTCGCGCTTAAGCTGACCACTCCTTCCAAGGAGAAGTCGCCGTGCGGCGTCAGAGTCCACCCCAAGCACCCGGCTTACGTCCCTCCCGATTGATGGCAAAATAGGCATAATACTCTTCCCTTATGTAGGCAGGTTGAAGGAGCGCCCTCCCCCTCCACCTCTCATGGGACTACCCATACTTGGGATGGGGGACTGGCGACTGGGCAGGCGACTCATAAGGTTGCTCACAAGATCCCGGATCTGCTGCTGTACCAAAGGGTCAGCAGACAATCCCTGGGCAGCCTTTAATAGGGGATTACCAAGAGCAGGCGCCGCTCCCGCCTGTCGGCCCGTATTCCGGCCTTGCCCCCCTAGGCTGTCCACCAGTTTAGCGAAAGCCGCTTTTTTTTCTGCATCTCTTCGCTCTTTCTCACGCTGATTTTTAGCGCTTCTTTGAGTAAGAAGGCCCAATCCTCCCTGCACAGCAGCAGGGGCTAAAGCAGCAAGCCACGGAGCCATTTTATTATCTCCCTCTGTTAACCACCAGGCACAGTTTTTGTGTTCCTTGGATTTCTCCGAGCCCGTCTAGCGTAATCTTCAACGTCCTGTGGGGTCCTTATTGGGTCAGTAACACGAAATGTTGTACGCAGGAACTCAAGAGCATCTGGGCCAAACCCACCACCTCCGATACCACTGGAGATGAGTCGCATCAACGCATCAATTTCTGTCTGCTCCAAGCCCAGACTCGGATCGAGTGCGGCAACCATAGAGGCCAGCAATCCGAGGTCAGCATCGCGACCCTTCATAGTCTGAGCCCCGCCAAACACGCCCATCAAGTCAGCGATCCCCAGCTCCCTCTCTGAGAGCAGGCCTGCGAGATCAGTGCCGCGTAGCAGGCCTTCCATCCGCCGCTCGTCAGCCCTCTTAGCAGCATCAGAAAGGACATCCAACTCCGTCCTGCCATACTCTCCAAAGAGTTCCCCGTAAAGATCAGCGGTGCCTCCGCCACGAAGCACTCCAAACTGCTGCAACTTAGACCTGAGTTCTGCTTCGTCCTCTTTTTTGGACTTTTCTAAGTCAGCTAACAAAGATGCAGTAATCGGATCGGCCCTCAGGGCTCCTACATTAAGTGGATCTGCCTCAGTTAATCCCGAGACCGCCTGCTGAAGCAGGCCGAAAAGGTCTTCGACATTAGCATAAGGACCTTCATCCACATCGTCCTCTTCATCCCCTGGAATTACCGGAGACTCTTCTGGGTCACCCGGTCCAGGGAACTCGCCGCCCTGCCGTTCAGCCCACCTGAAGAAATCATCCAGATCACCAAGGTTCTCCGGGAGAATATCAGCTAACGCCTGTAGACCTCCCATTCCAGGAACTTGAGCCTCAAGACCGGTTTTCATCTGAGCAGCTAACTGTGGAAAAGTTGATATATCGGGAACCTGAGCACCAAGACCAGTTCTCATTAGATCAGCCAGTCCAGGTAGATCTGCTATATCAGGAGCTTGAGCACCAAGACCAGTTCTTAATCTATCAGCTAGTCCTGCCAAGTCAGACACATCAGGGATGCTAATGTCTTCTAATCCTGTTCTTGCCATACCTGCAGCCTGTTCGGCTC
>Ga0208179_1001836_pt1 | contig 10433 bp, 10 predicted proteins | sample Malvired_Geostar_FD_184238 | JGI IMG/M metagenome (GOLD analysis project Ga0208179, IMG submission 184238) | Marine viral communities from the Global Malaspina Expedition - Malaspina viral metaG DeepMed_Geostar (SPAdes) (version 2) | ecosystem: Environmental > Aquatic > Marine > Oceanic | place...
TGGCCGGCGGCGTTGCGGTCATCCGCGTCGGCGGCTCCACCGAGGTCGAGGTGAAGGAACGCAAGGACCGCGTCGACGACGCGCTCAATGCGACCCGCGCCGCGGTCGAAGAAGGCATCGTCCCCGGCGGCGGCGTCGCCCTGCTCAAGGCCTCCAAGGTTCTGGACGGCTTCAAGGGCGACAATGACGACCAGGAAGCCGGCGTGGCCATCATCCGTCGCGCCCTGCAGGCTCCGATCCGCCAGATCGCCGAAAACGCCGGCGTCGAGGGCTCGATCGTCGTCTCCAAGGTCCTGGAATCGGACTCGGCCACCTTCGGCTTCAACGCCCAGACCGAAGAATATGTCGACCTGGTCCAGGCCGGCGTCATCGACCCGGCCAAGGTCGTCCGGACGGCTCTGCAGGATGCGGCTTCGGTCGCCGGCCTGCTGATCACCACCGAAGCGGCCATCGTCGAAGCCCCCAAGAAGGGTGGCGCTGCGGCTGGCGGCGGCATGCCCGACATGGGCGGCATGGGCGGCATGGACTTCTAAGTCCAAGCGACCCAAGCTTTCTCAAGACGAGAAGGGCGGAGCCTCACGGCTCCGCCCTTTTTCTTTTGGGCGCTTGCCCAGGCGGGCGGGCGACGCCTAACGCGCCTTGTCGTCGCGGATGATCATGTGGCCGAGCCAGCTGGTCAGACCGGTGACGATGGCGGCCACCAGGCCCGGCCACAGGCCATCTACGATGAAGCCCCGCAGCATCACCGCCACCAGGCCGATCATCGCGGCGTTGAGGATCAGCAGAAAGAGCCCCAGCGTGATCAGGGTCAGCGGCAGGGTCAGGATGAAGAGGATCGGCCGCAGGACGGCGTTGACCAGGCCCAGCAGGATGGCCGCCAGGATTAGGCTGCCAGTGTCGGTAAAGGCCAGGCCCGCCACCAGCATGGAGGACAGCCACAGGCCGATGGCGGCGAAGACGGCGCGGACGATGAACTTGGCCAGCATTTAGGCCCCCTGCAGCAGACGGCCTCGCGCCGCCGGATCTCTGGGCATATTTGCGCAAGGGGCCGGTCTCGTCACCCTTGCGGCCCAATTTCGCCGCATCCCCGGCCGACAGCGTGGCCTTGGGTGGGCGAGACCAAGGATTTCCATGACACGACCCCTGATCATGCTGGCTCTTTGCAGCCTCTGGGCGGGCTCTGCGGCGGCCCAGGCGCCGGCTGACCTTGGGCCTGAGCCGGACAGGGGCGGCCGGCGGCCAGAGGCGCGGCTGTTCATCAGCCCGTCGGGAGAGCCCTTCCGCGACGGCGACGGCCTGGCGGCCTGGTTCGCCGGCGCCGATCGCGACAGCGACACCCTGCTGACCCGGCCGGAGTTCGAGGCCGACGCCGAGCGCTTCTTCGGCGTGCTGGACGCCGACGGCGACGGGGTGGTCGATGGCTTCGAAAACCAGGCCTATGAGCGCCAGATCGCCCCGGAGATCACCCGCCTGGGGGAAACCCGCCCACAAGGCGCTGGCCCTGGCGGACGCCCCGACGGCGACGGCGAGCGCCCGCGTCGGTCGCTGCTGGGCTTCGGTCGGGGCAAGCCCGAGCCCGGCGTGCAGCGCCAGGGGGCGGGCCGTTATGGCCTGCTGAACGAGCCCCAGCCGGTGCGGGGCGCCGATGGGGACCTGTCGGGACGGGTCAGCCGAATCGAATGGCGAGCCGCCGCGGCCCGCCGGTTCAACCTGCTGGACCTGGATGGGGACGGCGTCCTGACCCTGGACACCCTGCCGCCCCTGCCCGGCGCCCGTCCGCCCCGCTGAGGGCGCGCCTGCGCCTCAGGCGCGGGCCAGGTCCACCTGGGGGATGGTTTCCGAGAGCCGGCCGCCCACCCGGATCGGCTCCACCCGACGGGCCAGGCCCGTGGCGTCGTCGGTCTCGACGAAGACGCCGCAGACCGTGGCCGGGCCTTCGGCCGGCTTGTAGCGGCCGCCGGAGATGCGGGTGGTGAAGCGCCGCAGGGGCTCTTCCTTCTGGTTGCCGATCACGCTGTCATAGTCGGCGCAGGCGCCGGCGTCGGTCTGGTAGGCGGTGCCGCCAGGCAGGATCTGGCAGTCGGCGGTGGGCACGTGGGTGTGGGTGCCCACCACCAGGCTCGCCCGGCCGTCGCAGAAGTGGCCCATGGCCATCTTCTCACTGGTGGCCTCGGCGTGCATGTCCACCAGGATGGCGTCCGACACCATGCCGAGCGGCGCCTTTTCCAGCTCGCGGTCCACGGCCGAGAACGGGTCGTCCAGGGAATCCATATGGACCCGACCCAGCAGGTTGATCACCAGGATGCGCCGGCCGGACTCCGTCTCGAACAGATTGGCGCCGCAGCCCGGCGCATCGGCCAGCACCGAATAGTTCAGCGGCCGGATCAGGCGGGGCTCGCGGACGATATAGGTCAGCGCCTCCTTCTGGTCCCAGGAGTGGTTGCCCAGCGTCAGGCAGTCGGCGCCGGCGTTGAACAGCTCGCGGGCCGTATTCTCGGTGATCCCGAAGCCGGCGGCGGCGTTCTCGGCGTTGATGACCACGAACTCGAGACCGAGCTGGCGACGCAACATGGGCAGGTGGTCGGCGAGACCCTCGCGGCCGGACCGGCCGACGACATCTCCGAAAAAGGCGAAACGCATCAGGTCATCCTATCGGACTTCGATCAGCCCGGCTTCCGTCAATATGGCGTCCAGCCGCTGATCGTGCGGCTCGAGCGGCAGATCCTCGACCTCCTGGCCGGCATAGGCGTAACCCAGCAGGAAGGGGCGGCGTTCGGCGCCCAGCGCGCCAATCGCCCGATCATAGACGCCGGCCCCCTGACCCAGGCGGCCGCCCCGGCGATCAAAGGCCAGCAGCGGCACGATCAGAGCCGTCGGTAGCACCTGGGGCTGGTCGGCTAGGGGCGCGGGGATTCCGAAGGCGTCCGGCGTCAGGGCCGCGCCCGGGGTCCAGGCGCGAAAGATCAGCGGCGCCTCCCGGCTCAAAGCCGCCGGCAGGGCCAGCCCCACGCCGGCCTGGGCCAGCGCGTCCATCAACAGGCCGGGGTCAAGCTCGGCGCCCTGGGCGATATAGCCCGCCACCGGGCCGGGCCCCAGCCGCGCCAGCGGCGCATGGACGGCGGCGCGGGCGGCCGCCTGGCTGTCCGCGGCGGCCAGCGCCCTGCGCCGGCCTCGCATCGTCCGGCGCAGAAGGGTCTTTTGATGAGAGACAGGGTTCACCGCCAGGCTCTTAGCCGAACCTGAGGCCCCAAGGGAAATTGTCGCAAGCCATCAAGGTCGGCGCGCTCGAAGCTGCGGACTCGTCCAGACGACCTCGGGCTTGTCCTTCGCGCATTGGCGAGCGGTCACCAGCGCCTGATCCCGGACGCCCTTCTCACGACGGTCCCGCCCCCAAATCGGACCTTGTGGATGTCGGAAGCATGCGGCTCGCGGCTGCGCCGGGCTATGGTCGAACGTCCCCGTCCGGCATCGGGTTAATGGGGCTGCAGAGACGGAGGACCGCGCATGCAACCTCTGCTGAGGCCGCGCGTTTCCTTGGGTTGAATTGGGGGTGGAATGGCTAAGCGAACCGAACTGCGCGCGGCCGAGGTCGACGACAGCCGGTACCGGCTGCTGGTCGACGCGATTACCGACTACGCCATCTACATGCTGGATGCCGACGGCCTCGTGACGAGCTGGAACCCTGGCGCTGAACGGTTCAAAGGCTATGAGGCCGGCGAGATCATCGGGCAGCACTTCTCGGTCTTCTATACTGAGGAGGAGCGGGCGGCGGGGGTGCCCCGCGAGGCGCTCGCGACAGCCGCGCGTGAAGGCCGGTTCGAGCGCGAAGGTTGGCGTGTTCGAAAGGACGGCAGCCACTTTTGGGCGCACGTCATCATCGATCCCATTCGCGACCCCTCCGGCGCGCTCGTCGGCTATGCAAAGGTCACCCGGGACCTTACCGAACGGAAGGCGGCGGAACAGACTCTGCGCCGCAGCGAGGAGCAGTTTCGATTGCTCGTGCAGAGCGTCACCGACTACGCGATCTACATGCTGGACCCCGAGGGCCACGTCACAAGCTGGAACTCAGGCGCCGAGCGCATCAAGGGCTACAAGGCCGATGAAGTAATCGGGAGGCACTTCTCATCTTTCTACACCGAGGAAGACCGGGAGATCGGCCTGCCGAGGTCGGGATTGAGTGCTGCGAAGGAACATGGCCGTTGGGAGACTGAAGGCTGGCGGGTGCGGAAAGACGGCTCGCGCTTCTGGGCGCACGTGGTCATCGACGCAATTTACGATGACTTGGGCGGCATCGTCGGCTTCGCCAAGGTCACGCGGGACATCACGGAGCGGATGGAAACTCAGCGGGCCCTCGACGAGACGCGCGAGGCCCTGTTCCAGGCTCAAAAACTCGAGGCGGTCGGTCAGCTGACCGGAGGCGTGGCGCACGACTTCAACAATCTTCTGATGGCGGTTCAAGGGAGCATTGAACTCGCTAAGAAGCGCGCGGTGAATGACCCCAAGCTAATGGGCTATCTTGAGAATGCGATGGAGGGCGCGCGCCGTGGCGCGGTGCTCACACAGCGGATGCTGGCATTTGCGCGCAAGCAGGAACTTCACGTTGAGGCCGTTGATCTCCACTCGCTTGTGCGAGGCATGCAGCCATTTATCCAGCGGAGCATCGGCCCCACAATCCGAGTCAGCATTCGGGTCCCGTCCAACCTTCCTCGTGTCCGGACCGATCCCAGTCAGCTTGAAGCGGCCCTGCTCAATCTTGCGGTCAACGCCCGGGACGCCATGCCTGAGGGTGGAGCTCTGATCATCAGCGCCCGCAAACTTCGGATTTCGCGCGCGGCCGAAGCGCCGCTTAAACCGGGTGAATATGTTTGCGTCTCCGTCGTCGATACCGGCGTGGGCATGGACGAAGAAACCTTGGCGAAGGCCACGGACCCGTTCTTCACGACCAAGGGCGTCGGGAAGGGCACGGGTTTGGGCCTTTCGATGGTGCATGGCCTCGCCACCCAATCGGGCGGGGCGATGCGGATCGAAAGCACCCTGGGCGGAGGCACATCCATTGATCTCTGGTTGCCCGCAGCGAAGGCCTCGGAGCCCGCGAGCCGGCAATCTGCGTTGGAGGTCGGCGTGGCGCCGAATTCCCCGCCGCTCACCATTCTTGCCGTGGACGATGATCCCCTGGTGTTGGCGAACACCGCAGCGCTTGCCGAAGACCTTGGACATACGGTCGTAAAGGCGGCGTCGGGGCAGGACGCGCTGGCGCTGCTCCCGGGCCACCAGGGTCTCGACCTGGTCATCACCGACCAGGCGATGCCCGATATGACCGGAGTCCAGCTCGCAGCGGAGCTTCAATCGCTCCGGCCGGGCCTGCCTGTGATCATTGCTACCGGGTTTGCCGAGCTGTCCGGCGAGGCGGCGGCCGGTCTTCCCCGGCTTTCCAAACCCTTCTCACAGGGTGCATTGGCGCTGGCGATCAACAGCGCGGTCGCGAAGTAGCCCGTGCGTCGTGAGGAGCAGGGTGGCGGCGCCGCGAGAACCGTGAAGGACGATTTTAATCCCCTCGGACCTGGATAACCAGGTGGGCGCCATGTGTCCGGGGCCACGGCGCCGGACAGGGACAGCTCCCTTCGAGACAATTAAGGTCGGAGGAATTAGGTTGCCTTCGACGTGAGCCACAGCTGACCCGCCGATCCCGAATTTAGGGAGCCTGGGTCCCCACCACAAGCGCCATCACAGCGTCGGCCTCCGGGGCCCTAGTCGGCGGCCAGCTTTTCGATGCGCTTGGCCGCCCCGTCCAGGGCTGCGACGGCCTTGGATTCGATGCGGGCCTGGTCTGATTGCAGCCGCGCCAGCTCGGCCTGGATGCTCGACATGCGACTTCGCGAATCCCAGAGCTCGTCGGCCAGCAGCAGGGCGCCCATCAGGAACAGGCGCGTATCGGTCAGCTGGCCCATGTCCTGGGACACCGCCCGGACCTGGCGGTCGAACAGGCGGGCCAGTTCAACCAGATGGCCTTCCTGACCGTCCTCGCAGCCCACCTGATAGGGGCGGCCGTTCACCTCGATGGTCACCTGGGCCATGGGTCAGTCCTCCCTCGATTCCGACCAGGGCGGTGAAGCGCGCTGGTCCTCGTCCGCCATCTCATCCCCCGGGGGAAGGGCCGTCTCGGCCTGCGGTTCCGAAGTCCCGTCGTCGGGGGTCTCGCCGTCCAGGGCCTCGCGGATCTCGACGATGGCGCGGCCGAGCGCGGCCGAGGCCTCGGCGCCGGCGCTCTCCAGCTCGTGCTGTCGGGCGCGGGCCTGGTCGAGGTCGGCGGCCAGCCGGGCGCGATCCTGGTCGAACAGGCCGCCGGTGTCGGCGGCGTCGCGGCGCTTCAACTCGCCCAGGCGCTGTTCCAGCAGGGCGATGGCGCGCTCCAGCCGCTTGGCGGCCTGGTCGATGGCGCTCTCGCTTGCAGGATCACGGAACATTCAGGACTCCAGAGGTGTGACCGTTAATCTATAGACTGCGCCGGGCGCGGCCCGAAAGCGGCGCATTTCTTGACCGCCGCCCCGGTGCATGCGACCCCGCCAGCCTCTGCCCCGCCCGATGACCTTTAAGACTTCCCGGAACGCCCATGCCCGCACAGCTCCAGACCATGGCCGACGCCATCCGTGTCCTCTCCATGGACGCCGTCCACCGCGCCAAGTCGGGCCACCAGGGGATGCCCATGGGCATGGCCGACGTGGCCGCCGTCCTGTGGTCCAAGTTCCTGAAGTATGACGCCGCGGCGCCCGACTGGGCCGACCGCGACCGCTTCGTGCTCTCGGCCGGCCATGGCTCGATGCTGATCTATTCGCTCCTGCACCTGACCGGGTTCGAAGACGTCACCATGGAAGAGATCCAGAATTTCCGTCAGTGGGGCTCCAAGACCGCCGGCCATCCGGAATACGGCCACACGCCCGGCGTCGAGACCACCACCGGCCCGCTGGGCCAGGGCCTGGCCACGGCCGTCGGCATGGCCATGGCCGAGCGTCACCTGGCCGGCCGGTTCGGCGACGACCTGGTCGACCACCGCACCTGGGTAGTGGCCGGCGACGGCTGCCTGATGGAGGGCGTCAGCCAGGAGGCCATCTCCATGGCCGGCCGCTTCAAGCTGCACAAGCTGACCGTCCTGTTCGACGACAACAACACCACCATCGACGGCGAGGCGACCATCGCCGAGACCGGCGACCAGATGGCCCGCTTCAAGGCGGCCGGCTGGGCGGTCAAGGCCGTGGACGGCCACGACTTCGGCAAGATCGCCGCGGCCCTGCGTTGGGCCACGCGGCAGGACAAGCCGACCATGATCGCCTGCAAGACCAAGATCTCGAAGGGCGCCGGCCGCAAGGAAGGCGACCCCCACAGCCACGGCTACACCCTGTTCGACGACGAGATCGCCGATTCCCGGGTGGCCATGGGCTGGAGCCACGAGCCCTTCGTCATCCCCGACGAGGTCTACAAGCCCTGGCGCGCGGCCGGCCGGAAGGGCCGCAAGGTCCGCAAGAGCTGGGAAAAGGCCCTGGGCGGCTCGCCGCTGAAGGCCGAGTTCCAGCGGGCCATGGCCGGCGAGTTGCCGGCTGAGGCCTTTGCGCGCCTGGACGCCCACATCGCCGAGATGGCCAAGACCGCCCCGGCCAACGCCACCCGCGTCCATTCTGGCGCAGCGCTCGAGCAGCTGGTTCCCGCCATCCCGGAAATGGTCGGCGGCTCGGCCGACCTGACCGGCTCCAACAACACCTTCGTCAAGGGCACGCCGGCCTTCGACGCGCCCGACTATGCCGGCCGCTATGTGCATTACGGCATCCGCGAGCACGGCATGGCCGCGGCCATGAACGGCATGGCCCTGCATGGCGGCGTCATCCCCTATTCCGGCACCTTCATGGTGTTCTCCGACTACAGCCGCCCGGCCATCCGGCTGGGCGCCCTGATGGGCGTGCGGGTGATCCATGTGATGACCCACGACTCCATCGGCCTCGGCGAAGACGGCCCCACCCACCAGCCTGTGGAGCACCTGGCCTCCCTGCGGGCCATGCCCAACCTCAACGTCTACCGCCCGGCTGATGCGGTGGAGGCGGCCGAGTGCTGGAAGCTGGCCCTGTCGACGCCCACCACGCCCTCGATCATGGCCCTGTCACGCCAGAAGGTCCCGGCCGCGCGCACCGACGCCGCCGGCGAGAACCTGTCGGCCCGCGGCGCCTATGAGCTGCGCGCCGCCGACGGCGAGGCCCAGGCCACGATCTTCGCCACCGGCTCGGAGGTCTCCATCGCGCTGGCCGCCCGCGACCTGCTGCAGACCCGCGGCGTGCCGACCCGGGTCGTCTCGGTTCCCTGCTGGGAGCTGTTCTCGGCTCAGACCCCGGAATACCGGGCCTCGGTGATCGGCAAGGCCCCCGTGCGCGCGGCGGTCGAAGCCGCCGTCAGCCTGGGCTGGGAGCGGTTCATCGGCGAGGACGGCGTTTTCGTCGGCATGTCCAGCTTCGGCGCCAGCGCCCCCTATGAGCGGCTCTACAAGGAGTTCGGCATCACCGCGCAAGCCGTGGCCGACGCCGTCCAGGCCAAGGTCTAGGCTCATGCGCCTGGGCACGCCGCTCTCGCCAGGCGCCTTGCGCATCCTGCTGCTGGGCTCGGGCGAACTCGGCAAGGAGGTGGCCATCGAGCTGCAGCGCCTAGGCTGCGAGGTGATCGCCGTCGACCGCTATGCCGACGCGCCCGCCATGCAGGTGGCCCACCGCAGCCACGTCATCGCCATGACGGACGCGGCGGCCCTGCGCGCCGTGGTCGAAGCCGAACGGCCGCACCTGATCGTGCCCGAGATCGAGGCCATCGCCACCGACGAGCTGGCGGCCATCGAGGCCGCGGGCCTGGCTGTGGTGATCCCCACGGCGCGGGCCGCCCAGCTGACCATGAACCGCGAGGGCATCCGCCGGCTGGCCGCCGAGGAGCTCGGACTGGCCACATCGCCCTACGCCTTCGCCTTGACAGAGGCTGAGCTGGCGGCGGGCGCAGCGGCCGTCGGCTATCCCTGCTTCGTCAAGCCGGTGATGTCGTCCTCGGGCAAGGGCCAGTCCTATGTGGAGGACGTTGCCGGCATTGCGGAGGCCTGGCGCTACGCCCTGGAGGGCGGCCGGGTCGAGCAGGCGCGGGTCATCGTCGAAGGGCGCATCGAGTTCGACTTCGAGATCACCCAGCTGACCGTGCGCGCCCGCGGCCCCGACGGCGAGGTCGCCACCCACTTCTGCGAACCCATCGGCCACCGCCAGGTCCAGGGCGACTATGTGGAGAGCTGGCAGCCGCAGGCCATAAGCCCGCTGGCCCTGAAGCACGCCCGGGAGATCGCCGGCCGCGTCACCGCCGCCCTCGGGGGTCTTGGCCTGTTCGGGGTCGAGCTGTTCGTGAGGGGCGACGAGGTCTGGTTCTCCGAGGTCAGCCCCCGGCCGCACGACACCGGCCTGGTGACGCTCTCCACCCAGGTGCAGAGCGAGTTCGCCCTGCACGCCCGGGCGATCCTTGGCCTGCCGGTGGACGTCACCCTGCGCGAGCCCGGCGCCAGCGCGGTGATCTATGGCGGCATGGAGGCCCGCGGCGTGGCCTTCGAGGGCGTGGCCGAAGCCCTGGCCGTGCCCGGCGCCGACCTGCGCCTGTTCGGCAAGCCCGAGGCCTTCGTCCGCCGCCGCATGGGCGTGGCCCTGGCCCGGGCCGCGACCATCGAGGCCGCCCGCGCCCGGGCGCTCGAAGCCGCCGGGAAGGTCCGGGTAGTCGCGGGGGACTAGGCGATGACCGCGGTTCGGCTGGCCCCGGTCGGTCTTTCGGAGAAGGCTGATCTTCGCCGTCTGCTCGATCCCTATCTGATCGCCCATGCCGACGTCGTCGATCCAGAGCGACATCACGGCGATCCCACCGACTATCCCCATTTCGACGGTTACTGGGCGCAGGCCGAGCGCCGGCCCTTCTGGATTCGCGCCGGAGACGATCTCGCCGGCTTTGCGCTGGTGAACCGCTATTCCCCGTCGGGTCTGGGCTGCGACGCCGCCGTGGCGGAGTTCTGCGTCCTGCCGCAATGGCGGCGCGCCGGGATCGGCATGGCCGCCGCCCGCGCCGTCTTCGCCACCACGCCTGGCCAGTGGGAGCTTCAGGTCTATCAGGCCACGGCGCCGGCCCTGGCCTTCTGGCCCAGAGCCATCGCCGCCGAAGGAGGCCGGGACGCGACGGTGATCTCCCTGGCGGACCGGCGCATTCATCGCTTTCGCGTGGGTTGAAACCGGAGCCTGATCACATTCGCCGGCTGGTCGGACAGATCGGGCTCACTTCCCCTTGACTCCCGCGAGCGCGCCCGCACAAAACCCCTGCAAATCAATCGGAAATCGCCGCCTACCGGCCCAAGAGCTCGCAGGAGAATCCCATCATGACCGTCCGCGTCG
>Ga0208179_1001837_pt1 | contig 10431 bp, 7 predicted proteins | sample Malvired_Geostar_FD_184238 | JGI IMG/M metagenome (GOLD analysis project Ga0208179, IMG submission 184238) | Marine viral communities from the Global Malaspina Expedition - Malaspina viral metaG DeepMed_Geostar (SPAdes) (version 2) | ecosystem: Environmental > Aquatic > Marine > Oceanic | place...
ATCGCCCGCCCAGCAGCCGAAGGTGTAATCCGAATAGAAGCTCGAGCGCTTGCCGCTGCCGCGCTGGGCGTACATCAGCACGCAATCGACCAGCAGCGGGTCGCGCTTCCACTTGTACCACAGCCCGGTGCGCCGGCCGGCGATATAGGGGCTGTCGCGGCGCTTGAGCATCAGCCCCTCGATCGCCTCCTCGCGGCTGCCCTCGCGGATCTGCGCCAGATGGTCGAAATCGGTTGCCTCGACGACCTTGCTCAGATCGAAATGGCTGGTCGGCAGGCGCGGCATCAGCGCCTCGAGCCGCGCGCGGCGTTCGCTCCAGGGCAGCGGGCGCCAGTCCTCGCCCTCGACCAGCAGCGCATCGTAGAGCCGCACGAAGGCGGGCGCCTCGGCAAGCATTGTCTTGCTCACCGTCTTGCGTCCGAGCCGCTGCTGGAGCGCGTTGAAGCTCGCCGCGCCGCCCTGCGTGCGCTCGTTCTGTTCGCCGCCCTGCGCCGAGCCGCGCACCAGCAGTTCGCCATCGAGCACCGCGGCAAAGGGCAGCGCATCGAGCAGCTCGGGGAAGGTGGCGGAAATGTCGTCGCCCGAGCGCGAGAACAGCCGCGTCTGCGCCGCATCGCCCTGACCTGCGCGCACCAGCTGGACGCGGATGCCGTCCCATTTCCACTCGGCGGCGTAATCGGCGAGATCGACGGTGCCGTCCTCGAGCGGATGCGCGAGCATGAAGGGGCGGAAGGTGGGCAGATTGGCGATATCGGGGGCGGGCTCGCCCTGCGCGGCCCAGGCGAACAGCTCGGCGTAGGGCGCATCGAGCCCGTGCCAATATTCCTCGACCTCGTCGATCGGCACTTCGAAAGCCTGCGCGAAGGCGGTTTTCGCCAGCCGGCTGGAAATCCCGATCCGCATCCCTCCGGTGGCGAGCTTGAGCAGCGCGTAGCGCCCGTCGGCGTCGAGCCGGTCGAGCAGCCGCGGCAGCTCGGTGAGCACGCTCTTGCGGTTCATCGCACTCAGCAGCTCGACCGCCTCGCTGACGCCGGGAGGCGAGGGGGCCGCCTCGGGTGCGGGCCACAGCAGGCTGGCGGTCTCGGCGGTGTCGCCGACGAAATCGCGGCTCAGCGTCCACAGCACCGGATCGACGCGTTCTTTCAGCAGCGCGCGGATCGTGCCCGATTTGACCGCCGGAAAGTCGAGCCCGTCGGCCAGCGCCGTCAGCGCCCAGCCGCGATCGGGATCGGGGGTGGCGCGCAGGTATTCGGCGATCAGCCGCAGCTTCTCGTTGCGGCTGCGGGTGTAGACCAGCGCGTCGATGAGGGCGGCGAAGGCTTCCATCAGTGCGGCCTCACCTCAATCATCCTCGTCCTCATACCCCACCAGCGCCAGCGCGCGGGCGCGGCGCTGGTGGAGCTGGCACCAGCGCAGCAGCGCGTCCTCGCGGCCGTGGGTGATCCAGTTCTCCTGCGCATCGACCTCCTCGATCGTGCGGGTCAGCTCGCCCCAATCGGCATGGTCGGAGATCACCAGCGGCAGTTCGACATTGCGCTGGCGGGCGCGCTGGCGGACCCGCATCCAGCCTGACGCCATGGCGGTAATCGGCTCAGGCAGACGGCGGCTCCAGCGATCGTTGAGCGCCGAGGGCGGGCAGATCACGATGCTCCCGCGCATCTCGTCCTTGGTGTGATCCGCGACCAGCCGCAATTCGCCCAGGCTCACACCGTGCTCCTCGTAGAGCCGGCACATCCGCTCCATCGCGCCGTGGAGATAGATCGGCTCGTGATGCCCCGCGGCGCGCAATTCGGCGATCACCCGCTGCGCCTTGCCCAGCGCATAGGCGCCGACCAGCACGCAGCGCTCCGGGTGCGCGGCGAGCCGGTCGAGCAGCTTGCGCATCTCCTCGGCGATCGGCGGATGGCAGAACACCGGCAGGCCGAAGGTCGCCTCGGTGATGAAGATGTCGCATTTCGTCACTTCGAAGGGCGGGCAGGTCGGATCGGCGCGGCGCTTGTAGTCGCCGGTCACCACCACGCGTTCGCCCGCGTGCTCGAGCAGGATCTGCGCGCTGCCCAGCACGTGGCCCGCGGGGATGTAGGTTGCATCGACCCCGCCGGGCAGGCGGATGGTCTCGCCATATTCGACCGGGGTCGCCCCTTCGCGGGTGTTGTAGCGCAGATCCATGATGGCCAGCGTCGCGGGGGTGGCGACGGTCTGGCCGTGACCGCCGCGCGCATGATCGGCGTGGCCATGCGTCACCAGCGCTCGGTCGACCGCTCGCGAGGGATCGATCCAGCAATCCGCAGGGCCGACATGGATTCCGTGCGGTTCGGGCCGGATCCAGGAAAAGGGCGCTGCCATCCCCTAGTCAAATCCGGGGAGGGACGAGCGTTCCCGGACAGCCCCCGACCTGCCAGCTATTCGGGCGCGGCGCGGAAGCGATGGAGCAGCTGCTTCAGCCCCGGTTTCTGGCCCTGCGCCAGCAGGCTGGCGCGGAACAGGCGCCCGAGGAACACGATCTCGAGCGCCACGAAACCGGCGAGCAGCACGCCCGAACCGACGATTTCCCACATCTCGATCCCCGCTCCCAGCCGCGCCAGCACCGCGAACGGAGTCCACAGCGGGACCCAGGTGAGAAATTGCACCATGAATCCGGTCTGCCCCATCACGATCGCCTGGATCAGGAAGGTGATCGGCAGCAGGATCGCCAGCAGAATCGGCATCAGATAGCCTTGCGCCTCGCTCATCGAATCGGCGAGCGCGCCGATGGCGACGAACAGGATCGAGATCGCGATATAGCCGGCGACGAAGAAATAGATCATCGCCAGAATGATCCCGGGCGAGGTCAGCGGGGCGAGTGCGGGGCGGATCATGTCGGCAATCGCGCCGTGGGTGGCGAAGGCGACCACTGCAGCGCAGCCGACCCAGACCAGAATCATCGAAAAGCCGACCGCCAGCGCGCCCAGCAGCTTGCCGTACATCAGCTCTTCGGGGCGAATGCAGGCGAGCAGCGATTCGAGCAGCTTGTTCGACCGCTCCTCCACCGACCCCTGCAGCATCCAGCTCCCCGACAGCATCAGGCTCATCATCAGGATATAGGCCAGCGCTAGCGGCACGATCGAGCGGATCAGCAGCGCCTCGCGCGCGCCGCCCCCGGGGGGCGGGGTGGTCACCGCGATCGCGGGCGCGGCCGACTGGATCGCCGTCGCCTCCTGCGGCGAGAGCCCGCGCTGCGTGAGCAGCCGCTGGCGCAGATCGCCGGTCAGGACATCCTGCAGCACGGTGACGAAACCGGTCGAGGGCTGTTCGTTGGACCACAGCCGGATGGTGGGATCGGCGGGGTAGTCGCGCCCGATCACCACCACCGTGGCCACCGCCTCGGCATCGGCTTCGTCAGCCTCGACCAAGGTCTCGACCCGGGCGTCCATCTGTTCTTCGCTCGCGGAAACGAGCGGCTCGGGAGCGGCGGGAAACTCGTAGCGCGGCTCGGGTGGTTCGAAGCTGGCGATTTCCTCGGGCTTGACCGCATCGATTGCGGCGATCGCCGCCTCCATCCCGCCCTGCGCGCGGAATTCGGCGACATCGGCGGCGGTGTACCAGCGGTCGTGCTGCGCCCATGGTGCCTGCGGGTCGGCGCGCTCGAGCTCGTGGCGACGCACGTAGCGCGACAGCGCGTTCAAGCGCGACCGGTCCTCCTCGAATTCGAAGCGAGCGATAATCGCGTCGCGTGCGGCGCCACCCGAACGGTCGAGCACCACCACCCGGCTGGCATCGTCGTCGTCGAGCGCCTGGCCAAGGATCGGCCCCAGCGCCAGTGCCACCGGCACCAGCAGCAGCGTCAGCCAGAAGCTCTTCATCGCGGCGATCTGGCGGAATTCGCGTGCTGCCACGAGCAGGATGTTGGAACGGTTCATGGCTGGACCTCCGCAGTACCGACGAGCGAGACGAAGACCTCGTGCAGGCTGGCGCGCCGCTCCTCGAAGCGGCGCAAGGGAACGCCTGAGCTGGTGCAGCGCTCGAGCACCTCGCCCGCCTGCGTGTCGGGTGCCAGGGTGATGGCCCATTCGTGCCATCCACCGTCCAGTTCTGCCGCGGGCTCGGCAAGCGCGACGCCCTCGACCGCGGCGATGCTGCGCGGCGCGATCGCGGTGATCCGCGCAGGCAGGGTGGCGCGCGCCTGATCGAGCGTACCCTCGAAGCGCTTGTGACCCTTGCGCAGCAGCAGCAGCCGGTCGCACAAGCGCTCGGCGTGCTGCATCACATGGGTGGAGAAGATCACCGCCGCGCCGCGTTCGGAGGCGCGCAGGATTTCATCCTCGAGCAGCCCCTGATTGACCGGGTCGAGGCCCGAGAAGGGCTCGTCGAGCATCAGCAGCTGCGGGCGGTTGACCAGCGCGGTGGCGAGCTGGACCTTTTGCGCCATGCCCTTGGACATATCGGAGATCTTGGCGGTGGCGCGGTCGGCAAGATCGAAGCGGGCGAGCAGTTCGAGCCCGTGGCTGCGCCCTTCGGCAGCATCCATTCCCTTGAGCCGCGCGAAATAGACGATCGTGTCGATCGCGCTCATATGGCCGTAGAGCCCGCGCTCCTCGGGCAGGAAGCCGATCGCGGCGGTGTTGCGCTTGTCGGGAGCGCTGCCGAACACCGAAATTCGCCCGGAGCTCGGGCGGATGATGTCGAGCACCATCCTGAGGGTGGTGGTCTTGCCCGCCCCATTGCCCCCCAGAAAGCCGAAGATTTCCCCCGGCTCGACCGCAAAGCTCAGATCATCGACCGCAAGCACGTCGCCGAACCGTTTCGTAAGCCTCTCGACCTCGAGTATCGGCATATCGGCGAGTCCCCCCTTGAACGGGCAGCGGTATGCCCGGCAAGCGAGGGGGACGGCAAGGCTTTCCTCTGCCGAGTGGGTGCGAAGACCGATAACCCGCCTTCAGCACCCCGTCCGGCTCAGACCTCACTGTCGTCCGTGCTCTCGCTCGTAGCGGCGTCGGGCTTGTCGTCACCCGGCTTCTTGGCCGCTTTCTTGCCTGCGGCAGGTTTGCGCTTGGCCTTGGGCGGAGCGGGGGTGAGTTCGAACGACGGCTTGTCGTCCTTGACGGTGACCTGCACCTCGCCGCCGTCGGCCAGCTTGCCGAACAGCAGTTCCTCGGCCAGCGGCTGCTTGATCCGGTCCTGGATCAGCCGACCCATCGGCCGCGCGCCATAGAGGCGGTCGTAGCCCTTGTCGCCGAGCCATTCGCGCGCGCCCTTGTCGAACTGGATATCGACATTCTGCTCGGCCAGTTGGAGTTCGAGCTGGAGGATGAACTTGTCGACCACCCGGCCGACGGTGTCCTTGCCGAGATAGCCGAAGGGCACGATCGCATCGAGCCGGTTGCGGAATTCGGGGGTGAACATCCGCTTCACCGCTTCCTCGCTCGCATCCTCCTTGCTGACATTGCCGAAGCCGATGCCCTGGCTCGCCATGTCGGCGGCGCCGGCATTGGTGGTCATGATCAGCACCACGTTGCGGAAATCCACGGTCTTGCCGTGATGATCGGTCAGCCTCCCGTTATCCATCACCTGCAGCAGGATGTTGAACAGGTCGGGATGCGCCTTCTCGATCTCGTCGAGCAGCAGCACGCAATGCGGGTTCTGGTCGATCGCATCGGTCAGCAATCCGCCCTGATCGTAGCCGACATAGCCGGGAGGCGCGCCGATCAGCCGCGAAACGCTGTGGCGTTCCATATATTCGGACATGTCGAAGCGCTTGAGCTCGATCCCCATGATGCTGGCGAGCTGGCGCGCGACCTCGGTCTTGCCGACGCCGGTGGGGCCGGAGAACAGGAACGAGCCGATCGGCTTGTCGGGATCGCGCAGGCCTGCCCGGCTCAGCTTCATCGCGGTCGAGAGCTTCTTCACCGCCGGGTCCTGCCCGAAGACGACGCGCTTGAGGTCGCGTTCGAGGTTCTCGAGCGCCTTCTTGTCGTCCGAACTGACCGATTTGGGCGGAATCCGCGCCATGGTCGCGATCACCGCCTCGATCTCCTTCGCGGTGATCTTCTTCTTGCGCCGGCTGGGCGGCACCAGCATCTGCATCGCGCCGACTTCGTCGATCACGTCGATCGCCTTGTCGGGCAGTTTGCGATCGTTGATGTAGCGCGCCGAGAGCTCGACCGCGGTCTTGATCGCATCGGGGGTGTATTTGACCTTGTGGTGGTCCTCGAAGGCGCTGCGCAAGCCCTTGAGAATCTTGATCGTGTCCTCGACCGTGGGCTCGTTGACGTCGATCTTCTGGAACCGCCGCAACAGCGCGCGATCCTTCTCGAAATGGTTGCGGAATTCCTTGTAGGTGGTCGAGCCGATGCAACGGATCGTCCCGCCCGACAGCGCCGGCTTGAGCAGGTTGGACGCATCCATCGCCCCGCCGCTGGTCGCACCGGCACCGATCACCGTATGTATTTCATCAATGAACAGGATCGCCTCGGGCATTTCCTCGAGTTCGGACACGACCTGCTTGAGCCGCTCCTCGAAATCGCCGCGATAGCGCGTGCCGGCCAGCAGCGCGCCCATGTCGAGCGAATAGATCACCGCATCGGTGAGCACATCGGGCACTTCGCCCTCGACGATCTTGCGCGCCAGCCCCTCGGCGATGGCGGTCTTGCCGACGCCGGGATCACCGACATACAGCGGGTTGTTCTTGCTCCGACGGCACAGGATCTGGATCGTCCGGTCGACTTCGGGTCCGCGGCCGATCAGCGGATCGACCTTGCCGTTCTCCGCCTTCTTGTTGAGATTGACCGTGAACTGGTCGAGCGCGGTTTCCTTCTTATTGCCTTCCTTGGCCGCTTCCTCGCCGCTGCGCGCTTCGTCGGCACCCTTGGGCGAGCTCGCCTCGATCTGATTGCCGCCCTTGCCGATGCCGTGGCTGATGAAGCTCACCGCATCGAGCCGGCTCATGTCCTGCTGCTGGAGGAAATAGACCGCGTAGCTGTCGCGTTCGGAGAACAGAGCGACCAGCACATTGGCGCCCGTGACGGTATCCTTGCCCGAAGACTGGACGTGCAGAATCGCGCGCTGGACAACGCGCTGGAACCCGGCGGTCGGCTGCGGATCGGCATCGTCGTCGGATTTGAGCGACTGATACTCCTGGTCGAGATATTGCCGCACCGCTGCGCCGAGTTCGGTGATCTCGACCCCGCAGGCCAGCATCACCTGCTTGGCATCCTCGTCCTCGACCAGCGCCAGCAGCAGATGTTCGAGCGTCGCATATTCATGGCGACGTTCGGAGGCATCGGCGAGCGCCTGGTGGAGGGTTTTTTCGAGATTTTGCGCAAAACTGGGCATTGGGTTTCTTTCGCTGAGGTCTCAGGTGCGCGGGGGTCCGCTACCGCGAGTGGGCAAGGCCTGGGCCGAGCGAGCCGACCGCTGTTATCCTTCGATGGCGGATATGGGGAATTTTGCGGCTATTTCGAGTCCCCTTGCGGATCGTCCGAGAATTGTCCGACCATCGCTCAGTCCTTTTTCCCGAACAGGGCATCGGCTGCGGCGCGGTGCGCGGCGGCGCTCTCGCGGTGGCGCCTGACGCGGACGAGCTCGGCCTCGAGCAATGCGATCCGCTCGGTCAACTCGTCCTGCGAATAGGGGTCCAGATCCTCGGTCGCGAGGCGGTCGGCGGCGTCGCCGCGGGGCCTTGGTCTTTCCTCGGGATCCATTGCCACGCATCATCGCCTTTGCGGCGTATAGCTGTCAATGGTCCGGTTGCGGTGTGCTGCGGCGCGCGATACACCCCGAACTGGACAGACTGGGGGCACTTGGGGGCACATGGGCGATACGATTCCGGGCGAGATGACGGCCATCGGTTACGACGCACCCGGCAAGCCCGAGGTGCTTCGTCCCGAGCGGCTCCCGGTTCCGCGGCCCGAAGGCGGGCAGGTGCTGATCGCGGTCAGCCACGCAGGGGTCAATCGCCCCGATGTCATCCAGCGTCAGGGCTTCTATCCGCCGCCTCCCGGCGCCTCGCCGATCCCGGGACTGGAGATATCGGGCACCGTGGTTGCGATCGGCCCCGATGCGCCGCCCGAACTGCTCAATCAGCCGGTCTGCGCCTTGGTCACTGGCGGCGGCTATGCGCAATATTGCCTCGCTCAGGCGAGCCACTGCCTCCATATCCCCGAGAGCATGTCGATGGCCGAGGCCGCCGCCATTCCGGAGACGCTGTTCACCGTCTGGCACAACGTCTTCGAACGCGGCTGGGCGAGCGAGGGCGAAACCTTGCTGGTCCATGGCGGCACCAGCGGGATCGGGACTATGGCGACCATGCTCGGCAAGGCCTTCGGGCTGACGGTCGTCACCACCTGCGGCAGCGAGGAGAAATGCGCTGCATCGCGCGAGGTCGGCGCCGATCTGGCGATCAATTACAAGACCAGGGACTTCGTCGAACACGTCCGCCAGTTCACCGATGGCAAGGGCGCGGACATCGTGCTCGACATGGTGTCGGGCGGATACGTCCAGCGCAATCTCGACTGCCTTTCCGATGACGGGCGCCACGTCACCATCGCGGTGCTCGGTGGCATGAGCGCGCAGATCAACATGGCCAAGCTGATGAGCAAGCGCCACACGCTGACCGGATCGACGCTGCGCGCTCGGCCCGATGCGTTCAAGGCGCTGCTCGCCGACGAAATCCACAACCATGCCTGGCCGCTGTTCGAGGACGGCACCATCCGCCCGGTCATGGACGAGGTCTTCCCGCTCGAGCAGGCTGCCCAGGCGCACGCGCGGATGGAAGCGGGCGATCATATCGGCAAGATCGTCCTCGAAGCGGAGATATGAGCCCCGTTTCGGTGCGGAGTTCGGAAGTGCGGCGCCGGCTCCAAATCGCCTCCAAACCGCAACATTGACCCCGGCCCGTCATCGAACTGTGAATCGCCTGTAACAATACCCGTGCAAGGGTAGGCAGCTCTTGCAGGAAGGGACGTGTGCGATGACGCAACTGCCTACCGATCTCGCCAGCCTCACCAATGTCACCAATTTCCCGATCGTCCACCCGGTCGTGCCCGAACGCACGCTGGGCGAACGACGCAAATTCCGCACCATCTGGATCAGCGATATCCATCTGGGCACCAAGGGCTGCAACGCGGCGATGCTGATCGACTTCCTCGATCACACCGACAGCGAGACGATGTATCTGGTGGGCGACATCATCGACGGCTGGCGACTGAAGAAGAAGTTCTACTGGCCCCCCGAACACAACGACATCGTCTGGCGGGTACTCAAGCGGGCGCGGCGCGGCACGCGGATCGTCTATATCCCCGGCAATCACGACGAGATGGTGCGCCCCTTCTGCGGGATGAATTTCGGTGGGGTCGAGATCAAGCGCGCGGATGTCCACACCACCGCCGACGAGCGCCGGCTGCTGGTGCTGCATGGCGACGAGTTCGACACCATCATGCTGGCGCACCGCTGGCTCGCCTTCGTCGGCGACGCGCTCTACCATGTCATGATGGGGCTCAACGGCTGGGTCAACGCGGTCCGCAACGGGCTCGGCCTGCCCTATTGGTCGCTCTCCAAGGCGGCTAAGCACAAGGTCAAGAACGCGGTCGAGTTCATCTCCAAATACGAGGAGGTGGTCGCCCGCGCAGCATCCGAACGGGGGGTCGACGGCGTGGTCTGCGGCCATATCCACACCGCCGAGATGCGCGATTTCGACGGCATTGCCTATTACAACGATGGCGACTGGGTCGAAGGCTGCAACGCGCTGGTCGAGCATTTCGACGGCACGATGGAGATTCTCCACTGGTCCGACGAGATCGCCAAACGCGAACCGCTTGCGGAGTCGTCGCACGAACCGGACCAGGCCGAGACGCTGGAAGCGGCGTGAAGCGCAGCGATCTCGCCGGCGGCGAGATGCCGTGGCTCTCGCCGGCTCCCGAGCAGTCCGGTCCTGAGCGGCCCGGCCCCGAACGGTCCGGTCCCGAGCGGCCCGGTCCCGAACGAATCGCGATCGTCACCGATGCCTGGCTGCCGCAGATGAACGGCGTCGTCCGCACGCTGACCACCACCTGCGACCATCTGCGGGCGCTGGGGCACGAGGTGATGGTGATCTCGCCCGACCAGTTCGCTTCGATTCCCTGTCCGACCTATCCCGAAATTCGCCTGGCGCTGACCCGCCCCGGCGCGGTGGCCTCGCGGCTGCGCGAGTTTGCGCCCAATGCGATCCATATCGCCACCGAGGGTCCGCTGGGGCTGGCGGCACGCCGCTATTGCGCCCGGGCAGGGGTGCGCTTCACCACCGCCTACCACACCCAGTTTCCCGACTATCTCGCCAAGCGAACGCATCTGCCGGCGGGCTGGTTCTGGCGCTACATCCGCTGGTTCCATTGTCCCGCGCGGCGCGTGCTGGTTGCGACCGAGAGCATCCGCGCGGAATTGCGGGCGCAGGGGCTGACCCAGCTTCATCACTGGGGC
>Ga0208179_1001840_pt1 | contig 10425 bp, 7 predicted proteins | sample Malvired_Geostar_FD_184238 | JGI IMG/M metagenome (GOLD analysis project Ga0208179, IMG submission 184238) | Marine viral communities from the Global Malaspina Expedition - Malaspina viral metaG DeepMed_Geostar (SPAdes) (version 2) | ecosystem: Environmental > Aquatic > Marine > Oceanic | place...
ACGCTGAACACCGTGGCCGCTGCCCAGCAGATCGGCGGCGGGGACATTCACGTGCTGGTCGCCGGCACCGGTTGCGATGCCGCCGCGCAGGCCGCCTCCAAGATTGCCGGTGTCGCCAAGGTGCTGGTCGCCGACAGCGCGGAATACGCCCATGCGCTGGCCGAGAACCTGGCGCCGCTGGTGGTGAAGCTGGCCACCGGCTACAGCCATGTGCTGGCCCCGGCCACCACCTCGGGCAAGAATGTCATGCCGCGCGTCGCCGCGCTGCTGGACGTGCAGCAGATTTCCGAGATCGTCGCGGTCGAGGGTGCCGATACCTTCATCCGCCCGATCTATGCCGGCAATGCGCTGGCCACGGTGAAGTCCAGCGATGCGCTGAAGATCATCACCGTGCGCGCCACCGGCTTCGATGCCGCCGCCGCCGAGGGCGGTTCGGCCAGCGTCGAGAAGGTCGATGCGGCGGGTGATGCCGGTACCTCCAGCTTCGTCGGCCAGGAATTGTCCAAGTCGGAGCGTCCGGAACTGACCAGCGCGCGCGTCATCGTCTCGGGCGGCCGCGGCATGCAGTCTGGCGACAATTTCGCCATGCTCGACAAGATTGCCGACAAGCTGGGTGCCGCCGTCGGCGCCAGCCGCGCGGCGGTCGATGCCGGTTTCGTGCCGAACGACTATCAGGTCGGCCAGACCGGCAAGATCGTGGCGCCGGAACTCTACATCGCCGTCGGCATCTCGGGTGCTATCCAGCATCTGGCGGGCATGAAGGATTCGAAGGTGATCGTCGCCATCAACAAGGACGAGGAGGCGCCGATCTTCCAGGTTGCCGATTACGGCCTGGTGGGCGATCTGTTCAAGATCGTGCCGGAACTGGAAGCCGAACTCGGCAAATAAGAAACAAAGGTGCGCCGCCCCGGGGGGCATTCTGATGCGGCGCGCCCGCCCCGTTAAACGGGGTTGGTGAGGGGTGGCCGGGTCGCGCTGTTGCGCGATGCCGGGAAACACAGGCGCAAGGGTGGGTGACATGAAGATCATCGGCATCATCGGCGCCGGGCAGATGGGCAGCGGTATCGCCCAGATCTGTGCCACGGCTGGCTATGACGTGAAGCTGTCCGACCTCGAACAGACGAGGCTCGATGCGGCGGTCGAGAAGATCGACCAGAATCTGAAGCGCATGGTGGCGCGCGACAAGATCGACGCCGCCACTGCCGAGGCCGCGATGAAGCGGATCGCGACCGGCACCGATTATACGATCTTCGGCGATTGCGACATCGTCATCGAGGCGGCGACCGAGAATGAGGAGATCAAGCGCTCGATCTTCAAGACGCTGGTGCCGGCGCTGAAGGCCGACGCGATCATCGCCTCCAACACCTCCTCGATCTCGATCACCCGGCTGGCCGCCACCACCGACCGGCCCGAGAAGTTCATCGGCATGCATTTCATGAACCCGGTGCCGGTGATGCAGCTGGTCGAGCTGATTCGCGGCATCGCGACCGGCGAGCAGACCTTCGAGATCGTGCGCAAGCTGGCGCTCGACCTCGACAAGACGGTCGCCGTGTCGGAGGATTTTCCGGCCTTCATCGTGAACCGTATCCTGCTGCCGATGATCAACGAGGCGGTCTATACGCTCTATGAGGGCGTCGGCTCGGTGGAGGCCATCGACACCGCGCTGAAGCTGGGCGCCAACCACCCGATGGGGCCGCTGGAGCTGGCCGATTTCATCGGGCTGGATACCTGCCTCGCGGTCATGCATGTGCTGTATGACGGGCTGGCCGACAGCAAGTACCGGCCCTGCCCGCTGCTGGTGAAATATGTCGAGGCCGGCTGGCTTGGCCGCAAGACCAACCGCGGCTTCTACGACTATAGCGGCGAGAAGCCGGTCCCGACCCGCTGATCAGTCCTCTGATCAGTCCGCCGCCGCGCGCTGCAGGCTGGTGGGAACCGGCTTCTCCATATAGTACCGGATGAGGGCGACGGCGTCCGGCGAATCCCAGGCCGCCGCGCCCACCAGCTGCCCGACCATCTTGCCCTCGCGGTCGATCAGGATGCTGGTCGGCAGGCCCTTGGCGCCCAGCGCGCGGGTTAGCGCGGTCTTGGGGTCGAGATAGATGGCCAGACGCTTCAGCCCGTGCTTCTCGTAGAACGGCCGCACCTGCTTCGCCCCGCCGCGGTCGGTGGAAACCGCCAGCACCTGGAAATCCCGGCCGCCGAGCTTCGCCTGCAGCGCGTCCAGCGCCGGCATTTCCTCGACGCAGGGCGCGCACCAGGTGGCCCAGAGATTCACCAACAGCACCTTGCCGCGCAGATCGGCAAGCGTCAGGCTTTTTCCGGATTCGTCCGTGAAGCCCGTTTCCGGCGCTGGTCGCGGCGGCTGGATGGGGGTAAAGTCCGCCATTTCCGGCCCTAGCGGCGGCTGCGCCTGCGCAGGGCCGGCGAGAAGGCCGAGGCAGAACAGTGCGGCTGCGAAGGCCGTGTGCTTTGTCGTTACGCTGAACATTCCATCAATCCCGGTAGCCTGTCCGAGTTGCGAGCCAAGATGACCGCTGAAACCAAGAACGCCGAAACCAAGAACTCTGGCGCCGATGCCGGCAACAGCATGTGGGGTGGACGCTACACCACCGGCCCTGCCGATATCATGGAGAAGATCAACGCCTCCATCGATTTCGACAAGCGCATGTACGCCCAGGACATCGAAGGCTCCCGGGCGCATTGCCGCATGCTGGTCGCCACCGGCGTCATTACCGCAGAGGATGGTGGCAAGATTCTGGCCGGCCTTGACCAGATATTGGCCGAGATGGATGCCGGTCAATTCACCTTCAAGCGCTCGCTGGAAGACATTCACATGAATGTCGAGGCGCGGCTGACGGAAATCATCGGCGCGCCGGCCGGCCGCCTGCACACCGCGCGCTCGCGGAATGACCAGGTGGCGCTGGATGTGCGGCTGTGGGTGCGCGACGCCGCCGACCGCGCCGATGTGCAGCTGGCCGACCTGCAATCCGCGCTGGTCGCCCGCGCCGAGGAGTATGCCGATGCGGTGATGCCGGGCTTCACGCATTTGCAGACCGCGCAGCCGGTCACCTTCGGCCATCATCTGATGGCCTATGTCGAGATGATCGCGCGCGACCGGGGCCGCTTCCAGGATGCGCGCCGGCGGATGAATGAATCGCCGCTGGGCGCCGCGGCGCTGGCCGGCACCTCCTTCCCGATCGACCGGGAGATGACGGCGAAGGATCTGGGCTTCGACCGGCCGATGGCGAATTCGCTGGATGCCGTGGCGGATCGCGACTTCGCGCTGGAGTATCTGGCCGCCGCCTCGATCCTGGCGACGCATCTGTCGCGGCTGGCCGAGGAGATCGTGATCTGGTGCAGCGCGCAGTTCCGCTTCGTGCGGTTGAGCGACGCTTTTTCCACCGGCTCCTCGATCATGCCGCAGAAGCGCAACCCCGACGCGGCGGAGCTGGTGCGCGGCAAGGCCGGCCGGGTGGTCGGCGCGCTGAACACGCTGCTGATCGTCATGAAGGGCCTGCCGATGACCTATGGCAAGGACATGCAGGAAGACAAGGAGCCGGTCTTCATGGTCCGCGACACGCTGGACCTCTGCATCTCCGCCATGACCGGCATGGTGCGCGACCTGACGGCCAACCGGCAGTCGATGCGCGAGGCGACGCTGCCCGGCTTCGCCACCGCGACCGACCTTGCCGACTGGCTGGTGCGGACCCTGAATGTGCCGTTCCGCGAGGCGCACCATATTACCGGCCATATGGTGAAGCTGGCCGAGGATAACGGCGTCGATCTCTCGGAACTGAGCCTGGAGCAGATGCATTCCGTCGAGCCGCGCATCACCCGGGACGTGTTCGAGGTGCTTGGCATCGACAATTCGGTGCGAAGCCGGGTCAGCTATGGCGGCACCGCCCCGGCGCGCGTGCTGGAACAGGTGAAGGCATGGAAGGAGCGGCTGCGATGACCGCGCGCACCCTGATCGTGACTTTGCTGGCTACGCTGCTGCTGGCCGGCGGGCTGTCGGCCTGCGGCAAGAAGGGCGGGCTGGAGCCGCCGCCCTCCGGCGAGGGCCAGAAGGAAAACAAGTACCCGCGCACCTACCCGGCGCGCTGACCGGTTCGGGAATCAGGATCATGGACGCATTCACCTATCGCGATGGACGTCTGCATGCCGAGGGCGTGCCGCTGGCGCGCATCGCGGCCGAGGTCGGCACGCCGGTCTTTGTCTATTCGGCTTCCGCCATCGAGGCGCAGTACGATGCGCTGGCATCCGCGCTGGCCGACATGAAGATCGGCATCTGCTATGCGCTGAAGGCCAATTCGAATCAGGCCGTGATCGCCACGCTGGCGGCGCGCGGCGCCGGTGCCGATGTGGTGTCGGAGGGCGAGCTGCGGCGCGCACTGGCGGCTGGTGTGCATCCCTCGAAGATCGTCTTCGCCGGGGTCGGCAAGATGGCGGACGAGATGGCGTTCGCGCTGAAGGCCGGGATTCACCAGTTCAACCTGGAATCCGGGCCGGAGCTGGAGCTGCTGAACGATGTCGCCGGCCAGCTGGGGCTGATGGCGCCGGTCGCCATCCGGGTTAATCCGGACGTCGATGCCAAGACCCATGCCAAGATCACCACCGGCACCAAGGAAAACAAGTTCGGCATCGAGATCGAGCAGGCGAAATCGGTCTATGCCCGCGCTGCGGCGCTGCCGCATATCGATCCGGTGGGCGTGGCCATGCATATCGGCTCGCAGCTGACCGATCTGGCGCCCTACCGCGCTGCCTACCGCCGCATGGCCGATCTGGTGAAGGCGTTGCGCGCCGAGGGGCATGACATTCGCCGCGTCGATCTGGGCGGCGGCATCGGTATCGATTATCGCGGCGACCATATTGTCGATCTGGCGGGCTATGCGGCCATCGTGCGCGAAGAGATCGCGCCGCTGGGCGCCGAGATGATCTGCGAGCCGGGCCGCCTGCTGGTCGGCAATGCCGGCGTGCTGCTGACCCGCGTGATCTATGTGAAGCAGGGCACGGCCCGGCGTTTCGTCATCGTCGATGCGGCGATGAACGATCTGATCCGGCCGACCCTCTACGAGGCCCATCATGATATCGTGATGGAGCGCGCCGGTGCCCCAGAATCGCCGCATCCCGCCGATATCGTCGGACCGATCTGCGAAAGCGGCGATTATCTGGCCAAGGATCGCGTGCTGCCGGAGCTGAAGCCGGACGATCTGCTGGCGGTGAAGTCCGCCGGTGCCTATGGCGCGGTGATGGGATCAAGCTACAATACCCGCCTGCTGGCGCCCGAGGTGCTGGTGCGCGGCGGGGAGTTCGCGGTGGTGCGGCCCCGGCCCAGCTATGACGCGCTGATCGGCCAGGACCGCCTGCCAGACTGGCTCTCGCCGGCGCAGCCGGCCATGCGCGCGGCAGCCGGAGAAGATTAGCCCGGTTTCGGAAGCCCGGTTTCGGGTGACGGTCTTTCCGATCCGGCATAGCGCCCCCATTTCCCTGATATGGGGTTGGAAGGAGCGGACATGGATCGGAGCCCTCTGGAACAGGATACGCGGCCGGCTGTCCCGGCTTTTGCCGGCGGATTGAAGCCGCGCCTGGCCTGGCTTGCCCTGTTCTGGGAGGCGGCCTGGCCCGCGCTGTGGCCCAGTGTCGGCGTTGCCGGCCTGTTCCTCAGCCTGGCATTGCTCGATATCCTGCCCTCTCTCGGCTTCGCGCTGCATCTGGCGGCGCTGGTGCTGTTCCTTGGTGTTTTCCTGTTCCTGACCGTGCGCAATCTGCGCCGGTTGCGCCTGCCCGAGGCCCGCGCCGCGCTGCGCCGGCTGGAAACCGCCAGCGGCCTCGGCCACCGTCCGCTGTCCGGCCTTCAGGACACGCTGGGCTCCAACCCGAAGGACCCGATGGCGCAGGCGCTGTGGCAGGCGCATCAGTCGCGGCTGGCCCGGCTGGTGCGCACCCTGCGCGTTGGTCTGCCCTCGCCCGGCCTCGCCCGGCGCGATGTCTGGGGGCTGCGCGCGGCACTCGGCCTGCTGCTGGTGGTCGCCGTCGCCGCCGGCTGGCGCGATGCCGATGACAGGCTGTTGCGCGCGGTGACGCCCAGCTTCGCCGGTGCGGTTCCGGCCGGCCCGCCGACGGTCGATGCCTGGATCAACCCGCCGGCCTATACCGGCCTGCCGCCGCTTTATCTGCGCAAGGCAGCCGATACCGCCGCTTCAACCGCTCAGCCAGCCGATCAGGCGCCGCTCTCCATCCCCACCGGCAGCAAGCTGCTGGTGCAGGTGCATGGCGGTACAGGCCAGCCGGTGCTGCGTCTCGACGCGGCGGAGACCGCCTTTCAAAGCATCGATGCCAGCAATCACCGTCTGGAGACCGAGCTGACCGGCGGCAGCCGTCTCGGCATCGCGCAGGATGGCGCGACCCTGCAGGAATGGCGCATCAAGGTGCTGCCCGATGGCGCGCCGCGGATCGATTTCGCCAGCGATCCGGCGGCCGGCGAGCGCGATGCGCTGAAGCTGGAGTATCAGGCCAGCGACGATTACGGGCTGGAAGCGGTAACAGCGACCATCCGCCGCGCCGCCTCGACCGAGCCGGGGGCCGCGACCATCGGCGAGGAGACCATCGATCTGTCGCTGCTGCTGCCGGCGCTGGCGCCGAAGCAGGCGCGCGCCGCCTCCTATCATGACCTGACGCCGAATCCCTGGGCCGGCACGCCGGTCCAGATCGAGCTGACGGCGCAGGATGCCATCGGCCAGGAAGGACGCAGCGGACCGTTTCTGCTGGTGCTGCCGGAGCGGCAGTTCACCCATCCGGTCGCCCGCGCCATCATCGAACAGCGCAAGCGCCTGACGCTGGAGCCCGAGGCGCGCGAGGACATTGCCGAGCAGCTGACCGGCATTGCCGCGCAGCCGCAGGCCTATAACGAGGATACGGTGGTGTTCCTGGCGTTGAAATCCTCGGTCACGCGCCTCTATGAGGAGGGCGGCGAGATCTCTGGCGTTCAGGATTTGCTGTGGGACACCGCGCTGCGGCTTGAGGATGGCGGCGTGTCGCTGGCCGAGCGCGATTTGCGCGATATTCAGCGCCGGCTGCAGGAGGCGCTCGCCCGCAACGCCCCTGAAGAAGAGCTCGAACGGCTGATGGACGAGCTGGAACGTGCCATGGACCGCTTCATGGAAGCGATGATGGAGCAGATGCAGCAGATGGCTGAACAGGGCATGCAGCCGGAACAGTTCGACCCGTCGCAGATGCAGCAGATCGACCGGCAGGATCTGCAGCGCATGATGGACCAGATGCGCGAGATGATGCGCTCCGGCGCGCGCGACAAGGCGCAGCAGATGCTCTCCCAGATGCAGCAGATGATGGAGAATCTGCGCTTCGGCATGATGCAGCAGCAACAGAACAGCCAGCAGATGCAGCAGCAGATGCAATCGTTGCAGGAATTGCAGGATCTGACGCGCCGGCAGCAGCAATTGCTGGATGAAACCTTCCAGATGCAGCAGCAGATGCAGGGCGATGCCGACCAGCCCTCGCAGCGCGGCCAGCAGCCGGGATTGCAGGGCCAGCAGGGGCCGGAGCAGGGTCAGCAGAACCGGCAGATGGGGCAGGAGGGCCGCAGCGGCCAGGCCGAGGGGCGTTCCCGCATGACTCCGGAACGCGGTGCCGCCCTGCAGGAAGCCTTGCGCCGGGCGCTGGGCGACCTGATGCGGCGCATGGGTGAGGTCGGCGAGATTCCGCGCCAGCTGGGCCAGGCGGAGCGCGCCATGCGCGATTCCAGCGATGCGTTGCGCGGCAACCAGCCGGGCGAGGCGATCCCGGCTGAGACCGAGGCGCTGGACCAGCTGCGCTCCGGCGCGCAGCAGATGGCCGAACAGATGGCCCAGCAGATGATGGCCGGCCAGCAGCCGGGCCAGCAGGGGCAGGACCGGCCGGGGCAGCAGGGCCGCCGCCAGGGCGAGCGCGATCCGTTCGGCCGGCCCTACAATAATGATGGCCAGTTCGCGACCGGCGATGTCGAGGTGCCTGAACAGTCCGACCTGAAGCGCGCCCGCGAGATTTTCGACGAGTTGCGCCGCCGTTCCGGCGACACCAGCCGGCCCGATTATGAGCTGGACTATATCGACCGGCTGCTGCGTCGTTTCTGATGAGGCGCTTCTGACCGGCCTGCGGCGATATAACCCCATGGCGCAGTGCCGGCGGATGGTCTAGATCATGCGTTTCTCCAACGCGCGCAGATGTTATCACCTTCCATGAGCAAGATTTTCGATATCGCCATCGTCGGCGGCGGCGTGAATGGCTGCGGCATTGCCCGTGATGCCGCCGGCCGGGGGCTTTCCGTCTTCCTGTGCGAGCAGCAGGACCTTGCCGGCGCCACCTCCTCGGCCAGCACCAAGCTGATCCATGGCGGGCTGCGCTATCTGGAATATTACGAATTCCGGCTGGTGCGCGAGGCGCTGATCGAGCGCGAGGTGCTGCTGGGCATGGCCCCGCACATCGCCTGGCCGATGCGCTTCGTGCTGCCGCACCATAAGGGTCTGCGTCCGGCCTGGCTGATCCGGCTGGGGCTTTTCCTGTACGATCATCTGGGTGGCCGCAAGATATTGCCGGGCACGCGGACGCTCGATCTGCGCAGCGATGCCGCCGGCGCGCCGCTGATCGGTGATTTCGTGAAGGCGTTCGAATATTCCGATTGCTGGGTCGAGGATTCCCGCCTCGTCGTCCTGAACGCCATGGATGCGGCGGCGCGCGGCACGGACATCCGTACCCGCACCCGGTGCACCGGCGCCCGGCGCATCGACGGCGTGTGGGAGGTTACGGTGGAAGGTGCCGATGGCAGCCGCGAGACGATCCGGGCGAAGGCGCTGGTCAACGCCGCCGGCCCCTGGGTGTCGCGCTTCCTGACCGAAGGCGTCGGGCAGAATGCGGCGGCGCGCATCCGCATGGTGAAGGGCAGCCACATCGTGGTGCCGCGGCTGTTCGACCATGACAGGGCCTATATCTTCCAGAACAGCGACGGGCGGATCGTCTTCGCCATCCCCTATGAGCGCGATTTCACCCTGATCGGCACCACCGACCAGGATTTCCGCGACGATCCGGCACATGTCGCGATCACCGAGGAGGAGACCGCCTATCTCTGCGCGGCGGTCAGCGCCTATCTGAAAAAGCCGGTCACGCCGGAGATGGTGGTGTGGACCTATGCCGGCGTGCGGCCGCTCTATGACGATGGCGCATCGAAGGCGCAGGCCGCCACGCGCGATTATGTGCTGAAGCTGGATGCGCCGGAAGGTGCCGCGCCACTGCTGAACATCTTCGGCGGCAAGATCACCACTTACCGCAAGCTGGCGGAATCGGCGCTGGCGCTGCTGAAGCCGCGTCTGCCGGGCATGGGCCGGCCCTGGACCGAGGGGGCGACGCTGCCCGGCGGCGATTTCCCGGTGCTGGGCTTCGCCGATCAGGTTGCGGCGCTGCGCGCGGCCCATCCCTATCTGGCGGAGGCTCACGCCAGGCGGCTGGTGCGCGCCTATGGCACGAAGGCGGCGGAACTGCTGGACGGCGTCACCGATGCCGCCGGGCTGGGGATTCATTTCGGCGCCGATCTCTATGCGCGCGAAGTCGCCTATCTGATGGACCGCGAATGGGCGGTGAGTGCCGCCGATGTGCTGTGGCGGCGCTCCAAGCTGGGCCTTCGGCTGACGAAAGAACAGGCCGATGCACTGGACGGCTGGATGCGAAACCGTCCAAGCTGAGGCCGCCAAACCAAGAAAAGAAAAAGGGAGGACCATCATGCCGTCCTGCATCCTGGCCATCGACCAGGGAACCACCTCCAGCCGCGCCATCCTGTTCGGCAAGGATTACGAGGTGCGCGGCAGCGCCCAGCGCGAGTTCACGCAGCATTTCCCGCGCTCCGGCTGGGTCGAGCACGATGCCGAGGAAATCTGGGACAGTGTGGTGGCGACCTGCCGCGAGGCGATGGAGAAGGCCGGCGTTACCGCCGCCGACATCGCCGGCATCGGCATCACCAACCAGCGCGAGACGGTGGTGATCTGGGACCGCCGCACCGGCAAGCCGATCCACAGGGCCATCGTCTGGCAGGACCGCCGCACCGCCGATGCCTGCGCCGCCTTGAAGCAGAAAGGCCACGAGGCGGAGGTGACGGCGAAGACCGGCCTGCTGCTCGACCCTTATTTCTCGGCCAGCAAGATCGCCTGGACGCTGGACAATGTGGCGGGTGCCCGCGCCGCCGCCGAGGCCGGCGACCTGGCCTTCGGCACCATCGACAGTTTCCTGATCTGGCGGCTCACCCAAGGCCGGGCGCATGTGACCGACGCCACCAACGCCGCGCGCACGCTGCTGTTCGACATCCATCGCGGGCAGTGGGACGAGGAGATGCTGGCACTGTTCCAGGTACCCGCCTCACTGCTGCCGGAGGTGAAGGAC
>Ga0208179_1001841_pt1 | contig 10423 bp, 6 predicted proteins | sample Malvired_Geostar_FD_184238 | JGI IMG/M metagenome (GOLD analysis project Ga0208179, IMG submission 184238) | Marine viral communities from the Global Malaspina Expedition - Malaspina viral metaG DeepMed_Geostar (SPAdes) (version 2) | ecosystem: Environmental > Aquatic > Marine > Oceanic | place...
TCGGATTCGGAGATATACTCGCGTGGGCCGATGGTAGGAGAGAAGATTACCTCAATCTCGCCGAAGAAGTAGGCGCTAAAGAGGCTAATCAATACAGGGCGGAGCCTAGAGCGCCCCCTGCTCCAGTTGCCCCTGCCCCAGTTGCCGCTGCCCCTGCTCCAATCGTAATGCCAAGTAGGCGAGTGGGTCGCACAAGGGCTTCTCCATTACCAACCGAGCCTATAACTGGCCCGAAAAGCATATCCGTAGATGTTGTAAGTCCAGCCCCAGTTGCCCTAGCACCTAGCCCAGTAGCCGATCTTTCAACAGAAGAGATTGAATGGACTAATGAACTCAGTGAAATAGAAGAGCGTCTTGCAGAGTTAGACGTTAATAACGAAGATGATGCTGGTGAGATTCAAGAACTCACGTTCTATCGTGACCATCTATTAGCGAACCGTCCAGCCCCAAGGCCAACAAGACAACCCAAGTTCACCTTTGATACTGTTGAGGAGCAAATAGAAAGCATAGAGGCTCGACTCAACTCTCTTGATCCATTCAATGAAGACCATGAAGGGGAGATTGCAGAACTACAGTTTTATCTAGAGGCCTTGAGGCAAGAGGAAACTCTCCCAGAGGATGACTCAGAAATTTTGTTTGGATTGGGTGAGCCAATTCAACAGCAGAAGATAACATCCACTAGCACCAGTAGAAAACAGGTAGCCTCATTACTAAAGATTAAATCTCTTTTCAAACCCGGAACAAGGAATCTAGACCTTGGTGGTGGCCCCTATGGTCTTGGTATAAAGAGCCTAGAGAGTTTTGGAGTTGAGTCTAGAGTAGCTGATCCAATATTTGACGAAGAGGATTCTCAGTTTTACGATCCGGCTCACAACAGAGCGGTTGATCGCTGGGCTATGAGTAATCCTGTTGACACAGTTACTGTAGCCAACCTGTTAAATGTAATCAGGGAAAGATCAGCAAGGAAGGCTGTAATACAAGATGCTTTCTTAGCCGTTAAATCAGGCGGTCAGGTTTATTTTCAGATTTACAATGATCCCAAGAAGACCGCTGGTGAAACAAAAGACGGTTGGCAAGAGCAACGTCCTATAGAAACTTATCTGCCAGAGGTAAGGCAAGTATTTGGGGACGCGCAGATTATGCGTGTTGGCACAATTAAAATTATTGTTGCTACAAAACGTCACGCTGAAGATGTCATTAAGGCTTATGGATTACCCGGTGTTGATAGAACGCACGGCGTCGGCAAAAGGATGGGCAATGACTATTATGTCCACAAATCTGCTGAAGATGCCGCAATTGCAGAGATGGGTAGAAAGGCTTTTGATGAAGCTAAGAGCAAGTTACCCGCCGATTTTGAATACGATCTGATTCATGTCAACAAAAAGACAGGTGCAATAGAATTTATAGCATCCCCAGATTGGGACACAGCATCTGAACCTTCACGCGGAGAAGCATACAAGGTAACGAGCGTAGGCACTCTGATGAGGAAGGAGGCGACTGATCTCATTTATCATCACAAGTGGTCTTTTGTAAGGGCTGATTACACTGGCTTTGATGTTGAAGAGAGCGCAGAACGATCCGTTAATATCGGGAGCATTCTTCCGGCCCTCAAGAAGAAGGACTCAAAAGCTACAAGCAAGTATGGCAATAAGGATTACTGGGAAAAGAATGTAGTCCCTCTTCTGGAAGTAGACCCATTCAAGGGAGTAAATATAAATGATGTGCGCCTTGGCAGGGCTGTTGTTCTAACTCCAGAACAGGAAGAAAAGGTAGCAAAACTTAAAAATGAATTCCCGCCTTTAGCTAAGATTCTTAGTTACCTTACTCCAAGCGAACAGGCTAAAGTTTATAGCAACATTCTTAAATCACAGGTCAAGAAAAAGAATGACTGGTTAAAGAAAGCAGTAAAAATATTTGAGCATATACCTACTGACGAGGAATACGCGGCTGTAGCTTTTGCTGGAAGAGCAAAGAGAGGATGGTATACCCATAGCACCAAAGCCCTGATTGATGTATTTGGCGTGAACGATGCGCCACGTTTTGCGGCTCTGTTAGCGGCTCTCTCTCCCCAGACTTCTGTGGAGATGAATCTTGAGAATACTCTGAAAGTTTGGACGGAATGGGTAAAGCAAGGAAGGCCCGGGGCTGGTGGCATAGGAAGTAATGGCGCACAGGCAATCATTAAGATATTGGCAAATAACGTCCGTGGCGCAAGTATCTTTCCGCACACAATTGATGGCGTAAAGAAGCCGGGTAAAACTCGCCCAAGTTTAGCCACCATGTTTGGAAGGGCTGAACAAGAGTTTGGTGACACCGTTGTATACAAAGGCAAGCGGATAAGAGCAGAACTTCAAGATGTTCCGGGTAAGAATAAGAGGATTTGGGTATTTGTTGGCGGCGCTAAAAGCCTTAGTGTTAATGAGTTGAGGGAAGCTACCAATGGACTCAAGCCTGAAACCGTAAAGATATTATCTGTCTTACCAGCGTGGCAAAACAATAGCATTCGCGCTCTAGATACTAATACGCACCCATCTGAAATTATGCTGTCTGGGCCGAAGGTTGATTCGTTTATGTGGAACCTTCGTGGGTTTGTCAATGAGGTAACCAGTGATACCCACATGGCCAACTTTGCTTTTATGCAACAGGCGGTATTTGGCGGGACAATAACTAAAGGCGATCCCGGTAAGGGGCCGGGTTATATAGCAGTAAATGCCGCGATGAGAAGTGCCGCTGAAATTCTCACAAAACAAACTGGAGAAGTATGGACACCTGCTGAGATTCAAGAAACTATATGGTCATGGACTAAGGTTCTTTCCGAAAAGAGAGAAGCCGCTGGTGAAGATCGCACAGTCATGGAACTCGCAAATGAACTTACTGCTGAGGATATAGATAACGCGAGTGACTTCGCAGACTTGTTCGCTCAAACAGCTTACAGAGCAATACTAGAAGGGGTTCCACAATATGCTGAAAATGTCAGACAACTTGCAACAGGCACTAGAAGGGGCGGCGGTGGCGTCGGTCAACGAGGCAAACCAGCGTCTGCTGAAGGATCGGGGTTTGCTCCACGCACTTACAAAAAGTTCCTCAAAGAGGCGGCCAAAAGACTTGAAGAAATCTACCAGATAAAGTTATCCGAGGATGAAATAGCCCCGCTATTCGGCCTCGCATATCACGGCACAGGTTCTGAGTGGGAGGCTCTTGGGGGAAGACCATACGGTAAACCTGATCTTCAATACATAGGAGTCGGAGAAGGCGCTCAAGCATTTGGTTGGGGAGTTTATTTCGCAGAATCTAAAGGAGTAGCTGGAGCCTATCGGAGTGCTGATCGATTTAGAAAAGGATTAACACAGGGTGTCTATACCTTTCAAGAGATAAGGACAGCCGCCGCACAGATTAGAGGAGAGGTAACGAATGTTCTGTTAAGTGATGCACCAACTCAATATAGAATCACGAATCTTTTAGACCGCATTAAATCTGATCCATCTTTAGTCGGTAATATAATTATGGCTAAAAATCTTGTAGTTGCTACAGATTATATTGAGGATTCTATTTCAGCGGCGCTTCTGTATACCTTGGAAATTGATGACACTATTGTTGATCAGATGTTGGATTGGGATACTTTATTAAGCAATCAAAATCAAAACATCCAAGATGTTGCTGAGGATTTTCTCGCCATGACGGAGGGTTATTTTGATGAGGATGCTTCATTTACTAGTGAGGTGCATGAACTTGATACTCTAACAGGTAGAGATTTTCTCCGTATGCTGGTGCTTTATTCCCGCGAAAGCGAGTTACCCGGGGATGAAACTCTCGGCGGTTATCCCGAAAGAGAGGCATCTGAATTTCTGGCTCGTCATGGAATTCCGGGGATAAAATACTTTGAAGGAGGTCAAGCTAGGAGAACTCAAAAGGGTAATAGAAACTACGTCATCTTTGACCAGAACGTTCTGGACGATATGAATGTGATTGGTAAAGAGGGGGGTGCAGTTGAACCCGCTCCTACTTTACAAGCCTTGGCTATGAAAGAGGGTGTTGCTGGTGGACTCTCTACTTCAGAGTTAAGGAAAATCCTAGTCAAGCGCTTTGGGTCAAGCGGTATTATTAAGCTAGAGATGGAGGGAATTCTAGAGATTGTTGAATCCGTTGGTGATCTCCCAGTTGGTTTAGTCTCGCCAGAGAATGCTAACAAAGTTAGAGGTTTTTATAACAGGAAAAATCAGACCGCTTACCTTATCGCTAACAACCTTACAGAAGACCTAGCAGTTAAGTATCTTCTGCATGAGGTTGGAACTCATTTTGGTTTGGCCAGAATGATGGGGACTAGGGATTATGCGAGACTTGTTAGTGATCTTTACGCGGGTAGGGATAAAGAATATAAAGTTTATTTTGATCGCGTTTTAAGACATGAGGGTTATCAGAATCTAAGTGAAGCAAAGTTAGCTGAAGAGGTTCTTGCTCAAATCGCCATGGATACAAGCGAAGCAACGATCACCTTGAGAGAGAGAATATGGAATGCTATTAGGGAGTTCCTTAAAGTTTTTGATCTGGGGGGTATAGTAAAGTTTAGCGATAGAGAAATTGGATTCCTTGTGCAGGGGTCTCTACAGAAAGCTATGAGTGGGCGCTCAACTAAGGGGCCGTTGAGGGATGAAGAATTTTTGGGAAACCTACATGAAATAGGAGTTCAAGCTGGTTATGCCACGATTGTATTCCCTGACAATCCAACTCGGAGATTAACAGACGCTCACCGTCGATATGACATCGTGAGCGCTGTAGACAACGTGTTCACTCCAGAGCAAGAACTTCGTCTGCGTAGAAACATGGACGGCATGATGAAGGTAGCAGAGCAAGTTGCAAAGAGGGGCTACAAGAATGTAGACGTTCATCTTCCTGTTGTGGTTCCCGGCTCTGGGATTACCTCTCGCTATGCGATGTTCAAGAATACCAAGACTGGAACTGAATTAGTTATAAGAATGTCCGATCACCCAAAGGATATGAATGCCGCCGCAAGCGCATTCCCATTCTTGTCATTCAACAATGGTCACAAGATAGATAAGGTTGATCTTTCTGATGTAGATAAAGCGGTTAAGCTGTTGTCTCAAGGAAAGCTAGAGGGAATGAATGGACTTCAATTCCAGTTTGAGTATGGGCTGGGTGATGGAGTTAGACAAGTATCTAAATCCAATATGCAGAAGTTCTCGTATTCAGATTTCCTGAGAGCGCTGGGTAGAAAAGACAGAACAAAGCTACAGACCATTCAAGAGTTAGCTACCGTCGAATTAACAAGCGCCGCCATAGTTGGTGAAGAGGGAATTCTTTTTGGACTAGCCCCTGATGGCACAGAAGGAGATCAGCAAGCTGTTATCCGCAGAACGATGGGTGGTCAGAACCGTAGGAGTATGAGCGAGTGGATTAATGATGCACGTCACCTCTGGATGGAGAAGAGGGTTCAGAATATCGTCGATGCCTATAGACCTGTCCGTAACAGGCTTGGTGATGATGGAACAAGGGCATGGCAGATGATGCATCTCTCAGAGAATACTCATGGAATGCTCCATTCTGTTCTGCATTTCGGACGACCTAAAGAGGTGTATCGGAATGGAGAATTTGATTGGTACGAATCCGACCTAGAAGGCGAGGGACTAGTCGAGGTCTTGAGAGATTTAGGTGGTGAGGCTGATCGGTTTATGGCGTGGATGACCTATGTCAGAGCCAACAGACTTTCTAAAGAGGATCGTGAAAAGAACTTCACCGAAGCTGAGATAAAGATAGGGCTTGGTCTTAATAAAGAAACAGTAGGCAAAAACGATAAAGGAAAGATGGCTGATGGTCGAGATCGCAAGCTGGTCTATGCACAAGCCATGCAGAAGATGTCTAAATTCCAGAGGTCTATTTTGGACTTAGCTGTGAACGCTGGTGTTATCTCTAAACAAATGAGTGAGGAACTAGAGACCGATTTCTACGTTCCTTTCTACCGCGAGTTTACTAAGGATGAAAAAACTCATGCGCGAGGGCCAACGCCAGTCCATGACTTTGTAAATATTAAAGATGTTATCCGTAAGTTACGCGGTAGTGAACTGGATACCAACGATGTCCTCCACAATGTAATGATGAACTGGACGGCTCTTATGGGTGCCGCCATGAAGAATCGTGCAGGGGTTACAGCAATGGAAGCCGCCGAAAAATCTGGTGCGGCCACAAAACTTACAGACAAGAAGTTGACCTCGCAACTCAGTTTCGCCAAAGGAAAAACCAAAGGCGCTAAGTTTGATAACTTTGTTTATGTTCTAGTGGATGGGGAAAGGGTTTGGTACGAAGTACATGACCCACTTGTTCTTAATTCAATGGTGCATCTAGCGTGGGGTGGTATTGATTCCAAGGCAATGAGGGTGCTGTCTACTTTCAAGCGCTGGCTAACATTAGGTGTCACAGCATCACCAGCCTTTAAGATTCGCAACCTTATCCGAGACTCAGTCCATGCAATAGCTGTTGGTAAGATGAGTTATAACTTCTTTGGTAACGCCTCATCTGGTCTAGACGTGCTGAAGAAGAACAACGTAATCTCTAATCAGATGATGATGGGTGGTGCAACGTTCCACTTCGGTTTTTACAATGATGATCCGGCCTCTATTCGACGCATGATCAATGCTGGCATCAGCGAGAGCCGCATCTTAAATACCAGCACAAAGATCAAAGGATTTTTGGAAAACTTCTGGAAGCCTTATGCTGATGTTGGCAACCGCATGGAGAACGCTAACCGTGCCGCTTTGTATATGCAGAGAAAGGAAGAGGTTGGCCATCTAGCCGCATCGTTTGAAGCTAGAGACCTGTTGAACTTCTCCAGCCATGGTCGCGGAGTAGCAGTCCAATGGTTAACCAGTGCCAGCCCATTCCTAAATGCGAGACTCCAAGGTATGGACAAGCTAATACGCTCTGGTCAGAAAGGTTCCAGAGCAAGATTGCTTGCTGTAGTGGGTACGGTAACTCTGGCCAGCATACTGTTGCGAATGTCTTATGAAGGTGACGAAGACTATGAAGAGTTAGAAGAGTGGCAGAAGAATACTTACTGGCCTCTGAGGATTCCCGGCACAAAAGATTTCTTCTTCTTACCGAAGCCATTTGAGATTGGTGCTATAGCCACTGTGGGTGAACGCATCACTGAGAATTTTGTAAGGCGTATGCATGAGGACGCTAATCAGTTTGGTTATGCGCCGGGTAAAAAATCACATAAACCAGAAAACTTTTTATGGGTATCTAGGTACACATGGTCTCGCATAGGGGAAATAATCTCGGATCAGTTGGCGATGGACTGGAGGCCACAGGTGGTTCGTCCGTTTATGGAAGTTCTGCAAAACAAGAATGCCTTCACGGATCGACAGATTGAAAACATCACTTGGGATATACATGATCTCCCCAACGAGTTGAGGGTAAGGCCGTATACCTCTTATCTGGCAAGGAATGCATCATGGGCTATGGGCGAGATGCTGGACATTTTCGGACAGAAGGATCAGGAAATACATCTATCTCCAGTCCAGATTGATCACCTAATCAAAGGGTATTTTGGTTGGCTTGGCGCGACCATAACCGGATCATTCGATCTTCTCGGTTCCCCAGAAGTGGAGCCAAGTAAGCGTCTTGATGAGATGAGAGGATGGCTACCGGCTGGATCATTTATAGCCCAAGACCCAAGAAGGAACAGTAAGTACATCACTCTGTTTTATGATCAGATGAAGGAGATCAATAAATTCAAATCTTCTTACGATGCTTACAAGCGTGAGTATAGGTACGAAGAAGCCGCTAGAGTTGTCGAAGAGAACAAAGATGTTTTTACATTCCTAGATACTTATGACAGCGCACTTGATCTCTTTTCGACTATAAATAAGCGTATTGGGTATATATACGATGATCCTAATATGACACCTAAAGAAAAGAGGGAAGAGATAGATAAGCTGAATGAGCAGAAAGTTGACATAGCTAAGAAGGTGGTCATTACTCGCGCTGAATACGAGGAGAAAGAGGGAATGATTCCTGATACTCCCCTTGGCGCTCTGAGGGCGGTCAAATGACAAAAGCTATACTCGCGCTGATGTTATGTATATCATTATGTGGTTGCGAGACAATGACAAAGGTTGGTACAACAGGAGCAACAGCAGTAGTGGGAGCCGCAGTTGGTGGCCCAGCCGGTGCAGTGGGCGGGGCCATGATCGGTGATGCGGCTGGTGAGTTAATAATTGGCCCCATTATGGGGATAGCTGAAAAGAAACAAATGGTTGAGGAGAAGGTCGATTCCGTGTGGAGTTTGCTTGCACGGCTCGGGGAACAGGCCGCGTGGTTGATCGGGGCCATAGTCCTCTTTCCGATCTTACTTCCTCTGTTAATAGGCTACATCATCCCGTCACCGGGTGACCGCAAACGGAGAAAGAAATGAAGTATCTGCTTATAGCTGGATTACTTATGGTCTCTGGGTGTGCGTACCAGAGCGCGGTTACAACAATGGGTACATCTTACACCTTCCGCGTAGCTATTGACTCATATGCAAAGGAGTAATATTGAAGAAGTGTCTACACCGGCTTGTGCGGGTGAAGTGGATAGATGCAGACGAGGATTCTGGATGGCAAGAGATGCCCAAGGATCACGACCCGACTTGGATTATCTATAGCGTGGGATATCTCGTCTCAATGCCAAAGCGCAAGACAGGCTTTGTTGTGCTGGCTAATTCGCACCTGCCGGATGTAGGCCAATGGAGCGGCATTAGCCGCATACCAAAGGGAATGGTTCTAGGGATTGAAACCCTTATGAGCAAGATTCCCTGTGGAATATATGAAGATACTGGTAATACCAGACACCCAAGTTAAACCGGGAGTTCCTATAGTCCAGATGAAGTGGGCGGCAAAAGCCGTCAAGGACTACTTAGGTAAGGATGATTACGTTGTACATCTCGGAGACCACTGGGACTTTCCATCCCTATCTTACTATTCCAGTAAGAAGGAGATCGAAGGCCAGAGGGTGTTAGAAGATATAGAGGCTGGCAATGCCGCGATGAGGCTCTTTTGGAAAACCCTCAAGCGCATGAAGAACAAGCCAGAGTTTCACTTGCTAGGCGGCAACCATGAAGACCGCCTACGTCGATATTGCGAAGACAACCCAGTGCTAGAGGGTGTTCTATCTGAGAACATGATGGATAGAACTGGATGGAATTTCCATCCTTTCAAAGAGGTCTACAATATCGGAGAGAGTGGCGTATGGACTAGTCATCTATTTTACCAACAGTATTCGGGTCGTCCCTATGGTGGGACGGCCATATCAATCCTACGCAACGTCGGACTTAGCTTTATAGCTGGACATAGGCAGGGGAAAGATGTTGCCGCTAGGAGTCTTCCAAACGGACAGGTGCAACGCGCACTAATTTGCGGTAGCTGTTATCTGCATCGAGAAGAATATCTCGGGCCGCAAGCCAAGGAATCTTGGCAAGGCATCATTGTGTTAAATGATGTTGATGATGGGGACTATGACATGATGGAACTTAGTCTCAAGTACCTGTGCAGAAGGTACGAAAAAATGGAGTTGGAAGACTACCTCGCAAGGGGGTCATACCAATGAGTGAATTTTACGATCATAGAAAAGACAGAGGCACACAAATGCGACTTCCCCCCCAGACCCGTACTACGAATCCCCAATTCCACAACGCCCTTATTGGAGCAAAAACAATGAGAGCAAAACTGGCGGCTTGTTACCATATGCTAAGTCAGAGTGGAACGTTTTCAGATTCGGGGCCGGAGATATGGGAGTTGAGACAGGAGGTCGCTGAACACCTACCACCGGAGATGAGGAGTGGCTGAAATAAAAAAAAGGGGACAAGGAAAGCCCTTCATTAAAAACGACCCAAGAATAAATCGGAGTGGCCGAAGGTTAGGCAGTCGCAATAAGTTTACTGAGAAATTTGTGGATGCCATGCTCGTTGACTTTGAGGAGCATGGCGAGAGCGTGATTGCAGAGGTGAGGCAGAAAGACCCCTCTTCTTATATCCGGGTGGCCACAGCTTTGATTCCTTCTAAATCAGAAGCAGAGGTTGAGGTAAAGGATGCCTCTTCAGAGACCCTTGCTGAGATTGATTGGGAGGTTATTACTGGAGGAATGAGTGCCGATAAAAAAGGTTAAGGGCGGTTACAAGTGGGGCAACCGTGGCAAGACCTACCCCAGCAAGCAGGGAGCGGCTCGTCAGGCTAGAGCGGCCTATGCATCTGGGTACAAGAAAACCAAAACTAAAAAGGGATATTGATTCCTCTCAACTGGTTGGTCGTAAGGGGAATAAACGTAGCCGAATTCGGCTAGAACGTAACCGAATGAATTTCGTTCGGTTATGGTTAATTCTCCTCAACACGTTGAGTGTAAGGGGAATAAATAAAAGAGCATAAGAATATTT
>Ga0208179_1001847_pt1 | contig 10391 bp, 7 predicted proteins | sample Malvired_Geostar_FD_184238 | JGI IMG/M metagenome (GOLD analysis project Ga0208179, IMG submission 184238) | Marine viral communities from the Global Malaspina Expedition - Malaspina viral metaG DeepMed_Geostar (SPAdes) (version 2) | ecosystem: Environmental > Aquatic > Marine > Oceanic | place...
GGCTTGCACCGAGAGGATATCGCGCACCTCTTCGACCAAAGCCGGAATATGGGTTGGTTCAAGCTCCAGCTCGATATGCCCCGCCTCCAGCTTGGAGACGTCGAGGACGTCGTTGATCAGGGCCAGCAGGGCCTGGCCGGCGGTGGCGATGCGCGCCACATGGGCGCTCGCCGTCCGCGGCATGTCCGGCGTCTTGGCCAGCAAGGCGGAGAAGCCGAGGATGCTGGTGAGCGGCGTCCGCAGCTCGTGGCTCATATTGGCCAGGAAGGCCGCCTTGGCTTCGACCGCGGCCTCCAGACGCTTCTGAAGGGCGCGCTGCGCGGTGACGTCCCGATAGACGCTGACGACCTCGGTGGCCCGGCCGTCGCCGTCGCGCACCAGGCTGGAGGCGCCCTCGAGCCACACGGTGTCCCCGCCTTTTGTGAGGACCGGGTAGGGCGCCTGCATCACCTCATCGGTCGGCGAGCTGTCGAACAGTCGGGCGAGGCCGGCCCGGACCGCCGGTCGATCCTTGGGCGGCACGAAATCTGTGAAGTTGCGGCCGACCACCTCATCGGGCGCGTAGCCGAGGGCCCGGGTGGAGCGCGAGGCATAGGATATCTCGCCGTTGCGGTCGGCGCGCACCAGGATGTCGTGGCAGTGATCCGACAGCATGCGATAGCTCGCTTCGCTTCGGATCAGGCGAGCCTCGGTCTCCCGGTGCAGGGTGAGCTCCAACCGCAGGCGCAGGGCGTCCTCCACGGCGTCGGCCAGGGTGCGCAACTGCCTGCGCCCGGCCTCGCCCATGGGCGGGCGAGGGCGGGTGTCGAGGACGCACAGGGCCCCGATCGCTTCACCCGTCGGCGCATGGATCACCGCGCCGGCATAGTAGCGCAGGCCCATCTCGCCCGTGACCAGCGGATTGTCCGCCATGCGGGAATCCAGCCGGGTGTCGGGCGTCTCCATGAGCGGATCCCCGGCGGCCACGGCATGGACGCAGAAGGACAGGCAGATATCAGTCTGCGGCAGATCAAGACCCACGCGGGCCTTGAACCACTGACGATCGGCGTCCAGGAGGCTGATGGCGGCGATGGGCGCGTCGAAGATCTGGGCCGTCAGGCCGACCAGCGAGTCGAAAGACGCCTCAGGCGCAGAATCGAGAATTTCAAGCCGATTAAGCGCCGCCAAGCGTGCGGCGATGGGGGAATCCATGAGGCGCACTCCAAAATACTTGGATTTCAACGTGATGGGACGGGATTAAGGACACCTTGCAGGCCCCTGCGGCCGCCCGCCGCAGCCCGGGCGTGGAGGTGACGAACACATGTTTGCCTCCAGCCTCAGGTTATGCTTGTTCACCTGGGACGACGCGGGGCGATGTGAGCCCTGCGCAAGCATTAGGAGAACGCCCATGACCGAGGCCGCTCTGCCTCCCGGCTGGCCAGCCATGTCCATCGCCGACGCCCACGCCCTGCTGGGCGCGCCGGGCTCGCCGCTCGAGATCGAAGAGGTCACGGTGCGCGGCGTGACCATGAAGGCCTGGAAGAACTCGCCGCCGTCCCTGCGGTCCGTGGTCGAGGCTGGCCGCGCCCATGGCGAGCGCATCTTCCTGGTCTATGAGGACGAGCGCGTCTCCTTCGAGGCGTTCCATCGCGCCGTGGCGAACCTGGCCAAGGAATTCGCCGCCCAGGGCGTGACCAAGGGCGATCGCGTCGCCATCGTGATGCGCAACCTGCCCGAATGGGTGGTGGCCTTCTATGCGGGCGCGTGCCTCGGGGCCATCGTCACCCCGCTCAACGCCTGGTGGACCGGGCCGGAGCTGGAATACGGCCTGACCGATTCCGGCGCCAAGGTCGTGGTGCTGGACGCCGAGCGCTATGAGCGCCTGACCGAGCACCTGCCCAACTGCAAGGATCTGGTCCGGGTCTATGTGTCTCGCGAGAGCGACGAGATCGCCCATCCGGAGGTGACCAAGCTCGAGGACGTGCTGGGCGACGCCAACAGCTGGGCCAACCTGCCGGACCTGCCGCTGCCGGATGTGGAGATCGATCAGGACGACGACGCCACCATCTTCTACACGTCCGGCACCACGGGTAAGCCCAAGGGCGCGCTCGGCACCCACCGGGGGGTGAACTCCAACATCCTGACGGCCGGCGCCGCCGGCGCCCGGCGCTTCCTGCGGCGGGGCGAAATGCCGCCGGCCCCCGATCCGGACGGCCCGCAGCGCTCGTCGCTGATTTCCGTGCCCTTCTTCCACGTCACCGGCTGTTTTGCGGTGCTGAACCCCAGCCTGTTCGGCGGCGCCAAGCTGGTGATGATGCACAAGTGGGACGCGGTGCGGGCCTTCGAGCTCATCGAGCGCGAGAAGATCCAGTCGGCGGGCGGCGTGCCGACCATCGCCTGGCAGCTGATCGAGCATCCGGCCCGGGCCAACTACGATCTCTCGTCCCTGGAATCGGTGGCCTATGGCGGCGCCCCGTCCGCCCCTGAGCTGGTCCGCCGCCTGTCCGAGACCTTCCCCAAGTCGCAGCCCGGCCAGGGCTGGGGCATGACCGAGACCTGCGCCACGGTGACCAGCAACGGCGCCGAGGACTATGTGAACCGCCCCGACAGCTGTGGCCCGGCCGCACCCGTCGCCGAGCTGAAGATCGTCGATCCTGCCGACGGCGTGACCGAGCTTCCGATCGGCGCCGTGGGCGAGCTGTGGGCCAAGGGGCCGATGGTGGTGAAGGGCTACTGGAACAAGCCCGAGGCCACCGCCCAGACCTTTGTCGACGGCTGGGTGCGCACCGGCGACCTGGCCCGCCTGGATGAGGAAGGCTTCTGCTTCATCATCGACCGGGCCAAGGACATGCTGATCCGCGGCGGCGAGAACATCTACTGCGTCGAGGTCGAGAACGTTCTCTACGACCATCCGGCGGTCATGGACGCCGCCATCGTCGGGGTGCCCCATCGCACCCTGGGCGAGGAGCCGGCCGCCGTGGTCACCCTGAAGCCCGGCGCCGAGGTCACCGAACAGGAGCTGCGGGCCCATGTGGCCGAGCACCTGGCGGCCTTCAAGGTGCCGATCGCGGTCAAGTTCTGGCACGAGACCCTGCCGCGCAACGCCAACGGCAAGATCCTCAAGAACGAGCTCAAGAAGCTGTTCGAGGAACCGGCTGACGCCTGAGCCATGGGCCGTCAGCGCGCCGACCTGCTGCTGGTCGAGCGTGGCCTGTTCGACAGCCGCGCCAAGGCCCGGGCCGCCATCGAGGCGGGTCGGGTCATGGCCTGCGGCGAACCTGTTCGCCGGCCTGCCGACCTGCTGGACGACGACGTCGAGATCGCCGCCGAGCCCGCCCATCCTTGGGTCGGCCGCGCGGCGCTGAAGCTGGCGCACGCCCTGGAGATCTGGCCGATCCCGGTCGAGGGACGCAGCGTCCTGGACGTCGGCGCCTCCACCGGCGGGTTCACCGAGGTCTGCCTGAGCCGCGCCGCCGCGCGGGTCTGTGCGGTCGATGTGGGGCGAGGGCAACTGCATCCCAGGATCGCCGGCGATCCGCGGGTCCTGAGCCTGGAAGCCACCGACGCCCGGGACCTGGATCAAGACCGGATCGGCTTTGCGCCCGATCTCATTGTCTGTGATGTCAGCTTCATCAGCCTGACCAAGGCCCTGCCCAGGGCGCTGGCCCTGGCGGCGCCGGGGGCGGACCTGGTGGTGCTGGTCAAGCCCCAGTTCGAGGTCGGCCCGGCCGGGGTGGGCAAGGGCGGCGTGGTCAAGGACGAGGCCGCCCGCGCGCGCGCGATGGCGGAGGCCCAGGCCTTTCTGGAGGCCGCCGGCTGGACCGTAAACGGCTCTGCGCCCAGCCCGATCACCGGCGGCGACGGCAATGTGGAGTTCCTGGTCTGGGCGACCAAGGCGGCCTGACCTACGAAAAGGGCCGCCCACCCGAAGGTGGACGGCCCATGATTTCCAGCGTCTTCAGGCCTTAGTCGACGACCTGATAGCGGCCCGAATTGTCGCGGCAGACCCGTACAAAGCGCTTCTGGGTCGAGCCGTCGGGCATGTAGATCGGGCTCTCGGCGATGCTGCAGCCATCGGCGCCGGGCTGCTGGGCCACCGAATAGGTGCGGCCGTAGCGGTCATAGGCCTGGCCATAGGAACCCGACGAATAGCCGTAACGGTTGCTGTCATAGGACGAACCGTAATAGCCGGGCGCGGCGCCGCTCTGATAGTAGCCGCCCTGATACGACTGACCGTACCCATAGCCTTGGCCGTAGCGGTTCTGATCGTAGGCGCGACCGTTGTTGTAATAGCTGTTCTGGCTCGTGCGGTTGTCATAGCCCGGGGCGCAGGCCGCGGCCCGGTTGCCGACCGCAGCGCCCGCCGCGGCGCCCAGGGCGCCGCCGAGCAGGGCGCCTTCGGTGCGCACGCCGCCGGCCGCGGCGTTAGAGCCGATCACCGCGCCAAGCGCGCCGCCGATGAGGGCGCCGGCCGTGCTGCGGTTGGTCTGATCGCGGCGGCAGGGGTCGTAATAGGTATTGCCCTGGGTCTGGCCGTAATAGCCGTAGGACTGGGCCGAAGCCATGGTCGGAGCCAGGGCGGCGCCGGCGAGAGTGGCGACGCCCGCAACCGCGGCGACGGCGCCCTTGGCGATGGTGGAACGGGTGGACATCGTAGCTCTCCCTTGAGCGGAAATCGTGGGCGGCGGGTGAGGCTCGCCCTTGTCGATCTCCAATATGGCGGCGCCTTCCTGAACGTCCGTTGAGCGGGTCGTTCATGTTCGTTCATCTGGCCTGCGACGAGCCGGCCGTGGCGTCAGGCGTCAAAATGTGAAATGGGCCTGGGGATGCGAAGTTCCAAGCCTGTCCGCCGTTCCGCCCCCCGTCCGCCGCCGGGCCCCGGCCCAGAGGTCGAGGTGACGATCGCCGAGATGGGCGGGGAGGGCGACGGCCTGGCGCCGGGGCCGATCTTTGCGCCCTTCACCCTGCCCGGCGAGCGGGTGCGGGTGGCCGGGACCGGCGAGCGGCGCAAGACCCTGGCGATCCTGGAGCCGAGCCCTGAGCGGGTCGAACCGCCGTGTCCGCACTTCGGCCTCTGCGGCGGCTGCGCTCTTCAGCACTGGCGAACCGACGCCTATCTGGCCTGGAAGCGCGAGCGCCTGATCGGCACCCTGGCCCGCCAGCATATCGAGACCGAGGTCCTGCCGATCTTCGCCTCGCCGCCGTTCAGCCGCCGCCGGGTGGCGCTGCACGCCCGCCAGGGGGCGAAGGGCGAGGCGCGCCTGGGCTACAAGATCCGCAACTCCTGGGACCTGGTGGACATCCAGGTCTGCCCGATCGCCGATCCCAAGATCACCGCGGCCCTGCCGGCCATGCGCCGGCTGGCGGCGCCCCTGTTCGAGCATCCCAAGTCGGCGCCGACCCTGCACGTCACCGCCACCGACGACGGGATCGACATCGACATCACCGGTGTGGAGCGCAAGAGCGGCGGCCTGTCGGCGGATGCGCGCATGCGCCTGGCCGAGCAGGCCGCGGCCGGCGGCTTCGCCCGGGTCTCCATGGATGGCGAAATCGCCTATATGGACCAGACTGCGCCTAGCGTGCGGCTGGGCGAGGTCCGTGTGGTCCTGCCGCCGGGCGCCTTCCTGCAGGCCGTGCCGGCCGCCGAACGGGCCATGGTCGATTTCGTGGCCCAGGCGGCCGCGGGCGCCGAGCGGATCGCCGACCTCTATTGCGGGGTGGGCACCTTCACCTTCGCCCTGGCGCAGATCGCCCCGGTCTACGCCGCCGACGGATCGGCCCCGGCGATCGCCGCCCTGAACGCCGCGGTCGCCACGGCGCCCGGCCTCAAGGGCGTCACGGCCGAAGCCCGCGACCTGGTTCGCCGGCCGCTGCTGATCCAGGAGATGAAGAAGATCGACCTGGCCGTCTTCGACCCGCCGCGGGCCGGGGCGGCCGAACAGGCCGGCGAGATCGCCGGCTCCAAGGTCAGCCGGGTCATCGGCGTCTCCTGCAACCCCGCCACCTTCGCCCGGGACGCCCGCACCCTGATCGACGCCGGCTTCCGCCTGGAGCAGGTCTTCCCCGTGGACCAGTTCCTCTGGTCGCCGCATGTGGAGCTGATCGGGGTGTTCAGCCGCTAGCTAGCCGAACAGGTCGGCCTGATCACCGACGCGGGGCGGGACCTTGAAGGCTGACAGGTCGAGGTCAGGCAGAGTCTGGTCCAGGCCGTAGCGCCGGCGGGCCGCCCTGAACCGCTGGCCCATCATCTGCGCCACCGGCCCCTGGCCCTTCATCCGGGCGCCGAAGGTGGCGTCATAGGCCTTGCCGCCGCGCATCTGGCGGACCAGCGACATGACCCGGGCCGCCCGGTCGGGATGGTCGGTGGCCAACCACTCCTCGAACAGGTCCTTGATCTCCAGGGGCAGGCGCAGGGCCACATAGCCCGAGCCCACGGCGCCGGCCTGGGCGCTGCGCTCCAGCACCGCCTCCATCTCGTGGTCGTTCAGGCTGGGAATGGCCGGGGCGAACATCACCACCACCGGCACGCCGGCCCTGGCCAGCCCCTCGACGGCCGACAGCCGTCGCTCCGGCGTGGCGGCGCGCGGCTCCATGCTGCGGGCGAGCTTGCGGTCTAGGGTGGTGATCGAGATCGCCACCCGCGTCAGGCCCCGGGACGCCATCTCGCCGAGGATGTCGGCGTCCCGGAGGATCAGGGCCGACTTGGTGATGATGGTGAAGGGGTGGCTGAACCGCTGCAGCACCTCCAGCACCTGCCGGGTCACCCGCTGCTGGCGCTCGATGGGCTGGTAGGGATCGGTGTCGCCGCCGATATGGATGACGCGGGGCTCGTAGCGTGGCGCCGACAGCTCCTTTTCCAGCAGGGCGGCGGCGTCGGGCTTGAAGAAGAGGCGGCTCTCGAAATCCAGCCCGGGGGAGAGGCCGAGAAAGGCGTGGGCCGGCCGCGCATAGCAGTAGATGCAGCCATGCTCGCAGCCCCGATAGGGATTGATCGAGCGGTCGAAGCCCACATCAGGGCTGGTGTTGCGCGCGATGATGGTCTTGGCCTTGTCGGGCAAGACGTGGGTCCGGAGCTGGGTCGGCGCCTCGTCGTCCGGCGTCCAGCCGTCGTCAAAGGCCTCGCGCTGCTGGCGCTCGAAGCGCCCGGTCGCATTGGTGCGCGCGCCGCGACCGCGGATCTGCTGGGTGAAGGTGACCACTGCGACAACCTAGCCTCATGGGCAGAACATAACAAGAACAGTCTTGACCCGGCCGCCGAAGCGCCGCCTTTGGCGCCCATGATCACTGTCATTGTCCCCGCCCATGATTCCGCCGACGCCCTCGCAGGTCTCCTCGCCGCCCTGGTGCCGGCGGCGGTGGACGGGCTGGTGCGTGAGGTGATCGTCGCCGACGGGGACTCCGATGCGGCGACCGCAGCCCTCTGCGAGGACGCCGGCGCGACCCTGCTGCGGGGCTCCATCGCCGCCGCCGCGGCCATCGCCAAGGGCAATTGGCTGCTGATCGTCACGCCGGACATGCGCTTCCCCGACCGCTGGATCGAGATCGTCGCCGACCACAGTTCCCGCGCCACCCGGCCGGCCCTGCTGCTGCCGCCCCTGAAAAGCGGATGGTTCGCAGGCGGACGCCAGACCCGCAATGCGGGCCTGCTGATCCGCACGCGGGACTTCGGCGGAAGGCAGGGGGATCTGAAGGTGCTGCGGGCGCAGTTCGGCCGCGGCGCGGTGCGTCTCGGCTAGGGAAAACCCTAGAACTTCATCTTGCCGTCGAAGTCGAGGCGGGCGTCAATGATCCGGGCGCCGCGGGCGGCCGCGTCCAGGGTGCTGGAGGGCTCGCCGAAATGGTCGCGATAGGACCAGTAGGCAGCCACGACCTTTTCCACATAGTTGCGGGTCTCGACCGAGGGCAGGCATTCGATGACCAGCAGGCTGTCGGCCTGGTCGCCGACCATGGCGACGGTCTTCTGCAGCGTGCCGGGGCCGCCATTATAGGCCGCCACCACCTGGAGCAGGTCGTAGCCAACCCCGCGCTCCATCAGCCAGGTCAGATAGTCCTGGCCGACGCGGAGGTTGAAGGCCGGATCGAACAGCGGGGTCATGTCCTGCTTGAGCTTGTCGTCGCCGGCCGCGCGGGCCGCGGCGTCAGGCATCAACTGCATCAGGCCGACGGCGCCGGCCGGAGACACCGCGGCGGGATTGAACCGGCTCTCCTGGTTGACGATGGCGTAGACCAGGGCCTTGTCGATGGTGAAGCCCCACTTGGGCTCCAGCGCCGGCGTCGGATAGGCGAAGGCGGTCCGCAGCCGGCCGCCCTGATCAGCCTGAGAGGTGAGGGGGGCGTTGAGGCCCAGCGCCAGCGTGGTCCAGCGGCTGCGCTCAGGCCCCGAGCGCGCCAGGGTCAGGCCGGCGCGAAGCTCAAGGCCCGCCTCCAGGGTCAGGCCCACCTGACTGAGCGCCACGGCCCGGCGGGCGCGGGGGTCGGTCTTGGCGAAGCGCAGAATGTCCACGCTGTCGGCCCCCGCGCCCGAGGCCCGGAACAGTTGCGCGCCGTGCTGCGAGAGGCGGACCGGCGCGGTTTCCTCGCCCACCAGGGCCAGGCGGCGGTCGGCGATCATGCCGTAAAAGGTGCCGGGGTGGCTGGCGGCCACCCGCAGGTGAGCGTTGGCGCGATCGACCTCTTCGCCCTTGGACGCGGCCCGAGAGGCCCAGAAGCCGCCGGCCGACTTCAGCCATTCGCCCTCGGTCTCGTCCCGGGCCACGGCGCTGAAGAAGCCCTCGGCCTCCTCATAGCGTCCCAGGCGATAGGCCGACATGCCGGCGATCCAGCGCTCGCCGGACGCCACAGCGAGATCGTAGCCCCGGGTGAGGTCGCCGCCATAGAAGGCCTCGCGGGCGGCGCGGCCCTTGTCGGAGTTCAGCCGTCCGCCCACCTTCTGGGCGGCGGTCTCGACCCGGCCCCAGTCGAGGCCGGTGACCACGGGGCTGCGCGGCGCCGGCGCCCCGGCCGGACGCCGCTTCACGGCCAGGCTATAGACCCGCTCGGCGCCGGGCAGGTCGGCATGGGCGTTCAACCACTTGCTCAGCTCCTCATAGGATGAGGTGTGCGCCGTGGGGTGCATGAGCTGGCGAAAGGCGAGATGGCCGGCCAGGGAACGATCCTTGACCTCGACCATTTGCATCTGGGCTTCGATGAAGTCGCCACGGTCCACCGCGGCGAAGGCGGCGCGATAGCGGGCGACGTCCCAGGGCGACAGCACCTGGGGCGCAGCCCAGGCGCGACTGGCCACGCCGCTGAGCGCTGCAGCGCTCATAGCGCCAAAGCCCAGCCGGAAGACCTGTCTTCGCGTCGATGTCGTCATGCGACCTTCCACGTCCGCCGATAGCGCAGCGGTTCCGTGGCCCTTTTCTCGAAGCTCAAGCCTAGGTCTAGTGGGGCCGCTCCGGCCGATCAAGCCTCTGCACCAGAGACACGAGATCGCTCCACGCTTTCTTCTTGGCTGCCGGCTGACGAAGCAGGAAGGCCGGGTGGAGCGTCGGCATGGCGGGCAGTTCGAGGCTTTCGTCCGTAGACTTCCATTCGAACCAGCGACCGCGCATGGCGAGGATTCCCTCTTCGCGCTTCAGCATCGCCTTGGCCGAGGCGGCCCCCAGCAGCAGCAGGATCTTGGGCGACACAAGCTCGATGGCGCGCTCGACAAAGGGGGCGCAGACCTGCTGCTCCTCGGGCGTGGGGGTGCGGTTGCCCGGCGGGCGCCAGAAGACCGTATTGGTGATGAACACCCGGTCCGTCAGGCCGGCGGCGGCGAGCATGCGGTCGAGGAGCTGGCCGGCGCGACCGACGAAGGGCTCGCCGCGGGCGTCCTCTTCGGCCCCTGGGCCCTCGCCGATGATCATGACCGGCGCATCGGCCGGGCCGCGGCTGAAGACGGCCTGGCGCGCGGCGCCGGCATAGCGCAGGGCGCAGCCCTCGAAGGCGCCGATGGCGGCGGCCAGTTCGGCGAGGTCCCTGGCCTCGGCGGCGAGGCTGCGGGCCAGGGCGACAGCGTCGGCGGTCGGGGCCTGGGCGCCGCCCATGGCGGCCGGGGCGGCGGGCGCCGCCCCCCCTGGAGCTCCAGGGGGCTCGGCGCGGCGGGGGGGCAGGGTCAACCCTGCGGCGATCCGGTCGGTCGCCTCGTCCTGATACAGGCAGTCGACACCGGCGTCGGCCCAGAAGGCGAGCAGGCTTTCGACCAGGATTTGCGGGGCCGGCGAGGCGGTCTGGTCCATACTTAAGCGTCGAAATCCCAAAGATTCGCGGGGTTTGTCCTTGACCGCGCGGGGCCGACCTTCCGATAAGACGCGCAAAGGATCAACGCCGTTGGCGAGGGTAGGGGCCCCGACCATCGGCCATAGGAGTGTGAGGGGATAATGAGCGAA
>Ga0208179_1001848_pt1 | contig 10379 bp, 14 predicted proteins | sample Malvired_Geostar_FD_184238 | JGI IMG/M metagenome (GOLD analysis project Ga0208179, IMG submission 184238) | Marine viral communities from the Global Malaspina Expedition - Malaspina viral metaG DeepMed_Geostar (SPAdes) (version 2) | ecosystem: Environmental > Aquatic > Marine > Oceanic | place...
GTGTTACAAGATTCTGGAATTAAAACCAAGATTATTAAGAAGTATTTGCCGATAATGAATAAACTGGTGAACAGTTATTTGAACCAGTTGGAGTTTCAAGTTAAGTTTGAATTAGATGAACAGTTTAATGAAAAGATCAAGTCCCGATATAGAGATGAGTTTGCTTATGCGAACTTTAGTGAAGGTGAGAAGATGCGAATAGACTTGGCATTACTTTTTACTTGGCGCCAGATCGCTAAGATGAAGAACAGCACCAACACCAATCTATTAATACTAGATGAAATATTTGATTCGTCATTAGATATGAATGGTACAGATGAGTTCTTAAAGATATTAAATACTTTAAGCAATGAGAATATATTTTTAATCAGTCACAAGTCAGATTTGAATGTAGATAAGTTTGACAGTCTGATTAGGTTTGAGAAGGTACAAAATTTTACAAGGATGACAACATGAAATTAGTAAAAGAAACAGATCCAATTTTAATGCAGAAATGTGAGCCGTTTAACTTTGATGAGCCTATAATGGATCCTTATGAGCTCTCAGATGAGTTGCACAAGGTAAGAAAAGATGGAGCAGGTATAGGATTAGCAGCCCCACAGGTAGGGTTAAATACTCAAGTATTAGTAATAGGGATGGGAGATTTAAAGACAGAAGGAACTGAAGATTATAATCAAGTCTTTTTTAATCCCAATATACTATCTATGGGTGAGGAGACAATGTATATGATGGAAGGGTGTTTGAGTTATCCCGGCTTGTTTGTTAAGGTGAAACGACCCACGGAAATTGTAATGGAATGGTGGACGGAAGAAGATACCAGATGTGAGGAAACGCTTAGTGGTATGACATCTAGAATTTTGCAGCATGAGGTAGATCATCTTAAAGGTATTACTTTTCATAGACGAGCTCAAAGATTTCATTTGGAGAAGGCTAAAAAGGATAGAAAAATGCAAGAACGATATAGAAAAAGACAGGAAATTAGCACTTAATTAACACTTAAAAGTATTGACATAACAAATGAAACCGAGTATAATAATAGATATGATTGTACAATTAATAGCAAAAAGATTTTTGCCGGATGCATCTCCTGCATTTAGCAGGATGACGGATATGGAACTTCTTTCTATAGTATCCTGGGCGGAGCGTTGGGATGGGAAGAGAGTATATGATACTGCATTTTCTCAAGTGTTTCCGAAGAAACAGATAAAAGATGCTAAACCCACTTATGATATGTGGATGACCGCAGAGAATCCTAAACTTCCGATGATTGTGCGAGAGGAGTTGATAAGGGCTTTTCGTATTCATATGGTTAATGGACGTATGGATGTGTTGAGGTTAGGAGCATGGGCTCGTACACAATCTATTCGCTTTATGTGGGTAGGTTTTGGTGTGTTAGCTCTAATTCTAATATTTTAGTTGTATAAATAATATTGAAGGATGCCTTAGGGGTCTTTCAAATTTAACCTTGCTTAATAGGAGGATACTGAAATGGTAACTACACAAGCAATCGCAAATATATTCGATCACTTTGATCGAAATCTTTTAACCCCCTACGCTGTTGGATTTGATCGTGTCTTTGACAGGTTGAATAACTATGTGGTTCATCAGAACCATATGACACCAACAGGATTCCCACCTTACAACATTCGTAAAGATGGTGACTATAACTTTGTCATTGAGTTGGCACTCGCTGGATTGTCTAAGAACGACCTGGAAGTTGAAGTTGCAGATCAAACTCTGACTGTTCGTAGTGTGGAGCCGAAACACAAAGAAGATGATGGTGGGTATCCAGAACTTTTACATCGTGGTATTTCTTTTCGCAAGTTCACACGCAGCTGGACACTAGCTGATGATGTGGTTGTGAATGACGCCAAGATGGAAAATGGAATGCTCACGATTCATATGGAGCACGTTGTTCCTGAGGAAAAGAAGCCTCGAACAATTAAAATTAAATAAGTAGTCTATGTGCGGGGCGGACATCAAATGTCCCAGGGTCCACCACCAAAACCTGTCGGAGACAGAGATGATTCGCCCCCACTTTTTACTTGACATTTGCTAGATATTATGAGATAATAAAGGTATGGCAATTAATTATGCATTTAGTGAAGATAAAGTTATTTGTGAATTACAAAAGTATGTAGATGGTACTTACGATCAGCATTATGCTAAGAGAAAGTATCAGTCTACACAGTTTATAGAAGATTGCGGACACGGTGAAGGTTTTTGTTTAGGGAATATTTTAAAGTATGCCCAACGATATGGACGTAAGAACGGAAAGAGTCGAGCCGATCTTATGAAGATTTTACATTATGGAATAATCATGTTACATATACATGATACGGAGAGTGAAGATGAAGTTAAGTAATAAGACGTTGGATGTATTAAAGAATTTTTCCAACATCAATCAAAACATTTTAATTGAAGAAGGTAATGTAGTACGCACCATATCTACAATGAAAAATATTTTGGGGAGTGCTACTATTGATGAGAGTTTCCCAACTGGGTTTGGCATCTATGATTTGAATGAATTTTTGGGTGTAATGTCTTTGGCGTCAGATGCAGAACTTGAGTTTGAAACTGATAAATTTTTAACCATTAATGGTGGAAATACAAAGATCAGATATTTCTTTTCGGATCCTTCCATCATAGTGGCACCACCCAAAACTTTTAATGCACCAGAGACAGATGTGACGTTTGAAATTTCTGAAACAGTGTTGGCGAAAGTATTGAAGGCATCAGCTGTGATGCAACTTCCAGATATCGTTTGTTCCCGTGGAAAAATTGCAACAACAGATTTGAAAAATTCAACATCTAATAATTTTACAGAGACTTTAGATGATATGGGAAGTGATTTTGAATTTCATTTTAAAGCAGATAATTTGAAAATGATTCCCGGCAACTATGATGTTTTAGTTTCGTCACAAGCTTTAGTGTCTCATTGGGTTAATAAAACTCAACAGATAGATTATTGGATTGCATTAGAACAAACTAGTGGCGACTAGTATAGAAGTACTTTATCATTTTAGTTGTAAGAGTTGTGATGGATGGTGGAGTATTGCATTTGAAAATTTTGTAGGGATAAACCGAAAGTGGCATTGTCCTTGGTGTGGGGTGGATCAATATTATGACGAGGAAGACTTTCCTGTGGGTAGAGAAGTACCGCCCCAAAAAAATCACTGATTGTATTCTTCCTGAATCAATCAAAAATACATTTTTAGAATTTGTTGGACAGAAGGAGATACCAAATCTTCTTTTGTCTGGTGGGTCGGGTGTAGGTAAAACAACAGTAGCGAGAGCTTTGTGTGAGGAACTTCATGCAGATTATATTCTTATCAATGGTTCGGAAGAATCGGGTATTGATGTATTAAGAAATAAGATTAAGACATTTGCTTCTACTGTATCATTACAGGGGGGTAGAAAGGTAGTCATTCTTGATGAGGCTGATTATTTAAATCCCCAATCAACACAACCGGCTTTGCGTGGGTTCATAGAAGAATTCCATAAGAATTGTCGGTTTATTTTTACCTGTAACTTTAAGAACAGAATTATTGAACCATTACATTCTCGATGTTCAGTCATCGAATTTAAGATTAATGGAAACAAGGCTGTTCTTGCATCGGAGTTTATGACTCGGACTGAGTATATTCTTAAAGAAGAAGGTATAGGGTTTGAAGAAGCAGTAGTTGCAGAATTAATTATGAAACACTTTCCCGATTGGCGGAGAGTGTTGAATGAGTTACAGAGATATAGTGTCAGTGGTACAATTGATTCTGGTATCTTAGTAAACATAGCTGAAGTCAATTTAAAAGAGTTGATGAAACATTTGAAGAATAAAGAGTTTACAAAGGTTCGTAAGTGGGTAGTGGATAATATTGATAATGATCCGGTTAAAGTATTCAGAAAAATATATGAAAAGTTATATGAGTATATGAAACCAGAGTCTATTCCGAATGCAGTTATTATATTGGGTGAGTATCAGTATAAGTCTGCCTTTGTTGCAGATCAAGAAATTAATTTGTTGGCGTGTCTAACCGAGATAATGAGTCAGTGTAAATTTAAATGAAATATAAAACTTATACTGTAGAAGAAGTAAAGAAGTCTGCCGAACAAAAATTGTTTACAGTGATCTCTACGTTTGCTGGTGGAGGGGGTTCGTCTACTGGGTATAAGTTAGCTGGTGGAGACATCTTATGTGTCAACGAGTTTGTAGAATCTGCAAGGGATACTTATCTTGCAAACTTTGAAGGTACTCCAATGATACCGGATGATATAAACCAGTTGAGTGGTATGCATTTTTTAAACAAGACTCATTTACAATATGGTGAGTTAGATATACTTGATGGGTCTCCACCATGTTCTGCTTTTAGTATTGCTGGTCGTAGAGAAAAAGGATGGGGTTCCGAAAAGAAATATAGTGAAGGTAAGAAAGTTAAAAATGTAGAGGATTTATTCTTTGAGTTTATTCGCATCGCCAATGATATACATCCTAAAGTTATTATTGGAGAGAATGTAAAGTCCATTATGTTTGGTAAGGCTAAAGAATATTATAATCGTATTATAAATGAGTTTGAAAGAATTGGTTATACGGCAGTAGGTAAGTCTCTTAATGCAGCTGATTTTGGAACTCCGCAGGCACGGGAACGATGTTTTTTTGTGGCCATACGAAATGATGTATTGGCTAAGACTAAATTAAATTTTATGACATTAGAATCTGTTTATCCTCAACCCACCTATACAGAACACGTTTCTTTAAAAGAAGCTATTGATGATATAGAAAGTGATAAGGAAGAGATAAAAGAATTATATGAAGCAGTAGAGAAAGGATTTTTAAATAAGTGGATTCCCATGTTGCCTAAGAATCCAGACAGACAAGTGAAGGGTTCAGAGTATCATCCCAAACAATCGTTGTTTAATTTGATACGTCCGTGTCCTAATCTTCCTAGTCCTACGATTACACAACAAGGACAACAGAAAGGATTGTCTGGTGTGATACATTATGAACATGATCGGAAACTAACGATACCAGAACTGAAACGAGTACAGGGACTCCCTGAGGACTTTGAAGTGACTGGAACATTTAATCAAAAGGCAGAGCGAATTGGGCGGATGGTTGCTCCGAAATGTATTGCAGCTTTAGCTACATCCGTATATAATAAGGTATTAAGTTATGACTAAATTTACATTTGCAACATCAGAAGAAGGATTTGATACTCACATAGACCAATCGGTTCGTGGGTATTCTAATCTATGGACTGATGTATTAAAATTTTCAGAGTACTTTGTGGAAGATGGTACTTGTGTGGTAGACATTGGTTGTTCTACAGGAAAACTTTTGAAATCAATGAAGGAACAGAATGATAAGTTTGCTCCTAAGTGTGTATATAAAGGTATAGAGATTGAGGAAGATTTCTTTCCCGAGTTGATAGATGAAGATAATTTAAAATTCTATAAAAAAGATGTGCGGAGTTTCGATTGGGTAACTGGAGCTATTAATTGTAGTTTAGTTACGTCTATTTTTTCTTTACAATTTATGCCAAAGACAAATAGACAACAGATTATAGATCGTATCTATGAGTGTTTGGTTAAGGGCGGGGCCTTTATCTTTTCAGAAAAGATATTTAGTAATGATAGTCAACTCCAAGAGATGATGCAGTTTTGTTATTATGATTATAAACGACAGTTTTATACAGCTGAAGAATTGTTAGATAAAGAAATAAATCTTCGGCACATGATGAAACCTCTTACTTATGATGAACTCATTGAGATGGTTAAGAAGGCAGGTTTTGAATCAGTGCAACCTTTTTGGCAGAATTATAATTTTATAGGTATCATTGCTATCAAAAAAGAACAAGGAAAGTTTTCAGTGTGAATAAAACTTTTTTGACAGGAGCAGATTATAACCTTCAGGATCTTATCCCTTGGTGGGTGGGTTGTGTCAGAAAACATAATCCAGATATTCATATAACAATAGCTGATTTTGGTTTAACAGATGGTGCTCGGGAATGGCTTAAAAAGAATGTAGATCATGTGATTACTTATGAAAGGCATCCTACGTTAGCATGGTTTCTTAAACCCCAGTCTATGATAGATTGTCCATATGAATATACTTGTTGGTTAGATTTAGATTGTGAAATGGTAGCTCCAGTTCCAGAGATATTTGATTTTCCTACTGACGATAAAATGGCATTGACTGAAGATGTAATTCGTATGGGTGATTATGGAGCTACACCCGGACAGGATCAGCATTGGTGGGCAGTTGGTGTGAATGTTGTAAAAGGTAAGCCACAAATCTTAAAGGATTGGGCTCGCAATACAATCGCCACTGATTTGAGAGGGGATCAAGAAGTTCTCCATAGGATGACTCAAGTGAATTTAGAATATAATAATCAAATTATTAAGATGCCATTAGAGTATCAGTGGTTACGTTTGTCATTACATCAAGGATATGATAGTCCAAACAAAAAAATTATTCATTGGACTGGTCCTGTGGGTAAGGCACATATTAGAGAGGTATTAATGTAATATGAGTAAAATAATTTCTATTCTTACCCCTACACGACAGCGAGTGAATAGATTGAGTGAGTTTGTGATGTCTGTTTATCAACACACGGAAGAAAAGAATCGTGTGGAAATGCTGATGTATGTAGACAGAGATGATCCTACTAAAGAACAGTACTTAGATTTTATGTTACATTGTAAATCAGAGTTTCCAGATTTTCTTAAAGTCCATATTGTTTTTGATGAGCCTAAGAGTGTATCTAAATCGTGGAATGATTTGTATGCTAGGAGTGCTGGTGATATTATTATCATGGGTAATGATGATCTCCTTTATAGAACTCCGAGTTGGGACAGGATGGTAGAACTAGAAAGTAATATATTTAAAGATGACATCTATTGTATGTGGATGGATGATAGAATAAATAGTGAGAACCATTGTGCATTTCCTATAGTGAGTAAGAAGTGGTGTGAGACATTAGGATACTTTACACCTGGTGTATTTCATTTTGGTTACAATGATACATGGGTATTTGATATAGCTCAACGAGTACACCGATGTCGTTTTCTAGGAGGAGTGGTTGCTGAGCATATGCACTTCAGTCAAAATAAATCTCATTTTGATTGGACATATGAGAGAAATAGATTATCGGGTCACAATCATTATCAGATGGATAAAGTGATTTTTGATTCTCCAGAAATGAAACAAAAAAGAATTGAAGATGCTGAAAAATTAAAGAAAGTTATGAAATGATTATGGATACGACAGAGTTTTGGAAGAAAGAAGGTGAGAAACATATAAAACCCAAGATTGGTGGGGAGTTTCCAGAGGGGTGGGACGTAAGACCTTATCTTGCGAAGTTATGTGATAGTAAATCAATAACAGAGATTGGTTGTGGTATAGGCAGATTGTCGGCTGCGTTTCAGTCTGAAGATTATATTGGTATTGATATCAGCCCCAAGGTTCTTGAAATAGCTGAGAACACGAATAAGAATCACAAATATCTTCTTCATAACCAAGGAGATCCATATCCAGATGCTGATGTAAGGCTCGTATATACTGTTCTCTTACATATTGATGATGATAGTATTGGTGATTTTATAGAGAACCTTTGTGAAGATACAGAGAGAGTTGTCGTTGCAGAAATAATGGAACGTAAATGGAGACGTCCTGGCAATCCACCAGTATTCAATAGAGAGGTCGATGAATATATTACACTCTTTGAGAAATGTGGATTTGAGTTAGACTATCATAATGAGAAGGTATACGAAAGATACGCAGACCCCAAATTTGACAAGATGACTGGAGGGCTGCCCGTCTATATTACTTTCTTACGTTTTAAAAAAAGGTAATGAAATGATTTATGTAATCTATAGAATTTTATACGGCACAGATTTTTTAGAGAGGTCCATGAGGAGTGTTTATGATGAGGCTGATAGAATTTTTGTGGGTTATTCTAGTGAGCCGTGGAGCAAACCTAAGAATTTTCCCAAGATAACAGACATTGAAAAAAGTCCAGTAGAAGTTATATGGGAAAACTTTGATAAGACGGATGAAAAAATTAAAGTATTTTCTCATCATGTAGATACACCTAAGGGACAATTCAATTATTTGTATGATCATGCAGTGGATTTTTTAGGTAAGCCCAACATGGTTATATTCATGGAGCCAGATATGGTATGGGCTCCTGGAGTGTTTAAAAGTTTTATAGGAGAAGCACAACGACGATCTTCGGAATATTTATTTGCACCACAGATAGAATTATGGAAGACTTATGGTTGGAGAATTCGACAACGAGATAGATTTGGACCGGCTGCATATAAGGGATTTGTTCCTGAGTTAGGATTCGGCCAATTTACACAACCACCACAACATTCTGTTGTTTCTAAAGCAGGATGTTATAATTTTGGATTTTGTCTTAATGAAAAAACGATGTTGTATAAACATAAAGCAGCATTAGATTTTTCAGCTAAGATAGGTGATTCAGTTCCTTCGGAAACGTGGTATAAAGAGAAGTGGTTACAGTGGACTCCGAACACTATAGATTTGGAACCATCTGCCAATCATACTCATTTAATACGTCAGGCCATACCGTATCAGATGCCTGAGGACATGAGGAAATTTATGGATGAAAATCCCGTCAAAAACACCTGAAGAACACAAGTATACCTCTACAGGAATAAAGTTCTGGAGACATCCAGAACAGATGAACAACTATAAGAACGGTAATCCTAACACGGTTATCTCTACACACATATCGCCAGAAGGTGCTTGTAACCTAACGTGTGCATATTGTTCTGTTACTTATAGAGATACCCATTCACGCATAGAGATGGACGTGATAAAAGATTACGTTACTAAGTTAAAGACTAGGGGACTCAAGGCTGCTATTCTTACAGGAGGTGGAGAACCTACGTCTTATAAACACATTAATGAATTAATACGATGGCTCAAGGAACAGGACTTGTCTGTTGCGTTGATCACTAACGGCACACTCACTAGACGAATCAATCCAGACATCTGGAATATGTTAGAGTGGGTACGAGTGTCCATCAACGTATTTCCTGGATGGGATATGAAAATTAATTTACCTACGCAACACTTTACTGGCAACACGATAGTTGGATCTTCTTTTTGTTATGATGAAGATTATAGTATAGATACAATGCGAAGGGTAAGTATTATTGCAACACGAATTGGTGCTCAGTATATACGTCTATTACCCAACTGTTTGTTGCCTCAAGAGGAGTTGTTGAAACGACATGAGTTAGTAGAGAAGTTGATTAAAGAACTAGATGACCCACGATACTTTCATCAGTTTAAGATACACGGTGCACCAGCTAGTGAAATTTGTCACCAGTCATATTTTAGACCGTACTTGTCAGAGGAGATACATTGGGAGACAGGTGAGCCAGGTTCAGTGTTCCCGTGTGACAGTGTAGTATTGAACGACCAGAACACAAAGTTTATGCAGAAGTATTCTTTATGTGCTCCCGGTGACATCTTAGATTATATGGATAAGAAGATACCGCAAAGATTTAGTATAGCAGAGCAATGTACGGGTTGTGTGTTCACAGAGAATGTGAATATGTTGAAAGGGTTTATAGAAGATAAGGTGAATCGGTTTGATGACTTTAGTTCACCACTGATGCATGAGGAGTTTGTATGATAGTAAAATTGACAGGCGAGTTTGCAACTCTGACTGGTAGAAAAGAAGTAGAGATATACGGGCCGCATAACATAAAGACTTTACTCTCTGCATTAGATAATGCCTATCCTAATTATGGTTGGGATAATAGTAATGTGGCTATTAATGGAATGATGTATTCTGATGCGTGGTTTCAACCTATTAATGAGGGTGATGAGATAGTTATTATGCCGCCTATTGAAGGAGGGTGAGATGTATAATCGTGAGGAGTTTGATTTAGAATATTTTGAACAAGGTCCAATGACGGGAAAGAGTTTGTATACTAACTATCGTTGGTTGCCCGAACTTACTTTACCATTGTGCCATCATTTGGTTACTTATTTTGGAATTACAGGTAATGCTAGAATATTAGATTTCGGATGTGCGAAAGGATATGTAGTACATGGTCTAAGGATGCTGGGGTATCAAGCCTATGGAGTAGATGTGAGTGATTATGCTATATCACAGGCACCCAAAGAAGTGAATGGATTTGTAAAGAAGATAGAACCTTTTGAATCTTTAGATAGTAAATTTGATTGGATTATATGTAAGGATATATTAGAGCATCTTCCGTATGATAAGATAGACGAACAGTTGCAGATTTTTGCTGAAGCTCTTGATGGAATAGGGGGATTGATTGCTATGATACCATTAGGAGATGGAAAAAAATATTATATAGAAGCATACGAGAGTGAT
>Ga0208179_1001853_pt1 | contig 10353 bp, 8 predicted proteins | sample Malvired_Geostar_FD_184238 | JGI IMG/M metagenome (GOLD analysis project Ga0208179, IMG submission 184238) | Marine viral communities from the Global Malaspina Expedition - Malaspina viral metaG DeepMed_Geostar (SPAdes) (version 2) | ecosystem: Environmental > Aquatic > Marine > Oceanic | place...
GGCGGTGCGCTCGCGACTCAGCTCGGCCTGGAAATACCGATATTCCATGGGCTTGACCCTAGAAGTTCACGCGGCCGGAAATGGCGCCGTCCACCAGCATGTTGATCCCCGTGGTGAAGGCCGAGCGGGGGCTGGCCAGGAAGACCGTGGCGGCGGCGATCTCTTCCGGCGTGGCCATGCGGCCGGTGGGATTGCGCTTGATCATGGTGTCGAAGAAGCCCGGCGCATTGGCCTTTACGTTGCCCCAGACGCCGCCCTCGAAGAAGACCGTGCCCGGCGAGACGACGTTGCAGCGCACGCCCTTGGGGGCGCCTTCCTTGGCCACGCCCTTGGCGTAGTGGATCAGGGCCGCCTTCATGGCCCCATAGGCCGAGGGGCCGCTGGCTTCTGCCGCCGAGACCGAGGAGGTGATGATGAAGGCCGCGTCCCCGCCGGCGCCGGCGGCCTTTTCCAGATAGGGCTTGGCCGCTTGATAGGTGCGCACCGCGCCCAGCATGTCGATCTCGAACATGGCGCGCCAGTCGTCCTCCGACCCGCCATTGACCAGCGCGCTGGCGTTGGAAACCAGGACGTCAAGGCCGCCCAGTTCCTTGGCCGCGTCCTCGACGAAGGCGGTGATCGCCGGCCCGTCGGCGATGTCCACCGCACGGCCCCAGGCCTTGACGCCCTTGGCTTCCAGCGCCTTGACCGCGGCGTCGACGCCGTCTTGCCCGCGGGCGCAGACGGCCACATCGCAGCCCTCGTCGGCCAGCAGCTCGGCGATCGCCAGGCCGATCCCCCGCGACCCGCCCGTGACCACGGCCTTCTTGCCCTTCAGTTGCAGATCCATCGGTCTCTCCCTTGGCGTTTTCGGTGGTGTTGTTGGCCGACAGTTACGACGCGCCTTGGGCGGCGGATCAAGACCGCGCCCCGAGATTCCTGATCATTGTTCTGTTTGCCGTTGCGCCCCTGCCCGCCCGCCGCCAAGCTGACGGCAAGGCCCGCCGTCGAGAGCTGGGCTGCTTTGGGAGGATGACCATGCGGAGCTTCGCGCTCGCCCTTTGCGCCTTTGCGCTCGCTGCGCCGGCCTACGCCAAGACCATCGCTGTATCCCCAGGCCCCGACGCCCAGGAAGCCCTGCAACTGGCCCTGCTCGACGCCAAGCCCGGCGACGTGGTCGAACTCGCCGCCGGCCGCTTCGAGCTGACCGACGGCCTGTCCCTGGATGTGGATGACGTGACCATCAAGGGCGCCGGACCGGACGCCACGGTGCTGTCCTTCGACGGGCAGCAGGGCGGCGCCGAGGGGCTGTTGATCACCTCGGACAAGGTGACGGTGCGCGACCTGGCGGTGGAGAATTCCAAGGGCGACGGGGTCAAGTCCAAGGACGCCGACCAGATCAGCATGATCAATCTGCGGGTCGCATGGACCGGCGGGCCGAAGGCGACCAATGGCGCCTATGGGGTCTATCCGGTGGGCTCGTCCAATGTGCTCATCGATGGCGTGACCGTTCGCGGGGCCTCGGACGCCGGCATCTATGTGGGCCAGTCCAACAACATCATCGTCCGCAACAGCGTGGCTGAGTTCAACGTCGCCGGGATCGAGATCGAGAATTCCAGCAGCGCCGACGTCTATGGCAACACCGTCACCCACAACACCGGCGGCATCCTGGTGTTCGACCTGCCCAACCTGCCGGTGATGGGCGGCCACTCCACCCGGGTGTTCGACAACAGGATCGTCAACAACGACACGCCCAACTTCGCACCGGAGGGCAATATCGTCGCCAGCGTGCCGGTGGGCGCAGGCGTCATGATCATGGCCAACCGCAACGTCCACGTCTTCGACAACGAGATCGACGGCAACCAGACCGCGGCCATCATGCTGGTGGGCTATACGCGCGAGTTCGACGACGAGAGCTACAACCCCATCCCCCGCGAGGTGGTGGTGCGCGACAACAGGATTGGCCGCAACGGCTGGGCGCCGGCCTTCCCGGGTGGGACGGAGTTGGCCGCCGCCGTCGGCGGCGCCCTGCCCCCGGTGATGTGGGACGGGGTGGCGCCGGCGGAGGGACCGCAGGCCATGCGGCTGACCGATGGTCCCGTGCTGAATCTCAACCTGCCGAAGTCTGGCGCCATGGATCAGGCCAATCCCTCGGTCACGCCGACCCTCGAACGCGGCGAAATCACCGAGCCGGCCGCCGTGGTCCTGCCCGAGGCCCAGGCCGCCCTGGCTTCATGAGGCGAGGTCTCGGCGCCCTGCTCGGCCTCGCCGCCCTGGCGCTGAGCGGGGCCGCGGAGGCCCCTGCCCCGGTCCGCCTGGACGTGGTGCTGGCCGAGACGCCGGCGCCGCGGCTGGCCGACTATGGCCTGTTCCAGGATGCCGCGGCCCGGACTCCCAGCCCCGGTTTGACGCCCTATGACCTGACTACGCCGCTGTTCAGCGACTATGCCGCCAAACATCGCTTCGTGTTCACGCCGCCGGGCAAGAGCGCGGCCTATCGATCTGACGGACCACTGGATTTTCCGATTGGCTCGGTGCTGGTCAAGACCTTCGCGTTCGCGCCGGACATGCGTACGCCGGCCGTCGGCGAGCGGTTTATCGAGACCCGACTGCTGATCCGCAAAGAGGCCGGCTGGACGGCGCTGGCCTATGTCTGGAACGCCGACCAGACCGAGGCGGTGCTCAAGCGCACCGGCGCCCGGCTGGAGGTCAGCTTCATCGATCCCGCCGGCGAGGCCCAGGCGATCAGCTATCTCGTGCCCAACCAGAACCAGTGCAAGACCTGCCACTCGGCGGACGGCGAACTGGTCCCCATCGGTCCCAAGGCGCGCAATCTCAACCGCGACCAGGACTATGGCGACCGCACCCAGAACCAGCTGGCCGCCTGGCGAAGGCTGGGTCATCTGAGCGGCGGGCCAGAGCCAGCGGCGGCGCCTCGCACGGCTGCATGGGACAATGCGGCCGAAGGACTGGCGCCCCGCGCGCGGGCCTATCTCGACGCCAACTGCGCCCATTGCCACAACCCGGCGGGCATGGCGTCGACCAGCGGCCTGTTCCTGGGCCTGGAGGAGACGCGCCCTGCCCATCTGGGGATCAACAAGGCGCCGGTGGCCGCCGGCCGGGGGTCGGGCGGGCTGCAGGTGTCCATCGATCCCGGCCATCCCGACCGCTCGATCATGGTCTATCGCATGGCTTCCACCGATCCTGGCGTGATGATGCCGGAACTGGGCCGCGCCCTGCCGCATAAGGAGGGCGTCGCCCTGGTGGCCGACTATATCGAGAGCCTTTCGCCCTAACCCCAGCGGCCAAGTATGTCGACGCTCAGGCCCTGTTCGGTCTCGCGCAGGCGCGCATCGATACCATAGGCGGCGGCGAGGATTTCCGGGGTCATCGCCTCCGCCGGTTGGCCATCGGCCAGCACGCGTCCGTGACCCAGCACCAGCACCCGGTCGGCCAGGCGGGCCGCCAGTGTCAGGTCGTGGAGGGTCAGCAGCACGCCGCATCCCTCCGCCGCCAGCCGCCGGAACAGGTCGCCCGCCTCCAGGGCGTGGCGAGGATCCAGCCCCGCAAAGGGCTCGTCGGCCAGCAGCCATTCCGGCTCGCCCGCCAGGGCCCGCGCGATCAAGGCCCGCGCCCGCTCCCCGCCTGACAGGGTGGTGATGTCGCGGAGGGCCAGTTCCTCGACCTGGGCGGCGGCCAGGGCGCGGTCGATGGCGGCCTCATCCGGCGCCGACAGCCCCCGGGCGCCGAGCCAGGGCAGACGCCCCAGGCCGACCACGGCGCGGACCTCCAGCCCCCAGGCGATTTCGGGAGTCTGCGGGATGAAGCCCAGCCGCTGGGCGCGACGGCGCGGTGCGAGGTCGAGCAGGACGTCTTCGCCCAGGCGCACCTCGCCACCCTTGGGCTGGGAAAGCCCGGCCAGGGCCGCCAGCAGGGTGGACTTGCCGGCTCCGTTGGCGCCGAGGATCGCCGTCACCTGGCCGGGGACGAACTGGGCGCTCACGCCGTCCAGCACGGTCCTGCGGCCGGCCTGAAGGTGGAGATTGCGGGCCTCGAGCAGGCTCATGACAGCCTCCGGCGCTGGACGAGGAGAAGACCCAGGAAGAAGGGGCCGCCCAGGGCTGCCATGGCCACCCCCAGCCGGACCTCGGCCGCCGAGGGGATCAAACGCACCAGTATGTCGCCGGCCAGGACGATCACCGCCCCGCCGAGCGCGCTGGGCAGGAGCAGGCCGGCCGGGCGGGGGCCAAGAAAGGGCCGCAGCAGATGGGGCGTCACCAGTCCGACGAAGCCGATCACGCCGGTGACCGCCACGCTGGCCCCGGCCGCCAGACCCACCCCCAGGGCCAGCAGCAGCCGGGTGCGGCTGAGGCTGATCCCGAGGGACTGGGCGCCGGCCTCGCCAAGCGTCAGCGCGTCCTGGGCGCGGCCGGTGGCGAGCAGCAGGCCAAGGCCGACGGCGACGAAGGGGGCGGCCATCTGCAGGTCGGCCAGGCTGCGGTCGGTGAGCGAACCCATCAGCCAGTTGACGATCTCGTTCACCGCCCAGGGGTTGGGCGCCAGGTTGAGCGCCAGGGCGACGCCGGCGCCGGCGACGATGTTCAGGACGACTCCGGCCAGGACGAAGGTCACCGTGCCGGGCGCCGAGCCGGTCAGGCCGATGAGAACCAGCACGCCGATCAGGGCGCCGGCCATGGCGCAGAGCGGCATCAGCCAGGCGATCCCGGCCAGGGCGGGCACATAGAATCCGAAATAGAGGGAGACCACCGCGCCTAAGGCGGCCATGGAGGAGACCCCCAGAACCCCCGGATCAGCCAGGGGATTTCGCGTGTAGCCTTGCAAGGCTGCGCCGGACATACCGAGCGCTGCGCCCACCACCATGGCCAGCAGGGTGCGCGGAATCCGCAGCTCCAGGATGATGATCCAGCCGGGATCGTCGGTGCGCCAGGCGTCCAGGGGAACCCAGACCCGGCCAGCCATCAGGCTGATCGCCCCCAGGACCGCCAGGGCGGCGGCCAGGCCGATCATCACCGCGGAAGGTGAGAGCCGCCTCATGCCGCCCTCAACACATTCCGCCGAGCGGTCGCCAGGGCTGCGGCCGTCTCGATCAACACCGGGCCGCCGCAATAGAGCAGTCGCTGGGGGAAGGCTTCCCGCTGCATCTTGTCAGAGATGCGCGTCAACGCCGGATGGCTCAGCACCCGGTCGGCCCAGGTGGGCGCGCCGGGCGCCGGCTGGCCGGCCAGCAGCACCTGAGGCGGATCGGCGATGATCTGCTCCAGGCCGATATTGCCCCAGCGACCGAGGCCGTAGCGGGCGGCCACGTTTTCGAACCCGGTCCGCCGGAGCATCTCATCGGTCAGGGTGCCAGCGCCGGCCGCGAAGCCGTTGGGCTGGTAGACGATGGCAGTGAGTTTCGGCGCGCCGGGCGGCGGGGCGGCGGCGGCCAGGGCGGCCTCTATGCGGGCGACCACCGCCTCGCCGCGCACAGTCTGGCCGAGCAGCCGGGCGACCTGGCGGATCTGGGCCAGACTGGCGGCCACGGTCTGAGGCACGTCGAACATGGCGGTGGGAATTCGCAGCCTGGCCAGGGCCTGGCGGGTGGTCGGGGCCGAGTGCTCGCTCATCAGCACCAGGTCCGGCCGCAGGGCCACCACCTCCTCGGCGGTCTCATAGGTGATCGGGATGTCGCGGGCGGCCTGGGCCAGGGTCGAGGCCTGGGCGTCCCGAGCATAGTGGGTGAGGGCTGCGATCTGACGGCGCTCGGCCACATGGAACAGGATCACGTCCAGGCAGGGATTGAGCGACACCACCCGCTGCGGCCGCGCCGGAGCAGCGCCGGCGAGGCCGAGCGCCAGGCCGCCCACCGCCGTACGGCGGGTAAGCAAACCGGGGTCCTGCCTCGCCGGCTCAGCCATCAGAATCGCGCCCGGACGCCGAGCGCGCCAAAGCGGCCCAGCTCGCCATAGCCGCGGGTCGAAGGATCGCGATCGTCGAAGACGTTCTCCACCCGACCATAGACCTCGAAGGTCTCGCTGATCGGCCAGGCGGCCCGGACGTCCACCAGGGCGCGGGGCTCCAGGCGGTTGAGATTGGCCGCGTCGTCGAAGGCCTCGCCGATGTAGCGCACGGCGAGGGTCGCCGAGGCGCCCGCCGACCAGACGTGGGTGGCCGACATATAGCCCTGGTGCTCTGGGCGGCGCGCCAGCTGGTTCCCCTCATTGGCCGCGCCCGACACCGCATTGGTGGCGTCGGTCCAGGTGTAGTTGGCGGCCAGGTCGATGGGGCCGACCTTGGCCTGCCCGGTCAGTTCCAGGCCTTGAGCCTTGGTGCGCGCAATGTTGTTGTAATAGCCAAACCGCGTCACGCCGCCGACCGTGCAGAGCGGATCGGTCCCGGTGAAGCAGGAGACATAGTCGATCTGGTTCTCGGTCTCGCGCCGGAACCAGGTGGCCGAAACCACGGCCAGACCGCCGGCCAGGACCTGCTCGACGCCCAGGTCCCAGGCGTCGGCTTCTTCGGGCTCCAGCCCCAGATTCCCGTACTCGCTATAGAGCTGGTAGAGGGTCGGCGCCTTGAAGCCCTGGCCAAAGCTGGCCCGCACGATGGTGTTGCCGTCGTTCAGGGACCAGGCGAGCGCCGCCTGCCCCAGGGTCTGGCCGCCGAAGGTGTCGTGCTCGTCACGGCGAAGGCCAGCCGTCAGAGTCAGGCCGGTGAGCAGCGGTCCCTGGACCTGGACATAGGCGCTGTCGAGATCGGCGCTGGCCGCCTGCGTCGGGGGATTGGGATCGAAGGCGCTGGGCGAGGCCGTGCGCATGCTGGCCTCTTCCCGCTCCAGACCGAACACAGTCTGCCACGCTTCGGTCAGGGCGAAGGTCCCCTGATACTCCCAGCGATCCACCTCGGAGAGGGCGTCGAAGGTGACGTCGGTCACCGCCTGCGCCGGGTTGAGGCTCTGGCGGTCGGTGCGGGTGCGGGAATAGGACAGGCGGTTCCGAAGCCGGTCGTCCAGCAGGGCGAGGTTCAGGCCCGCATAGCCCGCCAGTTCCTCGGTGACGCCATATTCGGGCGTATCGCCGAAGCTGTAGGCCGGCGCCGGATAGCCATCCACCTGGGCGCGGCCATAGGAATAGATTCCCCGCAGGTCGAGGAAGAGATTGTCGGTGATCTTGACCCCCAGGCGGCCATTGGCGCTGGTGTGCTGGAAGCCGTCGTCCTCGGCCCCGCCCGCAAAGGCCGAGACCCCGTCGGTTGTGTAGTAGCCGGCGCCCAGACGCCAGACGAGGCGCTCGCCGGCCCCGCCGATCCCGCCGCGGACATAGGCGGTGGCGTTGTCGCCGCCCTCCGCGTCCAGGCTGGCCTCGAAGGGCCTGGTCGGCACGGTGGTGACCACATTGACCACACCGCCGATGGCCTGGCTGCCCCACAGGGTGGACTGGGCGCCGCGCAGCACCTCGACCCGGGCGACGTCGCCGGTCAGCAGGTTGGCGAAGTTGTAGCCGCCGCCGGGCTGGGCCACGTCGTTCAGGCGCACGCCGTCGATGACCACCAGGGTCTGGTCGGTCTCGGCCCCACGGATGCGCAGGGCGGTGACGCCCCCAGGTCCGCCGTTGCGCGACAGGGTGACGCCGGCGGTGCGGCCGAGCAGGTCGGGCAGCAGGATGGCCTGGCTGGCCTCGATGTCGGCCCGATCAAGGACGGTGATCGCCTGGGCGACCTCGGCCGCTGCGGTGGGCGCGCGATTACCGGTGACGACGACGCCGCGCACGGCGTTGGAGGCCGCAGCCCCGGCCACGTCGGGCGCAGACGCCGGCTGGGCCAGGACGGGCGAGGCGAAGGCCGCCAGGACGGCGGTGGAAAGGGCGGCGGTGGAAAGCAGTGCGAGTCTCATCTGGGTCTATCCCCCTCGTTGACGACAACGAGCCGCGGGGGACGCAGGGACCACGGAGAGGACGAACGACGGGCGCGCGACCCCGCCGAGACCCACGCCACGCGCGGCCCTGGACGGTTGTCGCCACCCGGGAAGACCCGTTCGCATGGCGCACCCCGGCCAGACGAAGGACGACCGCGACAGGCAGGTCTCCTGGCTAGCGGGTCATCACCCTCTGCACGCCGCCTTCCCAGGCCCGAAGACCCAGTGGCTCATGGCGTGCGGGCTCGCCGCTTACAGTTGCGGGGGCAGCCCAGGTCTTTCACCTGAGTTCCCTTTTGATCCCCTTGCGGGGAACCTGTCACCGGGCAGCCCATAGGGGGGCTCGCGGCCTCCGTCAACGCTGACGCTGCTGCGGCCGCCGGAGCGCTTGGGTGTTCAGGGCGCCTCGACCGACAGGCGCAGGGCGTGGCGCATGACCTGGAACAGATAGGGCTGGTCCATGGAACCGGTCACCAGATAGGCCGCAGGCCCCTGCGCATAGGCCGGCACGTCCTCGCCGGCGTGGGCGGCGCTGGGCGAATAGACGCCGGCCTGGCGCACCTGATCGGCCGCCGTCACATCGATCCCCTCGAGGGTAGGACGCCCCTCCCCGTCCCGCGGCCCGCCGGGTCCCGTGGCGTAGGTCAGGATCGGCAGCGGCTTGCCGTCGACGGCCAGGCGTGGCGCGCCGGTGGGGCCCTTGATCAGGCCCAGCACGTCGTCGCCCCGGTCGCCGCCATTGATCACCAGGCCATGGCTGTGGTCGGCGGTGACGAGGATCAGGGTTTCTGCCGGGTCGGTGAGCGCCATGGCCGCGGCGACGGCCTTCGACAACTCGACACCTTCGGTCAGAGAGGCGGCGATCAGGCCGGCATGGTGGGCCTTGTCGATATGGGCGGCCTCGACGAGCAACACATAGCCCTGAGGCTCGGCCGCCAGGCGGACGATGGCCGCGCGGGTCATCTCCTCAAGGGTCGGCGCCTGCGGCGCGGCGGCCGGGCGGTCCACCTCGCGGGGCATGTGGACGGTGGCGAAAAGACCGAGCACGTCGCGCCCTTCGGCCACCGCGGCGTCGAGGCCATCGCGGTCGGTGACGAAGGCGGCGTCGGGTCGCGCCCCCCAGATTGCGGGCAGATCCTGGCCGTCCTTACGCTGACCGCCGGCGGCTTCGGGACGGAAGAAGTTCAGGCCGCCGCCCAGGGCGATGTCGGGCCGCAGATCGTCCGGCGCCAGCACCAGCTGCGAGGCGATATCGACGCAGCCGGCCTCGCGGGCCGCCGCGGGCAGACTGACGTCGCTCTCCCAGCCGCGGTCTGGACTGTGGGCGTAGAAGGCCGCCGGCGTGGCGTCGGTGAGGGATGCGGTGGAGACCACGCCCACCGCCTTGCCCAGCTCGCGCTTGGCGCGCTGCGCCAGGGTCGGCACGTTGTGCGCCGGATCACAGACCCCACGACGCGCCCCGCCATCGACCCCGAGACCGCCATTGATCGTGCGATGGCCGGTGGTGATGGCCGAGGCGCCATTGGCTGAATCCGTCACCAGTCCGTCGGCGGAGTAGGTCCGCACCAGCCCCCCATAAGGCATGGTGTCGAAGGCCAGGTCATAGGAGGCGCCATCGACGCCGGCCCGCTGCCCGGCGAGGATGCGTGTAGCCGTAACGGTGGACACGCCCATGCCGTCGCCGATGAACAGGATGACGTTCTTGGCGGGTTCCGTAGCGGGCTGCCGGGCCAGGGCTGCCGCGAGTGCGGCCTGCGGCTCCTTCGCCTGGACGGCGCCGGCCGCCACAGAGATCGAAAGGGCGAGAACGCCAGCCGCCAGGCCCGCGCGGGGAAGGATAGGAAGGATCATGAACGCCTCTGCCTCGGCCCGCGCAACGCCGGCCAGCTAAGACGGCGGCTTATGCCCTGACTTCGTGACGTCCCTGCGAAGGTCGCCTGCGCGGAAGGCGCTCCGGCGACCGGGCGCAAAAAAGGCCCGATCTCTCGGGCCTCCAGCGCGATGGTACCACCTCTCGGGTTCGAACCGAGGACCTCCAGAGCCACAATCTGGCGCTCTAACCAACTGAGCTAAGGCGGCGCATCGCGAGGGATAGGGTTCTAGTGGCGCCGGCCAATGGGATCAAGAGCCATCGCCACAGGCGCGCAGGGCAAAGAAAAGGCCCCGGAGACCGAGGTCCCCGGGGCCGATTTCCTTGATCCCTACGTCGTCCCTTAGCCGGGAAGACGGAAGGAGATCGGGATCCGAACGGTGCCACCTTCGACGGGGGCGCCGTCGGCGGTGCGAGGACGCATCCGGAACAGTCGGGTCATCCGCATCGCGGCGCTGCCGAAGTCCTGATCTGCGGGGCTTTCTTCCACCACAGAGCAGTTTTCCAGCGTGCCACGCGCCGTGACCGAGCAGCTCAGAACCACCCGGCCCTCCGCTCCCATCCGCTGAGCGCGGTCAGGATAATAGCGGGC
>Ga0208179_1001856_pt1 | contig 10349 bp, 9 predicted proteins | sample Malvired_Geostar_FD_184238 | JGI IMG/M metagenome (GOLD analysis project Ga0208179, IMG submission 184238) | Marine viral communities from the Global Malaspina Expedition - Malaspina viral metaG DeepMed_Geostar (SPAdes) (version 2) | ecosystem: Environmental > Aquatic > Marine > Oceanic | place...
GTCCTATCTGGGGCATCTAGGATTTGCTATCAAGACATCCTTTAGTCTGTTTGTATTATCGGTAGTGGGCGTAATACACGGGTTTTGTCCATTCATATTCCCTAGCTTTGTGTCGACTAAAGTAAAAGAACTGGATAAGTTGCTAGATGGCCAGAGCTAAATCCAGATGGATACAGGGCGCAAAGCTCAAGAAGGGAGCGTTTCTTGCGAAGACATTTAAGAGGATGGCAAAGTAATGGCGACTCCATATTATATGGGTGGTTTATTGGATGAAGATGAGGAAAGATCATACTTTACTGGTGCGGCCCCAATGGCTACCTCTTCATTTCGTGCGCCTCCAATGTTGGCAAGTCACGATATAAGAGAGACTGAGTGGTATCGTCCGGGTTCAATGGAGAGGTGGGCTAGAAGGGGTGAGATTGGTTCAGCCGATCTTATAGATATTGACCCAACTACGGGTGTTGATATTCTTTATCCTAAAGGAACAATACCAAAGGTAAAGACTGGTACAAAAGGCCCAATGCCTGTTATAGAGCCTCCATTTGATCCAGCAACGCCTGATATAAAGCGTCCTAAACCCTATGATCCACTAACTGACCCTGAGATCTTAAGGATGATGGGCGAAGAGCCTATGTATGATGTGTCATTAGAGACTTCGTTAGAAGCGATACCAGAAGTAGATACATTTAAAGAGTTATCAGAAGTAGAGACTCCAGTTGATATTTCTGGTATTAAATGGATGGGGTTTCCTCGGTGGGGAGGTGGAAGTGGCACAGATAGATACACACCTTTTGGCACTGGATGGTCGGGTATAGGGGGTCCAGCAGCTTGGGGATTTGACCCGGATGATTTCCCGATGCTTTATTATGATAAGGCAATGAAGAAGCCCGGTGGCGGATTAGCTTTATCGGAATATGGTAAAACCGGGGAAGGTTTAGTTCCTAGATACCCGGGATTTGAAGATGTTGGCCCTATAATATATAGGAAAGTTCTGGCACATGACACACCAGAAGAGATAAGAAAATGGGGTGTTAGGAGCCTTCCTGAGTACAGCAAATCAGTTGACGGTAAGGGAGGTGGTATACCTATCTCGAAACCTGATTATATTACGCCTAAAGCATGGGTAGATGATATGCCGCTAAAACCTAACGCTAGGTTAGAGGCCAAAAGAAAGGCTGTGGAAGAAAAAGCAAAACGGGAGGCTGAAGATGCTATATATTTTGCTAGTGATGAGTACTATTCAAGACTTCCACCTTGGGAGAAAGATCGACTTTTAGAAGAAGGAGATCCAAGAGCCTTAGCGGATGAAGCAGAGAGAGCAGCATCAGCAGCAGCACCAACACTAGCTGATACTGGATTTGCATTTGAAGATGCTAAGGGAGCAGATGCTATAAGGAGAGCAACTGAACCGGGTTTTGGACTTTCCCCAGAAGATTTAGCTACGATTGTTAGAGAGGGAAAAGATCCTGATTATCCCGCTTTAACAAAAGAGCTTGGGGGAGATTTGTTAGACATTGCTCTTGCAGCTCCAATGCTTCGTGCGGCAAAACCCTTGGGTTTACTTGCTAAAGATATTATAGGAGGCGCCTTAGGCAAGCGAGCAGCGCAAAAGAAAATAGATGAATTTGTGGGTCCAAAAAGAACGACCGTCACCCCGGGGGCATTAAAATCAAAGACAGATGTTGATGTTGCTGTTGCAACATCTGGAGTTACCACAGCGCTCAAACCGACTGTAGCCACTACAGCGGCAGTGAGGAGATTGTTGGGAGATGTGGGAAGCACAAAATACAAGGAAGTTGCTAAAGCTTTAAAAGATACTGGGAATTTTTTGTCCCCAGAAGCATTTGCTCAGCAACACATTACTAAAGTGTTAGGCGTACCGGGGATTGGCTCAGCTACAGAAGCAAAGATTCTTTCTCTTGCGCTAGAGGCAGTAAGAGGTATTAAATCTCGTGCAAAGACTGGGTCTTTTACAAGACCGGGCGCTACAGGGGCAGTAGATACCTTTAAGAGATCAATTCCACTGCCAACAACAGGACCGGGTCCGATTGGTGTGGGAGTTCCAGCAGCAGGGTATGCGATTACAAAAGCTCTTCTTGGTGAAGAATCTGATGCATCCACCTATGTCGACCCTTATCCGGGTATGATTGATCCTACATTTGAAGAAGCACCACTGACTACTTTTAGAGACCCTTTGAAGCATTATGATACAGAAGCTGTAGCTGGATCATTACCATTTGATATGAGTGATTCTCCATTCTATTACGATGTAATGGAAACCGCTCATGCTTCAGAGTTTGCACCAACACCTTATCCTTATGTTCCAGCGATGCCATCGCCAAGTGAATATTCTTATCCGGGATTTATTCCCTCATCTCCTTTTGGTACAGCTCCTTATAGTCCTCCCGGTTATAGTCCTATAACGGGAACATTCGCCGCCTCACCAACGTATGCAGAGATTATTGCCGCAGGAGGTGGTGAGTTTCCACCACCACCAATGGAAATCGGCACTTACATAGCTGAATAGTTCCCCATGACAAATAAACAAGACCAATTCATAGAGAACTATGTACTTACTGGGAATGCCACGAAGTCTGCTATTGCTAGTGGATACTCCGAAAGGACTGCAAAGGTTAAGGGTGCGCAACTTAAAGCTCAACTCCGACATGAGATACTTGAAGCGACTCAAAAAGTGCTGGCAGATAAAATCCCGGAGGGACTTAACTGGCTCACAGAACTCGCAAGAGAAGCAGAGAGTGAGTCTGTCCGTCTAGGCGCTATCAAGGATTTACTTGACAGGGCTGGCCTTAAACCTGTTGACAGAATAGAAACCACAACCATTGAGCAAATGTCAGACGAAGATATCAAAAGGGAACTAGATGCCCTCACAAGACATTAGAAGGTTAGAGCTTTTAAGAGAACAGAAAAAGAGACATCGCTTTAATCAGATAAACAGTTATGATCCTTATCCGTATCAGGAGAAGTTTCACGCAACAGGCAATAAGAATAGCCAAAGACTGCTGATGGCAGCAAACCGAATAGGAAAGTCCTATTGTGGAGCTGCTGAAATGTCCTATCATTTAACTGGTATATACCCTAAATGGTGGGAAGGAAGAACATACGATCAGCCTATTGCAGCATGGGCTGGTGGTGTTTCAAACGAGACAACCAGAGATATAGTACAGGCAGAATTATTGGGTTCCCCTGACGATCCCGATGCATTTGGTTCCGGGTCTATTCCTCTAAGTAGAATAATAAAAACGGAAAGAAAACCCGGTGTACCGAACGCAAAGAGCGTAGCCCTAATAAAGCACGTTTCCGGTGGGAACTCTTCTTTACATTTTAAATCCTACGACATGGGGCAGGAGAAGTGGCAGGGTCGATCTGTAGACGTAGTGTGGTTGGATGAAGAGCCGGGTAGAGACATCTACTCACAAGCGGTCACTAGGACGCTAGACAGGCGCGGTATGGTCTATATGACCTATACCCCTGAGGCGGGTATGACTGAGACTACATCGTCCTTTATAAACCGTCTACAGAAGGGACAGTCCCTTACGAATGCTACATGGGATGATGCGTCTGAGAAGATATCATCCATGAAGGGTGAGAATGGGCATCTATCTGAGGCAGTAATGGAGCAGATTCTGTCTGCATATTCCCCGCATGAGAGGGAAATGCGTAGATATGGCAGACCATCCATTGGTTCTGGCCTTATATTCCCTGTACCAGAAGAGAAGTTAATCACTGACCCTATCGAATTAAAAGATCATTGGCCTAGAATAGCGGCAATAGACTTCGGGTGGGACCATCCAACAGCAGTAGTGTGGTGTGCTATAGACCAAGAAGAGGATATGTTTTATGTCTACGATTGTTACCGGGCATCTAAAGCGAGTCCTTCCGTCCATGCACAGAATATACGTTCTCGACCAGATTTTATCCCCATTGCTTATCCCCATGATGGCAATAGACGAGATTCTATGGGTAATCCCGGTCTGGCTGATCAGTACAGGGTTCTAGGGTGTAACTTTCTCCTTGACCACTTCACTAATCCACCCGCATTAGGAGAGAACAAAGGGTCAAACTCCATAGAAGAAGGGTTAATGGCGATGATCCAGCTAATGGAAAAGGGAAACTTTAAGGTATTTTCTACATTAGGGGATTGGTTTGAAGAGTTTAGAATGTATCATAGAAAAGGTGGAAAAGTGGTTCCGTTCAAAGATGATCTAATGAGCGCAACACGTTATGCCTTTCAATCACAAAGATTTGCTGTGTCAGGGAAAGACCCCACATGGACTAAGGATATAGAATATAAGAATTATGGCATCATCTAAAATAAGCGATATAGAACTCGTAGCTCGTATAGATTCGGAGATTGAGGATGCGCTAGGTTATAGCGATACTATCTCCCGTCAACGGGAAGAGGCGATGAAATACTACTATGCCGAGAAGTTTGGCAATGAGGTAGAAGGTCGCAGTCAATACGTTGATTCATCTGTGATGGATACAATAGAATGGATCAAACCCTCTTTGATGAGGGTGTTTGCATCTGGTGATGAGATGGTTGTATTTAATCCTACAGGTCCTGAGGATGTAGAGACAGCAAAGCAAGCTACTGATTATGTTAATCATATCTTTACGAAAGATAACAATGGTTGGGAAATACTGTACACATGGTTTACTGATGCACTTCTACAAAAGAATGGTATAGTCAAATGCTGGTGGGATGATTATGAAGATTGGAACAGGGAAGAATATACCCGTCTTGATGAGGAAGAATTCAATGTTCTGATTATGAGTCCAGAGGTAGAGATTATAGAGCATACTCCTTATGAGGGGTTTCACGATGTTGTTATAAGTCGTCGCGCACACATAGGCAGAGTAAAGATTGAGAATGTAGAGCCGTCTGAGTTTCTTATCTCAAGAGAGTCCAAGACAATCGAGGAGGCAAGGTTTGTTTGTCATCGAGTAATAAAGACTCTTTCTGAATTACGAGAGATGTGGCCTGATGTTGATTTTGATCCAGCAGAGATGGGTAGCGGAGAAGATATGGTTCCCATGTCTGGAGAAAGATTAGCGAGATATTCCTATGATAATTCCGCAGGAATTCCTTGGGGTGGTCTTGGCATATCTTATCCAGAAGAAGTGTTAAGGGAATACTGGTTACATGAAAGCTATCTAAGAACTGACCATGATGGCGATGGTATTGCAGAGTTAAGAAAGGTATGTACCGTAGGGAGTATGGTTATATCTAACGAGCCTATTGACCGTATACCTTTTGTTAGTGTTACTCCAATAAAGATTCCGCATAAGTTCTTTGGTCTATCCATAGCTGATTTGATTATGGACATTCAGCTCATTAAGAGTACATTGATGCGTAACCTCATGGACAATATGTACAACCAGAACTTTGGTAGGTATGCAGTCCTTGAGGGTCAAGCTAATCTTGATGATCTATTAACGCAACGACCGGGTGGGGTTGTTAGAGTGAAGTCTCCCAACGCAATCATGCCGTTGGCTACACCGCAGCTTGAGCAATCCTCATTCGGAATGCTTGAGTACCTTGACCAACTAAGAGAGTCAAGAAGTGGGGTTAATAAATACTCACAAGGTTTAAATGAAAATGCTTTAACGTCGCATACTACTGCTACTGCTGTTGCCGCAACAATGACGGCAGCGCAGTCAAGAGTAGAGTTGATCGCAAGATGCTTTGCAGAAACCGGTGTTAAAGAGTTAATGAAGAATATCTATGAACTGGTTTTGAAAAATCAGGACCATGAAAGAGTTATAATGTTAAGGAACAAATGGGTTCCTGTGCGTCCAGATATGTGGCGCGATCAATTCGACTGTACTGTTTCTGTTGCTATTGGCAGCGGGAATAAAGACCAGCAACTCATGCACCTGACATCGATGTTACAGTTTGCGGGTGATGCAATGAGGGGTGGGTTAAAAATTGTCAGCGAAAAGAATTTGTATAATATGGGAGCTGCACTCATAAAGAATATGGGCTTCCAGAATGTGCAAGACTTCTTGACCGATCCTGACACTATTCCTCCAGAACCTTCTCCACAGGAACAGATGGAGCAAGCTGAGTTACAGCTTAAACAAAAAGAGCTTGAGATAAAAGCTGCAGACATACAGGTGAAGCAGCAGAAGATGCAGCAGGTAGCTGCCGCTGACGCTGTAGACGCACAACTAAAAATGGCAGAACTTGCACTAGAAGCTGAACAAGGTCGTGCCGTTGCAATAGGATAACATTATGCCGAAACTTAAAAAAGGAAAAAAGACTGTACACTATCCATATACTACAGCGGGAATAAAACGATATAAGCAAGATAAAAAGAAAGTTAAAAAAACCCGTAAATCGTGACGTACCCTCGCCCCGTTATAGAGACTTATATTCATATGGATAATGATGAAAGATTAAGAAGAGCCAACCACCTTTTACAAGATAAACTATTTAAAGAAACATTACAAACATTAGAAAAAGATATCAAAGATACTTGGTATAATTCAAGTATCAAAGATATAGAAACCAGAGAACAATGCTGGTTATCTTTAAGACTCCTTGAAAGGATTCGCACTCATCTAACCTCGATTTTAGAAACAGGAGAGATTGCGAAAAGAATCAAGGAATACCGTATCTAGGAGAAATTTAAAATGGCGGACACGCAAGCAGCCCCGCAAGAGGAAGTATCCTCAAACACGCAGCCCGGTAGTATACAGGAAGCAGAAGAAGCATTTCTAAAGATTATGAACCCTCCCCCGGAGGACACCGAAGAATCTGAAGAAGCGCAAGCATCAGAGGAAGTATCCGAAGATGAACCGGAACCTTCTGAAGTAGAATCTGAAGAGGAATCTGAAGAGGAAGCTGAAGAAGAGGATTCCGAAGAGTCACCCGAAGAGGATGAACCAGAAGATGAGTCGGAAACCGAAACCGTCTACACCGTCAGAGTTGATGGTACAGATGTTGAGGTCACTGAAGACGAACTCTTGAAGGGTTATTCTCGACAGGCAGACTATACAAAGAAAACCCAAGAACTTGCAGAATACCGTAAAGAGATGGATAATGCGTTTGCGTATTACCAGAATGAAGTACAACAGACTCAGCAAGCTAGGGCGCAGTATGTCGATGCCGTTGAATCGGCAATCCAAAACAATTATGCTCACCTCCAACAGTTCCAGAATATAGATTGGGAACGATTAAAGTCTGAGGACCGTGAAGAATATTTGACCAAGCGCGATGACTATAGACAAGCGCAAGAGCAAATAGACAGTCTAAAGCAAGAGCATCAAGCCGCAGCTGAAAAGCAACAGGCAGAGATGCAGGAGCAGCATAAGAGAGTATGGGCTGAAGAACATCAGAAGATGGCTCAGGTCATACCGGATTGGAACGATAATGAAAAACGCGCGGCAATATCTAAAGCAGTCGGTGAGTATGCACTCGCAAGAGGGTATACACAAGAAGAGTTAAACCAACTCGTAGATCACCGATCTATTATTATGCTAATGAAAGCTAAAGCTTATGAAGACATTCAGCAGAAGCAAACTGCGGTTCGCTCTAAGAAGGTTAGAAACAAGCCTAAAGTAGTTCGTTCAAAAGCAAAGAAAGATAAAGCTTCAGACTCCAAGCGTATCCGTACTGCCAAGATTGGGCGTCTCAAAGAAACAGGCCACATCGATGATGCGGCTGATTTGATCTTTGATATGCTAGAATAATAATTTTTTAGGAGATATTTAAATGGCAATCGCGTCAAATACGGCCGTCACTTATAGTGGTGTCCAAATAAGAGAAGATTTGTCAGATGTTATATACAATATCGCGCCTATGGATACCCCCTTCTTGTCTGGTTTGTCCAAGACGAAAGCTGACAACACGTTATTTCAGTGGCAAACTGATACGATTACAGCTGGTGCTGCGAACCGGGTTTTAGAGGGTGATGATAGTCCTGCTGCTGTTGCGTCCCCGCAACCGACGAAATTGCAGAACTATTGCCAGATCAGTAGGTATGTATTGCAAACATCAGGCACGGATCAAGTTGTGAACTATGCAGGCCGCGGCAAAGCCCAAGCCTACCAGCTCGCTAAAGCGGGAAAAAGAATGAAGCGTGATATGGAAGTCATGCTTACCTCTAATACCGCACGGGTGGTTGGTAATGCAACTCTTGCACGCGCAACTGCAGGAGCGCAGACATGGTTTCCGACTGCATCTTGGGTCGATGGTGGCACTGGTGGTTCAGCAGCGGCAGCGACTGGCGACGGTACAGATACCCGAACTAACGCTACTTCAACTGTTGCGGCTACAGAAGTTAACATTAAAGCTACTATCAAGAAGGCATATGATAATGGTGGTCAGCCTGACATGATTATCGTTCCTGCTGCGGTTAAGCAGACAATATCAGGATTGGCTTCAGTAGGCTCGGGCTCGGTATCGCTAGGCATTCCGCCTCGTCATAATGTTGGCTCAGGACCTGCGACAGCCGTTGCTGCTGTTGATGTCTACGTTTCTGATTTTGGTACTTTTAAAATTGTACCTGATCGAAACCTAGCCGCAGATGGTCCGGGTTCTGTTGCAGCGACTTGTTTCTTTATGGACATGGATTATTGGGCCATTTCTTGGCTACGTCCTTTCCATACTGTTGAACTTGCCAAACAAGGCGATTCAGTAAAGTCAATGTTGATTGCTGAATACGGACTTGTTTCGCGCAACTCGGCGTCTAGTGCGATTCTTGCATCTGTAAAGTAATAAGTATAGGGGGTGGGGAAACCCACCCCCGACTTATAAAGAGGATAATATGAAAAGTCTTAATAAAGATTTAGATCGAGCAGCCAATCAGATACTAAAACGTGGGGTTGTCAAGGAAGAAAAGCCAGAAGCTCCAGAACCCAAAGAGCCAACAGACGCTATGGGTTGGTTAAGAAAAGCATATATTGATAATGATCCTGCCGATGGAGCTCCGAAGGTCGGGGATATAGGGTATGTCTAAATATCTTCTTGAAAATAATGGTGTCACTAGAACAGAGATGTGGTTTGATGACTTTGATGACAGCTTTACATTTACAGAAATACAAGATGTAACACAAGTCCTTGAGGATTCTAAGAGAAAGTTTAATGAGTTTGGTGATAAACGAACACCCGGAAAGATGGGGGATTGGCATCACACCCATTCTATTCCAAGAGTCATTTATGAGAAATGGCAGCAAGAAACAAGGGTTCCTGATGGTCAGGGTGGTTGGATGCATATGATAGACAAAGACCCTGCAGTATTAGCATCATACCTCAATGATCCAAATTACTCGTACTTCAGAGTAGCTCCCACAAGAATATAGGTAAAGAACATGATTCAAGAATACAGACCATTAACTACACATACTTTAACTGCAGGAACTGCAACTGGCACAACTCGGACATCTGCATTTGATGCTCAAGTTCAAGCTGTTCTGGTTACTGCTACTGAAGATGTTTTTATTGAGTTTGGTGGTACACCAACTGCTACTGTTGCTGCCTCTGTGTTTATCACAGCAGATTATCCACAGATATTTAGGGTAAATGGCTCAGATAAAGCGGCAGTCATTACAGGAACGGGTGCATCATCTGTCTATGTAACTGAACTGAGTAGATAATGGCAATCGGTACTTACAGTGAGCTGCAGACTGCTGTAGCTAACTGGCTAGATCGTTCCGATCTAGGAAGCAGAATACCAGAGTTTATTACTCTATCGGAAGCGCGGATAAACCGTCTTCTGAGGGTTAGACTTATGGAGAATGTTAAGGTTATCTCCTTAATTAGTGGATCGAAAAGATACCCTATTCCTTCTGATTACCTACAGTTAAGAACGATACAATATGATGCCAGTTCTATAGCAAGCACAACATTAAATGGTGATATTACTGACTCTGATACATCTATTGTGCTAACATCCGCCTCTGGATTTACATCTTCGGGTACAATCCTTATTGAGTCAGAGCAGATTACATATACCGGAATCTCTACAAACACCTTAACGGGCTGTACTAGAGAAGTAAATGGCACTACTAAAGCAGCGCATACTGATGGGAAAACTGTAGCAGAGATATATACTATATTTACTGCTGGTACTATTTCAACTAATGTTGATAAGGAAATGAAACCCCTTAATTATGTTACCCCACAATTATTGACAAGAATAAATGCGGGTAGTGTAACGGGAATACCAGAAGTGTATACAATGAGAGCTGGTTACATTCTAATTGGTCCAGTGCCGTCAAGCTTGTATACTATGGAAATTGATTATTATGCAAAGGTAGCCGCATTAAGTGATTCTGCGACAACCAATGATATGCTAACCAACAACCCAGACTTATATTTATAT
>Ga0208179_1001863_pt1 | contig 10327 bp, 13 predicted proteins | sample Malvired_Geostar_FD_184238 | JGI IMG/M metagenome (GOLD analysis project Ga0208179, IMG submission 184238) | Marine viral communities from the Global Malaspina Expedition - Malaspina viral metaG DeepMed_Geostar (SPAdes) (version 2) | ecosystem: Environmental > Aquatic > Marine > Oceanic | place...
GTATGTAAATAGTTCTTTTGCAATATCTCCCCAGCTTCTGCCCTTTTCCACATACTGCTCAAGCAGCCATTTTTTATTTTTTAGCTTATCCATCATCGCCCTCTAAAACTTTCAATAATTGGTTTGTGTCAAAGTCAGATATTACATGTTTCACTTCTCTATTAAAAGCATTCTCAATAGCTTTCTTATGGTCTTCACTACGAGCTATAAGTTCTAAGTCTGGATGTGTGTATATACTGGAATACATTTGATAGTGGCGTTGCTGTCCCCTTAACCACTCTAAATCCCAGACATAGAAGATTTTTCTTTCTGATGGGAATCCAGTGAGTTTAAGAGCAGTCGAGAGTGAGGTTGCTATCACTGGTCCGTGTTGTCCCCACGCTTCTGCGATTTGCATTATAGCAAAATTGGGAGGAATGCAATTTCTGTGCATGTTCTCGTAATATACGATTGTGTCAATATCTGGCCTCGTATTGCCAAGTTCGTTTAAATTACGAATTACGCAATAAGAAATTTGACTGGCTCCAACGTCTTGTAACAATATATTAATATTCATTTTTATATTCTTCCCAATCTCTAATATAGTCTGATTCATTATATTCTCTTGAACATAAGACAAGCAATTTTGCGTTGTCATAATAAGTTTGTGTTGCCCAGGTCATTTTATCCACAAAAATTGCGTCACCGGACATCATATTAATTGTTGCATCGGTTGCGCCATCCGAATCCCCCCATTTTAATTCTACCACAATTCGACCATCTAAGCAAATCAAATACTGCTGGTTTTTTCGGTGTGCGTGGAATCCTCTGGTTGCCTGGTTTGGCACATCGGATATGTAAAACAGTCGTTTGACTACAAAAGGAACATCTCTAAAATCATTTAGAGACATTAATGTACCACTATTATTTTTATGCGTCGTTAGTGAGGTAATCATGGAGACCTTTCTCAAATTTTGTTTCCCATCCAAGGTTACGTATTTTGTTACTATCTATAGCGTATCGTTTGTCCTGTCCCATTCTATCTTTTACAAATTCCACATGAGTTTGTTCATCATATTCAAGACCAAACCATTTTACCACTTCTTGAACGATTTGGAGATTAGACAGCGGATTATTTGCTCCAATATTATAGATTTCTCCTATCGTTCCGTGATTCATAGCAGTCATAATTCCAGCAACATTATCTTCTACCCTAATCCAATCTCTCACATAAGAACCATCTCCGTGTATAGGAATTTTTTTGCCGTGTCTTATAGATTCCACACAGTTGGGAATTAATTTTTCTGGATATTGCCGCAATCCATAATTGTTTGTGCTTCTAGTGATAATATATTCTACATCATATGTGCGTCCATATGCCATTATTAACATTTCCGCCGCTGCTTTGGAAGCAGAATATGGATTGGATGGTGTTAATACATCTTTTTCAGTAAAAGGCATGTCTTGAAAATCGCCGTAAACCTCATCCGTACTAACATGTAGAAGTTTTGGTTGATGATATACTCTGCCTCTAATAAGATTTAATATATTATAAACGCCCAACACATTACTCTTTATGAATAAATCTGGCGAGGTAATGGAGTTGTCCACATGGCTTTCTGCTGCAAAGTTAACTATCCAATCTATATTGGGTGGAATATGTGCCAAATGTTGAATATCCCGCTCCTCAAATTTATATTGTGGGTATGTATCGTCTACAGGTAAAGAAAGATTGGCTGCATAAGTTAGAGAATCATAATCAGTTACATTATATCCAAGTCCTATAGCCAGCTCAACAAAATGGCTTCCGATAAATCCGCGCCCACCTGTTACCAAAATATTCATTTTTGTAGTTCTCCTACGCATTTGATAATATAGTCTACCTCATCGTCTTTTAAGTGCTCATTAAACGGAATGCTGACCGTTGTTTTGCTTTCACGCTTTGATTGTTCCAAACTCATTCCCCAGTCTTCACCAGTGCCTTCTCCTAAATTATATATGTTTTCTTCGTGGGCGGCACGGTAATGGATTCCGGTGCTTATACCAAGATTTCTCATGCTGTTAATGAACTCGTCTCTATTATTGACATTAATCCTGTATAGATGACGGCTAATATTTAATTTATTGAAGGCGTCATTGTATTTGTCTCTGATTTTGTCTAAACGGCAGCATTTGTCCTGATACCTGTTTAGATTTTTTAAGATAACATACGCTTGGCTGCTATTCATGTGCATTTTCCATCCTGGAAATTGTAGTTTGCGTTTCCAGCTTTCGTTCTCCTGTGACATGCCGTTATGTACTGCTGTGCGAAACCAATCAATTTCTTCTTTATTGTTGCCTACTATCATGCCTCCGTCCATTCCGCCTACGGGCTTTGTGGGGTAAAAGCTATAGATGGCCAAGTCTTTATATTCATAGTTATGATATTGATTATGGTCAACCTGCTGAGCGGAGTCTATAATGCGTACTCTTGATGTTTCAAATAACGGATATGCGCTGCCAACCCAATTTATATCGTCCTTCCACTCAATTCCTGCGCATCCATTTAACACAGCATTTGGTACCACCGAAGGAATAATGCTTGGAAGACAAACCTTTTGCTGTGAACTGGGCATATATCTACGCACAGCTAGTGTAATCAAACTTGTGGCGCTGTTGGCAGCACAAGCATATTTGGCTCCCACATATTCCGCAAAACGCCCCTCTAGCTCTTGTTCCAGGCCATGCAGCATATGACTAAATTTACTAGTGTCTATAATATACTGATTGATATGGAATAGAGGTATCATTTGTTCGGTATCTGCCATTCTTCGTTAAAGTGGCCCACGGGTAATCTTAGTTCATCTGATTCGTCATATTCTTTATCCATATAGTACAGCATAATAGAATTTGGTTCTAGGGCTGTATAGCCATGAGCAGTGTATGGAGGGATAACCAAGGTTTGGGGATTATGGTCTGATAGATATTCCCATTGTACTTCGTTGCCATCTCCATCCAACATATCTACTAGGCCAACTTTAAATGACCCCTGCAAGCAACACCACCAGTCTGTTTTTTCATGGTGTAGATGCCAAGCCACAATATGCCCAGGGCTTCTAATTCTAGACGCCATAATTTGAGCGCCTTGTACCGGAAATATATCACAAAACCTTTGCGCTCTATCGTCTTCGTGAAAGTGCATTATTCATCCTGTCAATATTCATAGTAGTATTTTGGTGTCCATCGTGTTGTGCTGCTTCTGTTGTTTGATGCGAACTTACAAAATTGTGTATAGACTGTGCCTTACCTCCAATATTTATTATGCCAATCTCGTCTAATAATCGGAGGGTAACCTTGGCTGCTTCATCATTGAAAATCGAACTTTTGTAAACATTGTCATAGGTCTTTGGATGCGGGAATGGCTTTTCACACATAGCCATGCGCAATATCAGAGAATTGTCATACATTTGTACAGAACATTCTCCTCCCAGTTTAGACCATCCATAATTTGTAAAGGGTAACAGAGCAGAGCTCTCGCTATGCATTCCAGTTTTTGTGCTTGGATAAACATAGTCTGTAGAAATATAAATTAATTTGATGTCTAGCGATATACATGCTTCAACCACATTAGCCGTTCCAACTATATTAGTTTGTATACTATTTATTGGATTATTTTCGTGTCCAGCCATCGGCCTCGTCATAGCTGCGGCGTGTATAAAATAATCTGGCCTATGAAAAGAGGCTATGCGATATATATCACTATATTTTGTTATATCCATGCGATTACGGGAGGGCGCCGCGAAATTAAAGCTTTTGTGCCCTTGTTTTTGTAATTCAGTTCCAAAAGCTCCGTTGCCGCCTGATATTAAAATCTTTTTCATTGATTCAGTGACCCCAGAACACTTAAAGTGTTTCTAATTCCGTCTCTTAAAATATCATTAGGCTCAAAGCCTGTGTTTTGTATTTTTGTGTCGGACACTATATAACTAAATTGATTTAATAATGGTGTGTCTACCATATTTACTTGTATGTCTGGCAATTGATTTATTATAGTATTCACAATATTCTCACACGTAGAATTTGTGCTGAGCACATTGTATGTTTGGTTCCAATGTTCTTTGTTTGCTATTAAGTGCTCAATAGAGCGTATAGCGTCATCTATGCCAAGATACGGTCGTTTAAAGCTATAGTTATTTTTCCAGACATTCAATGGCTGTCCAAGTGCAGCTTGCCAGCAGAACTGATTCACTGCTGTATGAAAACGCATTCCTGGGCTAACGCCAAATATTGTTCCAAACCTAAGTATGAGATATGAGCGAGATGTTTTTTCTAGTGCATGTTCTACAATCAGCTTTGCCCTAGCATAATAGCTTTGCGGTTTCAGCACCGACACATCATCTTCACGAACTATTTCAGCCGCCGTACCATAAACGCTAGTTGAGGAAGGAAAGATAAATAGGGGCGGATTTGTGAAGTTGTTTATTTTAGCAATAAATTCTTTCGTATCTTTTACATTAGTTTGTTCTATCGCTTGAGAGTCGCCTCGCACAGCATCTGTTACAGCAGCGAGGTGAACGACTATATCCTGTTGTTTTAATATTTCACACTCTATATTTTGAAATGAGTCTTCAATAAAATTGACTGGCTCCTCTAGCATTAATAGAGACGCATATCTTTGAGTCGCCATATTATCTACGACTGTTAAGTTATATCCCCTTGCCATTTTTGATATAAGATAAGAACCTATGTGACCACAGCCGCCGGTAATTAAAATATTCATATAACTTGAACCTCCGGCACATGTGTTACCCAAAGATAATCTTTGTCTGAATGCTTATCCATAATTCTGTCTTTAAAGTTCCACGCCCCCAAGAATGCTACATCTACAGTATCATCTAAGTGTTCTTTTTCATGACAAATTGGTATATGTTTCCCTGGAGAGAGTTTGCCAATTTTTTCTGGGGTTGTATCAGTAATATATTCTATCAAATCTGGACCAATATCACAATAGTTGAAAACAACTGTAGACTTGGATGTTGCTCCAGCGCTAACGATTTTTTTGCCCTCCTCTTTAAAACCAGAGAGCGTCTTTCTTAATAATTGTTTGCTATGAGATACTCTGTCACCAAACTTAATATAAGGCTCAATCCCATTCATTCCGTGCTGCTTTTCAAATTCTAGTAAAGGAGGGGCATTAAATGACCCAGGTTTCCAATGCGACGAACCGCATTTTGCAGCATAGACTCTACAAGAACCACCATGCACATTTTCCATTACGTCAACTTTTACGATATGCATATCAACATTTGCTAGCAATTTTTCTAGGGCTATCAGAGAAAAAATGTGTGCGTGTTCATCATAAATTTGGTCATAAGAGTTACGCAATAACATAAAGAGGGCGTTGGGGTCTTCAAAAACAAATACTCCATCCGTATCTAACACTTTCTCTACAGCAGCGAATGCTCCCTGAATATCTGGTATATGGCACATACAATTGGCAGAATATACTACCTGTTGTGGTCCATTATTAGATAATATAGTTTCGGCTAAATCACCATCCCAAAATGCGTCATATGTATCGTAGCCGTTATTTCTAGTTTCCTTCGCAAAATTACCACACGGCTCAACCGCTACGGCTATATCCGAATCAAAGCAGCCGATGAACGAGCCATCATTACTGCCAATTTCCAGCACCTTTGTTCCCTGCTTTAAATATCTGCCGACAATCTGTGCCGCCTTTTTAAAGTGTTCTCTTGTTGCTGGAGAAGCGCCTGCCCTGTACGGATAGTCCTCGTTAAATAATTTGGGTGGGTCTACAAAATTTGCTAATGACACCAGCTTTGTCTCTGGGTCAAACTGTGCTTGTAAGTCAAAGAAATATTCATTATTTGAATCTTCTTCTGTAGACACAAACTTATTTGCTATGGGCTGTCGCCCCAAATCTAAAAATACTTCTTTAGACATAATGTGACCTTATTACCATTCTTTCATGTCCGTCTTGTAATATACCGCCCATGTGTAATGTATCGGTATCAAAAATAAAAAGTGTTCCAGCGGGGCCTTCTAGTGGCTTTGCTTCCTGGGCCGTGTAATTTAAATGTGGATAGTCAATTTCCATACGATTAGCTATAGAACCATAGTTTGCATTTACTGCGTGTGTCGCTTGCTGTCGCAGCGTCTCTCCAAGGCTTCGGCTTTTTGGACAATATCGAAATGCTCCATCATTCTCATAACAATCAGTAAGATATAAAAAGAATTTAAATGTATGGGTACGGTCAAAGTGCAAATCACCGTTCCGTTCGATTCCCTGGTCGTTTCTATATTCATGAGTTGCCATAACTGCGCGACCATCAACTAAGCCATAAGATGCGGCCATGTCGTGAAATTCATCTCGGTTGAAAAAATCTCCTATGGGGCCGTCTTGTTCTGCTATTCCTCCAAGATTCATGGCTGTCCCAAACTTGTAATCATCCGTTCCCTTAGTCTTAAATAATTCTATTGTTTGTTCTTTAATGGCAGAGACGGTCTGTGAATCTACTAATTCAGGACATATATATAGGCCTATTTCTTGCACGGCTTCGAGCGCGTCCTTTTTATCTATTTTCATGCAGTATCTGCTCCGCTATTTTTAGGTCTAATTCTGTGTCTATGTCTACCGAGCGTTCGCGTGGCATATAATAACCTTCTATCCTACCCTCGTAAAAATTTTGGTGTTTATGGAAATGCTCTCTTTTCATTCCATACAAAGCGCCGTTGGGTCGATATACAGGATAATGGTCTTGGCTGCGTGTATTGCCATTTTGCCAAGGCTTTGATTCATGCCAATCTGTTATTAAACCGTCTTCTGATAATAGTCCTAGCTGGGGCGGAAATTCATAGTCCGTGATTGAAATCACACCGTCCTCATTTGTATCTCCCAACAATTTTTGGGCATTCAACACGTCCTCCTTTGTGCGCAGCGGACATGTTGGAAGTAACAGCCAAATTTCGTCTGTATTTGCCCACATAGAATGAATCCAACAAACTGTGTCTATAACTTTAGAGGTACTGGTAGCCAAACAACTTGGTCTAATATGTGTGTCGATATCATCATATAAATAAGCTACGGATTTTATTAATGTGTCAGAGTCGCTTGTAAATACTATGTCGTCGAAACAGTCGCGTGCAACATCAATCGTATGTCGCCACAATGGTTTACCGTCAAGCAAAGCCCAGTTTTTATTTGGAAATCTTACGCTTCCGGCTCGCGCCGGTATAATTGCTAATCTTGTCATATTATTTATGGTATCCATATTGACTTAAGTCAAAATCAATCAAAGAAGAGAGCCTTTTATTGCTTTCCTCGTATACTTTTTGAATTATCGGTAACATATTTCTTTCTTCTTTATTAAGACTCCGTGCTGCTTTATTTATTACTTTGGCATTATTTTTTTCTATTGTCTTTTTTTGGTCTGTCTCTATGTTTTTTTCTATAAAATTTAAGAACCTATCAATTTCATGGGAGGTATTGTTGAAGAGATTTTCATATATTATGACATGTATATTATTGCCAAAATGTTCTGTAAATTGTTTGTAGGTGTTAAAAAAATTATAGTAATTAAACAGCATTGGGGTGATACTTTTAAGCGCAAATACTCCTAGTTTTAGGTCTGTGTCCCATAGTTTAAAATCATATTTATGCTCTTGATGCGTGTGCCTGGACGCGAAAATATCCGCCTGCCTCCTAATTGAGACTATTATTTTTGTGTTTGGCTTTTCTCCTCCGGCAAAATTTTTTAATGTTGTATAAAGAGTAGAGGAAAGTTGCGTGATAGTATCATATTGTTTCATGAACCATTCATTTGATATAAATTTATCTTCTTGGTTTTTTAATTGTGGGAGTAAATCTTCATAACTACGCTGCTCTTCTAAGTATTTTCCTAAATAATCGTCTCCAAAGACGGTGGGGAATAGAAACTTTTGCATCCATGTCGTTCCGGTTTTGTGATAACCTATATGCAAAAAATTGCTTTTCATTTTATGATATATTTTGAAGGATTAGAATTTGGACCGGTGGCAAATTTGAACCCCGTCTCTATAACTTCTAGGCCATATTTGTCGGCGGCCTCTAAGATGGCCTTCGTTTCTCCTCCTACTTGATGTTCATCTATGCATATAATTCCCCCTTTTGGCATAATTGGATATATTGCCTCTATTCCTTTGATTGCTGGAAGATAGGCATTACAATCCACATACAACATTGCCACCTCTTTCATTTTTCCTTCTTCAATATATTTGGGCAGGGTTTGTTTTAAGTCTCCTTCAATAATTTCAAATTCACCAAGAGCATAGGCATTCTTGAAATTTTGTAATCTTTCCACCGTTTCTTTTTTGCTATGATTCCATCGCCCCTTATTAGCTAACAGTCCTTCTTTATTGGGGCTGGTTTCTATATCCTCTTCGGTGTATCCGTTAAAGGTGTCAAAACCTACATACCTCTTCTCTGGAATCTGCCACATAAATTGACAAGAGTTAAGTCCGGTCCAAACACCCAGTTCAACTATGTCTCCAGGGACTTCTCTTATTTTATCTATCAGCGTCTTTAGCTGTAAGTTTATAAATTGGTTAATAGCATCCAATACTTCTGGGGCAAGCCCTAGATTTGTATGGGGTCGGATATAGTTTTGCATAGTATTGATTATTCCATAAAATATCTTTTATATTGTGAAAATTTTGAAAGGCCCTCTTTGAATGTAGTATATGTAGTATCGTCACATACATCGTGTTCTGTCCCATCCTCGTTAACCCAAATGCCGAGGTTTGCCCACTTCCAAATATCCGTTTGATATCTATTTATCTGTGTTCCATACAGGCCATCAAAAGTACCTGCCTCTGTAAGATATCCATCCTTTTTTGTGTATGCATCTCTTATATTAGAGGGCTGTGGAATAAAGACTTCCCCATTAGACCCTTTTATATCGGTTAAATTTATATCTTCTATCGGACGCCCGAAAAAATCATAGATTTCACGTATAGTCTTCTCTGGGCTTTTTATCAGGTCTTCGTAATATATCAGATGAAATTGCTGATTACTAATGACATCCTGTAATTTTTGGGCAAAAGATATAGTATTATTTAGGCTCTCTATAAATGGCCACCTATGCTTTTCAAAAGATGAGCATGCTCTGTCCAATGGATTTCTAATAATTGAAAGCCACAAATAATTTGGACCCCTGCTTATCCATTCATAAAAATAACAAAGCGATTGATTCCAGCGATAGCCAAAAATTTTGGTTTCCTTAAAATGCTCCTCTAATTTGGTATGAAGCTCATCCACATTTTTACTGTCCATAATAATGGAACGCCAAATATCTTCGCTCAGTCCATAGTATTGTTTGAAATCAAGAATTTGGTCTAAGGATTCGCCTTGGAACTTTTTAAAATCTAAAACGGGACTTTTTACAAATTCTTTTCTACATATTCCATGGGGCCATTCGCCCATGTCCTCACAAGACAACGGTTCATTGAAGCCTGGGCAAAAACACATGCTGTCTTCTTGGCTTCTTAATAATGCGCTTAACAGAGTCGTTCCAGAACGAGCTATGGCGTCTAAGATTATGTGCTTAGCGATTTTAAAAACTCCTTATGTGTTGCCGAGGTTTGTTTTTTGTAGTCAAATTTTTGATATTCAAAAGAATATTTTTCTAATATTCCTGAGATTTTGGGGTCATAATGAAATGAGCAATCCGCGCATCTTTCAAAATAAGACTCGTCTGAAAGCCTTACATTATTTTTTCTACATACCTCAGAAACGAAAGCGTCTGCGAAACTATATCTTATGTCCTCATTATGTAAAAATCTAAATATCGTAGATACCACCGAAATCATAGTAGGTGCGGCAGTTTCCCAATGTTTTGTATTCATCCAGTTGCTAAATTTATGGACCTTCCCGTTATTTTGTAGAATGCTGTCCCCTGGAATGAAATAATAATAGGATTCATTGTGGAGTCTCTTGCATTTTCCAAATATTGCGGAAATATACGCCCACCCCTTTTGAAACAATTGAAAATCATCGTTGTCTAGGGCGTCTAATATTTCAAAAAAACATTTAACCATAGGCGTTCTGAAAATTGCATAGTTAAAGCTGTTAAAGTTATGCAAAACATCGACCAGTCTGTCCTTTGCTCGTTCCTGCTCTATAGATTCTTGTGTATATAGTGAATCTTCTATCTGTATATTTGGACTTAGACTCAAAGGCCTAACATCATTTTGGTATGTACTATATTCTGAGTTCTTGGACAAAAAATGAATACCATTTCTTATTCCCTCTAAATCAATTAAATCATCATTATCAAAAACCATTGACAACGGAGTTTTTACTCTTTGAAAT
>Ga0208179_1001864_pt1 | contig 10327 bp, 13 predicted proteins | sample Malvired_Geostar_FD_184238 | JGI IMG/M metagenome (GOLD analysis project Ga0208179, IMG submission 184238) | Marine viral communities from the Global Malaspina Expedition - Malaspina viral metaG DeepMed_Geostar (SPAdes) (version 2) | ecosystem: Environmental > Aquatic > Marine > Oceanic | place...
GGTAGTGGAAGCGCAAGCCCACTTACTATTATAATGGGCGCACCTCACGCAGACTGGCAGGATAAGATAAAGAAACAAAACAGTCGTAGAAAGGAAAGAAAGGAAGAAGAAGAAGAATGAAATTTGATAATAGAGCACATAAAATTAATTATAAGAGATGGCACAAATGTGGTAGGTGCAAAATATTTACTCTCTTCGATGATGAACCTAGTAAGACTATGTTTATATGCCCCGACTGCTGGAAGGTATGGAAAGACCTACCACAATATCGGATAACGAACCTAGCAGCAGTAAAGGCAGGGAAAAAAATATATGCACCAAAGAAAGAGGAATGGCCGATTGAGTATATGTTAATATATGGATTGGTTTGTTCTTTGTCTTTGCTAATTATAGCCTATTATATATTCTGGAAATAATACTATGAAAATTCCCCTAATCGGCATCGCCAGCCCCTACACCCGCAACCTGAAGACCGGCGACCTCCAAGCTATAATAGTCTCAAACGGCTCACGTAACGTCGTTAAGATTCCCTACGAACCGCACTGTTTTATACCTGACCGAACAGAAGGCGAGAACTATAGAGTAACTGGCCGCACAGACACAATGAGGCTCCGTAGAGAGCCATATAGCGCAGGGGGGGAGCTACCGAAGGGTGTTATCCTAGACGGAGCCCGAGAAAATATAATGGATAGACTCGTAATAGAGTATCCAGAATTCTTTTATAAGTATGCTAATACGGAGCCCATTAAGGCTCTCTGCTTTGATATAGAGACATATTCTCCCGATGGTAGCTTTCCTTTCGGGGAAAGATACCCTGTGGTGGCAATAGGTATTGTCACCTCGACTGGTGAGAAAGAAGTCTATCTATGGGACGGAGAGTCTGACTATGATGTGCTGAAAAACTTCGCAAAGTATATACAGGAATATGACCCTGATATTATCTATGGGTATAATCTTATAGGGTATGACATTCCACAAATACTATACCGCGCGAACTTTCACGGTATGAGGAACTATAAAAAGTTGCTTAACCGAGACGGTAGTAATTATGGTTGGGCGCCGCCGAAGGAAAGCAAAGACCTGCGTATGAAAGCAGGTGGACGTATCATTTTGGATATGCTGCGCCTTACACGGCGCGACTACGCACTATCAGGAATGTCTCGTGGTCTTAAGGTTGTTAGTAGGCACTTTGGGTTGGAACCAATTGAATTGGACTTCTCAGAACATAACCTATTAGATTACAGCCTTTCTGAAATCCACGAATACGTCCTGTCAGATGTGGAATGCACAAAATATCTATACGACCACTATTACCCACAAATTGAATACACGGCGGAACTGTTAGGGGTGCCCTTAGAAACATATGTCAACGCCCCAAATTCCTATATCACTAAGATACTTCAGGGAAGAAAACTATTTGAACAGGGTATAATTACCCCAGACATTAACAAGGATAGGCACCCTGAGATATATAAGGGTGCCCACGGCAACTTCCAAGCTGCACATATTGAGTTATATGAGCCGGGCTTCCATAAGAATAATTATAAATTAGATTTTTCATCTTTCTACCCTTCTATCGCTATGGCTCTCAATTTAGGAGCAGACACCACACGTATAATAGATTATGAAGATTATATTCCTGAGTTAGGATACGACGGAAGTTTTATATATGTCCCCGATGATAAGATAGGTAAGCGGTTGAAGATTCAGATTGATACTGACAGGCGGAGCTGCCTGTATGAAATGAGCAAACAGTTTAAGGAACTGCGGGCACCGTATAAAGCACTGAAAACAAAAGAAGCTATATCCAAAAGTAATGCTTTAAAAGTTATGGTGAATACTTTCTATGGGTCAAATACTAACCCTTATATTAATTATGGGGACATGTCTGTTGGGGTTGCAATTACATCGGTTGCTAGATTCCTTCTTATATCCGCGATTGAACTCATTCGAGCGAAATACGGCGAGAAAAGTGTCGTATATTGCCATACTGACGGGATTAATACTAATGTGGATGTTGATGTTATTTGGTTAACTAAGCGTCTTAGGCTTGTATTAGAAAATAAAATACCCTTTGCGGACACCCAGTGGATAGAGATGGATAAGGATACCTATAAAGAAGGGTATTGGGTGCAAATAGGCAACTACGTTCTCCGTAATGAAGACGGAAGCCTTATTACCCATGGTTCTAATTTTAAAGCATCAACGCGGAGTCAGTTCTATAAGTCTACACTAGCACGCATTATAGATATGCGGCTTGATAATACTGTTAATCAAGGTATAATTGACTCCTTATATGATTTTGAGCATGTGGTGCTTGAAGATTTTCTACAGCGCCGTTCTTTGAATAGGCCGTATGAGTCTTATAAGTCTGAAACAGATATGTTAATTGGTCTGATAGAGCAAGGTAAATGTTTAGGGATAGAACCACTAGAAGGCACGGCCTACCATTACTATAAAACTAAGGGTGGATATACTCTAGCTGAGATAGTAAATGATAAGTCTGAGTTAGATGTAACCTATTATTGGAATATTATAAGTAATTTACTAAAGAAATTTCATTTAGATGTGTGGGTTAAGAAGAACGCACCACTTACTTTAATAGATAAAAAACAGAAATCTTTAATGGAATGGATATAGGGAAACCTTTATATACTAGTCTTTATATACTCTTCTATACGGCTTAACGGCTGGGGAAAAAAATGGAAGAGGATGAAAAAAAATCACTGACTTATTTTTTGCGAGATGATGAAGTGAAAATTGTATGGAGAGAAGATTCAAATATGGACAAACCACCCAAAGTTGGGCGGGGTAAAATTTTAAACGACGACGATAACTTTATATACCTTACAGGTGAAAAGGGAACCGTAATCGTTAATAAGAAAGATATTATAGCTGTTAAGCAGCTCCCAAATCATGAGAATTGTCTTTGAATTAGATAATGTCATCTGTACACCGCCCAAAGGTATACAGTTTGGTATTATTGAATATATAGCACATAGTAAACCAATAGCTAACGCTATAGAATTTATGCTATGGCTAAAGGAAGACGACCATGAAATTACTATATGGTGTACTAGACCTAATGACCTAGCTGTTAAGTTCGCGACAGAACAATGGCTAGATTTGCATCAAGTGCCCTACGACAGGTTGCTATTTGATAGGCCCCTCAAGCCTATATTTGTAAACGAAACACCGTCTAACGCTAAGTATTTTGCGTATGATGATGATGTCTGCGTTGTCGCAGGCTTATTCGAGGAGTGGAAAGAATGGAAACAGAAACAAGCGAAACAGGAAGAACATTTGGAAGCGTTGGCCCTATTGTCCGAGTAAAGTGGCTAGACGCAGCAGCACAGGTAAAGATAAACGCCATTAATGGCGTAAATCCAGTAGAACACCTAGCAGTATGTGAAACGGTTGGTGAACTGATAATAGACGACCCAAAGGTATTAATACTAGTACTGCATTGGTCTGACACTGACGGAGTAGATATCTTTGCTATACCTAAAGACTGGACTCAAGAAATAGAAGTGTTAAAGGAAAAGGAAGGAACATGTATTACAGAGAATTTGGAATCCCAGCCAGAATCGGCCGTGCCCACACGACCGAAGAAATCGAGAAGTATAAAACTCGTTGGAACGGAGTAAAGAACTGCTATACTAGCGTATATGTTTTTGACTCTATGAGAGATATAGGGGATAAAACTAACTACGACTCCGCAGTTATCAATACTATATGGTTCGACTTCGACGATAATAAGAAGGTAGAAAAATGTTTAAGAGACGTAAGGAAATTCATAAGGAAATATTGCAAACCGAACAAGATAACACCGCGGATATATCTTACAGGGGGGAAGGGCTTTCAAATGAATATAGACTTTCACTCCCCTGTGGACTTCTCGGACGGAATCAAGCGACGAGTTTTGAAAGAGTATTTACTCCACTTAAAAAGTAAATACAGGCTGGCTACACTTGACGAGAAATGTATTAATAACAGTGTGTCGTGTCTGAGGCGAATACCGAACACACAGTATATCTCAAAGATTACTGGCGAGCCTACTGGTGCGTGGTGCACTCAATTCTCCGTCACGGATATAATGAAAATTAAGATGGAGAAACTACAAGAGATAGCTGCCCAGAACGACGGAAAAGCAGAAGTGTGGAAGGGTGAAAAGAGTAAGCGGGCACAGCGTGACATGATAGATTTTGCATGCGACCTATATGAAATCCCACACACCGTAAGCAATTCGGTAGCACACCTTCTGGAACAGCTGAATAAGAAGCACCGAGGCTCTGTTGGGCATTTCTCTACAGTGCCCTTAGGCTTTATTAAGCCTATAAGGGGGTGCGTAATGAAGCTAATAAAGCATAATCTAGATAAGAATAGTAGTAATCACGACGAGAACAATATAATTGCTACTGAACTAATCAACGCCGGATGGCCTGACACGGACATTAGCTTCGTGTTCCGCAGTATCTATGAGGAGCCCGCGGGCGATTGGGGATGGTATAACCACGATGTTGATAAGGCAGGGTGGCAGATTACTTCGATGCGGCGGAAGGATATGCAAAGATATAGTAAGACAAAATTAAAGAGTATGGGTGTTGGCTGTTCCGAATACTGCCCGTGTGAGGAGCGTTAGCCGAAACCTTTATATATAACAAAGGAGATAGATAAATATGGCAAGTCTAGAACGATTGACCAAAAGGGTCAAAAAAATGGAAGACTGGGTTAAGGAAAATGAAGATGTCGGGGGGCCGAAAGGCGTTCTGGACACCTTCTCTTTTCTAATAAACGAAGCGCGTGGTTCATCACAGGTGCGTATGCAGCTTGAACAAGAGTTCAATAAGCTGCGGACATATGCATTTGAATTTATTAAGAATCACGAAATGACCGAGGAATGGGACGAGTTTATAAGGGAAAAAGAAACAAATGCCGTTCAAAAGCAGCAAACAGAGGAAATACCTATACAAGAAGAAGCCGAAGATGGCGAAGAAGTGGGAGAAGAAGACTCCGAAGGGAAAAAGCCTTCCAAGAAAAGCAACAAAGAAAAGAAAGACTAAGGGCGACAAGAAAGCGAAGCGCACTTACAATCGCTACCGTAAAGGTGGCAGGAAAGGGAAACGTGGCTAGAAAGAAATTCAAAGACACAGCAGCAAACCGCAAGAAACGATGGAATAAGAAATCACCTATGGCTCGCACTGGGAAATCTAATGGTGCTTGGAAAGGTGGTACCTCTGCTCATTACTACAGGCGGAAAGCTAATGCTGGTAAAGGAGAAGTTGTGCATCATAAAGCTGGAGGCAAAGGAGGCAAGGGAAAACCCGGCGTCCACACAGCGAAATCAGCAAGTAAAGGATTAAAAAAGATGACACCTGCACAGCATAATAAGATGCACCCTGAGAAAGGCCGTAAAGCGGCTTCCGCGCGTAAGCGTAAAGGAAAAAGGAGAAAGTAAATATGGTAAAATTAAGAGATTTAGCTGAAGCTAATAAGAAGGATGGAGACATGTTGCTCAGCAACACCCCGACTCCGATGACTGCCGAAATCAAAGAAAAGGTTTTCAAAGGCAAGTTACCAGTAGAATAGAATAATGGTATTAACCACGCAGTCGGCAGCTTGCCTGAAATGTAAAAGTAAGACAGGCTGCAACTGTGATGGTGTAAAAAGAGTGATAGTAGATTACAAATGAGTAAAATGAATGGTAAAGAAGAAAGGTATAAAGGGTAGTCTCATACCAGCCCCCGCATCTACTGATGCCGGTGGCACCTATGAAGCAGCAGAAATTATACCAGCTAAGATAGTAGAATTTTATGACCCCGAACTAAAACCAGAAATAGATAAAGATACTGTATTATCTATTTATGATGGCCCAAGATATGGTGGAAAAACCCTCAAAGAGTTAAGGGCATGGTGTAAATCTCTAAACATTCCAACATCTGGCTCAAAGAAAAAATTAATTGATAGGCTACATGAAGAAAATATAAGATTTAAAGCTGAATTAATAACAAAGAAATTAGAAGAAAAAAAGGCTCTAAACGATACTATTTCTCAAAAAGTGCAATTATTAAAAAAGAGAAAACAGAGAATAGAAAGAATAAGAGAACAACGATTAAAAACCTTAATTGAGACTCAACAAGCCTTCGATAGTATAGAAAAAGAGCTCAATGATATAAAGGTTACGCTTAAATCTTTCGAGAGTATTTTCTAAAACTGAGAAAAGCCTTATATAGTCCCCTGTCCTAGGGTAATGAACCGTAGAAGGAGTGGTAGTGTGTTTAAAAACGATGTTGCAGAATTTATATATAAAAGAACCTATTCGCGCTGGATAGAAGAAGAAAACCGAAGAGAGAATTGGCCCGAAACAATTGAGCGTTTCCTTAATTTTATAATAACCGAGCGCGGCAAGAATATACCTGAGAAAACCATTAAGAGAATAAGAAGGTATCTTTTAAACTTTTCTGTAATGCCCTCTATGCGCTTTCTTTGGGCTGCGGGGCCAGCGGCTAAGCGCGACAACACATGCATATACAATTGTGCGTTTGCTAAGATGAATTGTATTGAAGCTTTCGCGGAATGCTTGTACGTGCTTATGTGTGGTACGGGATTCGGATTTTCTGTCGAACACGAAGAGATAGATAAGCTCCCCAGCGTTCCTGTAATTAAGAGCGGCCAAGACCGACCAAAACAAACAATAGACGATTCTAAAGCTGGGTGGGCCGACTCAGTACATACTCTCATGACTGCTCTGTATGATGGGCAAAACTTATACTTTGATTACAATGAGATAAGGCCCGAGGGCGCACGGCTATATACTATGGGCGGCCGCGCATCCGGGCCGGCACCCCTTATAAAACTGCATAACTTCATACGTGAAAGCATGCACAACGCTCAAGGTAGGAAACTAACCACTCTCGAAGTTCACGATATCTGTAATCAAATTGCTGAAATTGTGGTAGTTGGCGGAGTCCGGCGCAGCTCCCAAATCTCTCTGAGTGACCTTGACGACCAAGAAATGCGCCACGCAAAGGACTGGCCTTACCCCATTAAGCGGGCTATGGCTAATAATAGTGCTATATATAAAGAGAAGCCAAGCGCTGCTGAGTTCTTAAAAGAATGGGGCTCCTTAGCTCTGTCAGGCACGGGTGAAAGAGGCTTATTTAATCTACAGTCTGCACAGAACAAATCACCATCTAGGCGCTACGCTTCACTAATCCAAGGAACAAACCCCTGTGGCGAAATTATGCTGCGCGATATGCAATTTTGCAATCTCAGTGAAGTTGTGGTGAGACCTGAAGATAATTTGGACACGCTGTTAGACAAAGTGGAGACAGCTACGTGGCTTGGAGTCATACAGAGCTCGTTCACGCGCTTCCCTTATTTGAGAAAAGCTTGGAAAAAGAATTGCGACGTAGAGCGTCTTTTAGGCGTCTCGCTTACTGGACAGATGGATAACCCTTCATTAATGAATCCCGAGGCCTTAAAAGCGCTTAAATCGCGTGTTTTACGCATTTCTCGCAAGGCTGCGACCCTGCTGGATGTGAATATGCCAGCCGCCACTACCTGTGTGAAGCCTTCGGGCACTGTTTCGCAGCTTGTAGACTCTGCCTCTGGGGTACACCCGCGGTATTCACAATACTACATTCGCAGGTATAGGATTGCTGCTCGCGACCCATTATTCAAAATGTTAAAGGCTCAGGGCATCCCTTGTAAGCCTGAGAATGGACAGAAGCCTAAGACCGCTACAACGTGGGTTGTGTCGTTCCCGGTTGAGGCGCCAGACAATTGTATGACGCGAGATGATATGTCGTCCATAGAACAACTAAAGCATTATAAAAATTTACAGCATAATTGGTGCGAACATAACGCCAGCATGACTGTGTATGTTAAGGAAGATGAATGGTTCGAAGTAGGTAATTGGGTGTACCAAAATTGGGATATAATTAATGGTGTTTCCTTTCTTCCGTTCAATAACGGACACTATAAACAGGCGCCATATGAGGAAATAGACCACAGAACCTACCAAAGCTTTAAAAAGAGGATGCCCGTAATAGATTATAACAAGCTCTCTGAGTTCGAGATGGAAGACCACACTCAAGGTAAAGCAGAGTATGCTTGTGTAGGAGATAAATGTGACATCTGAGAAAGATATAACTGGACAAGACCGAAAGATGGGGCGAGCCGCCGGGCTTAAATCGGACGGTACGCTAGACAGCGTACACTCTGTAGCCGGCGTCGAATATAGAGAAGGTACTTTAGTAGCGCGAACCGTTCACCCTGATGTACCTGATTCAAAGGGACTTGGAGACACTGCGCGGGCTAAGTATAATAAAATCAATTAATATAATCTGATATCTTTATTGGCTTCTTATTTAGTTGCATTGTACAGGAGACCTTCCCTGAAGAATAGCTAATTTTTTTAGAAGTAATTCTATATTGCCCTCTTATATTAGAATCGGGGACTTCAAGTCTTATAATTGCACCCGGCTCTAAGTAATATCCCTTACTTACAGTTATGGTAATTTCCTTGTCATCTCCTTGCTTTAGCATTACCTCTGCTAAAGCGTGTTTTCTAGCGTGTTCTCTACTTGTAAATTTACCACTAACTTTAACACCCCTATGTCCTTTTGGTGCATTCCCATAATCAAACCTAACTGTGGTCCCAGCTTCGCTGGCTGCAAGCCCAAAACTTGGCGGTGCTCGTTCTTTATAAGATAATTTAATTATTCCATTATTATATGTGTAGGTAAAATCAGGCCGCCCGTCTAAGGCTTTAGTTTTTCTAAGAACCAAACTAGTATTCAATCCCCCATGATATACTCCTAAAAAATATTCATATACTTTCAAAATATCGTCATCATCACGCTGAGTTTCAACAAGTTTCTTCAGGGTGTCATACGGAGGTTCTGTAGAGCGAATTCCATTCATATATACTGGTTTATCCATCTCTTGAAGGGCCTCTGTAGAAAGAACCGTGTTATTCACATTTAAATGAGACGCTAACACCTCTGTAATAAATTGTATAGCTGTATACCCATCATAATTATTAACCTCGTCAATAACAACGGGTAAGCTATCTTGCCCTGAAATAAAGGTTCGCGGGTCTATGGCTGATATAGAAATATTTCTTTCTGTTGGTTTAAATTCTTTAACATAACCCCTAAATAATGGTACACCGTCCTGACTACCATAATTTAAAAAAAATTCTACCCTTTCATTAAATAAATTGGAATCCTCTAAATCAGGCTCACTAAAAGTAACTGATAGTTTTTGAAGAGTGTTGTTGCCGCTATCGGAAAATTTAGCGTCTGAAACAGAAAGAATTTCTTTGCCGTTAATTAATAATACAGGACTACAGTAGATACTTCGGTTCATCTATAATTTCCCCCCCTAGAGACATTATACCATCTGTTATCCACGCACCAGTAGAATCATATTCTATTATATATTCAGTCTGCATCTGTATACCAAATTTGGGGTGCTGTTTTCCTGTGGGATAATCTTCTGACATGGATGTAATAACTCCAAAAATACGAACAAAATCGCCGTTAGCTCTGGAAACGTCTAAATATACTGGCGTCGCCTCCCTTTGATACCTTAATAAAGCGGCTTTGGTGGCTGTATAATCTCCTGATAATTCAACGCCGCCAAATTTAATAGCCCCGCCAGCAGAGCCTATTTTCCTTATTTCTGTTCTCCCAAGCCTATCTGTAATTTCTATAAATTTACCCTTTCTGTTCCATGATATGCTCTGAGCTATAGCCACATCATTTAAAGATTTGTGGTGGCCGTCTATAAGTCTAATTATCTGTGAATGAGAATTATTATATGGAAACACCGTTTTACATCTTAATTTTCCTAACGGAGACGTACCTGTGTCTCCATCAATAGCTATTCCTACCAAAAGACCATACATATTTTCCGTCCATAAAGAAACCGGGTCTTCGTTGTCTGAAGTTAAATCATCAAACCTTACAGGTGCTCCCGTTGATACGTCCGAAGCTTTTACAGAAACCCAGTCTTCGGGTAAATCAAAGGCAACGGTGCCAGCAAAACGTAAAGATGTATTAGCCCCACCCGTTGACGTGCCATCAACAAAAGATAGCGGCTTCCATTTATATTCCGTCCCTGTCTTAGTAGTTTTTGCTGTATACCATAAAATTAAATTTGCAAAAAGATTATAAGGGGTAGACTCAGAGTTGTTTCGATTTTCTATATCAAAATATATCTTATTGAATTTATCTGTTTTACAGCACAAAAGGAAATTGGTTGGGTGCTTAGTATGGCCCACGCTCCCTCCTCCTGTTAATTGGACACGATTAAATGT
>Ga0208179_1001865_pt1 | contig 10323 bp, 10 predicted proteins | sample Malvired_Geostar_FD_184238 | JGI IMG/M metagenome (GOLD analysis project Ga0208179, IMG submission 184238) | Marine viral communities from the Global Malaspina Expedition - Malaspina viral metaG DeepMed_Geostar (SPAdes) (version 2) | ecosystem: Environmental > Aquatic > Marine > Oceanic | place...
GCGGGGTGTCAGACGGGCGCCTAGGCTTGTGTCTGGCCCGGGGCGGCGAGGCCCCGGGCGATGGCGGCGTTCAGGTCGCGGACGGCGGCGGCAGGTCCTTCTGGGTGAGCCCAGACTCCGGCCGAGACGGCCAGGAAGTCCGCGCCAGCGGCCACTAGGCCCTCGGCGTTGTCGGCCGTGATGCCGCCGATGGCCACGCAGGGGATCTCCATGGACTCCTGCCAGATGGTCAGCAGGTCCGGCTCGGCCCGGGTGGGAGCCGCCTTGGTGGTCGTCGGGAAGAAGGCCCCGAAGGCCACATAGTCGGCGCCGGCCTCGGCGGCCTCCATGGCCAGGTGGCGGCTGTCATGGCAGGTGACGCCGATCATGGCGTCCTTGCCCATGATCCTGCGCGCCTCGCGACAGGGGGGATCGTCCTGGCCCACATGCACCCCGTCGCAGCGAAGAGCGGCGGCCAGGTCGGGCCGGTCGTTGAGGATCACCGCCACGTCGCGGCTGTGGGCGATGGGCATGAGGACGTCGACGGCGGCGGCGATCACCTCATCGGAGGCGCCCTTGAGGCGTATCTGCAGGGCGGCGACGTCGCCCGCGTCGAGGGTCTGGGCCAGGGTCCGGCCAAACGCGGCCAGGTCATCGAGGACCGGCGGGGTGATCAGATAGAGGCGGCAGTCGGGCGCGGTGCTCATGCGCCCGCTTCTAGCCGTCTGAGGCCTTGAAGGGGAGGGGGCTCATTCCAGGCCAAGCAGGGCGCGCAGGCTGTAGGCCACGGCGCCGGTCGCGGCCATGCCCGCCAGCGCCAGGGCGATGAACCAGGCCAGACGGCGCGCCAGCGGCGGACGGGGAGCGTCGGCCTCTGGCGGGCCCTCAATGATATCCCGCATCGGCGCCCACCTTGCCGCGGAACACCCAGTAGACCCAGACCGTATAGGCCAGGATCACCGGCAACAGGATCGCCACCCCCACCAGCATTAGCCCCAGCGCATTCTCCGCAGACGCCGCCTGGCGGAAGGTCAGGTCGTAAGGAACGATATTGGGGAAGAAGCCGACGGCCAGCCCCAGATAGCCCGAGACGAAGACCGTCAGGGCGCCGAGGAAGGGCGCCACATGGCCGCCCCTGGCCAGGCCGAACACCACCAGGGCCAGACCCGCCAGCCCCAGCAGCGGAATGGGCGAGAGCAGGCCCAGGCGGGCGAGGTCAAAGGCGCCGTCCTCAAAGCCCCAGCGGGCCGCCACTTCGGGATGAACGAACAGGGTCGCCAGGCTGACCACAGCCAGCAGGGCGGCGCTGGCGATCGCCGCCTTCCAGGCCCAGCGCCGGGCGTCGCCGTGAAGGTCATCCTCGGTGCGCCAGATCAGCCAGGTGGAGCCCAGCAGGGTGTAGCCGGCGGCCAGGCCCACGGCCACCAGCAGGGTATAGGGCGTCAGCCAGTCGAAGGGGCCGCCGCCGAAGGCCTCGCCGTCCAGGGTCACCCCCTGGATGAAGCCGCCGAGCACCAGGCCCTGGGCGAGCGCGGCCACGGTCGAGCCGCCGGCGAAGGCCGCCGTCCAGAAGGCCTTGCCCCTGGCGCGGGCCCGGGCGCGAAATTCAAACGCCACCCCGCGCAGGATCAGCGCCATCATCATCAGCAGGATAGGGATGTAGAGGGCCGGCATGATCACCGCATAGGCCAGCGGGAAGGCGGCGAAGAGTCCGCCGCCGCCCAGCACCAGCCAGGTCTCGTTGCCGTCCCAGAAGGGGGCGATGGTGTTCATCATGGTGTCCCGGTCCCGGGGCGAACGGGCGAACGGGAACAGGATGCCGATGCCCAGATCGAACCCGTCGAGCATCACATAGAGCAGCACGGCCAAGGCGATGATGCCGGCCCAGATGAGTGGCAGGTCGAGGTCCATCAGCGGTCCTCCTGAGGGTCGGATTCGCCGGGGCTCTTGGGCGCGGCGCCGAGGGCCCAGCCTGGTGCGCGGTCTTCCGTCGGCGGCGGCTCGTGCGCCCCGCCCAGGGGCCCCTGGGCCAGCATCCGCAGAATGTAGAGGGCGCCGACGCTGAACACGATCCCATAGACGATGAGGAAGGCCAGCAGCGACGCCGAGACCGAGCCTGCGCCCACCGGCGAGACGGCGTCCTCGGTGCGCAGGACCCCGTAGATGACATAGGGCTGGCGGCCCACCTCGGCGACGATCCAGCCGGAGATCACGGCGACAAACCCGGCCGGCCCCATGGCGACGCAGGCGCGCAGGAAGGCGGGGCTGCGGGCGATGTGTCCGCGCCAGGCCAGCCAGGCGCCCCAGAAGCCCAGCGCGATCATGGCCAGGCCCAGGCCGACCATGAGCCGGAAGGCCCAGAAGACGATGAAGACGGGCGGGCGATCCTCGGGTGCGAAGGCCTCCAGACCCTGAACCTCGGCGCCGGTCGAGCCGGCGGTGATCAGGCTGCCGAGCTTGGGAATGGACAGCTCCCAGTGGTTGCCTTCGATCTCCCGGTCCGGCCAGGCGGCGATGTGGAAGGCCTGCTCCGTGCGGGTCTCCCAGAAGGCCTCGATGGCGGCCAGCTTGGCCGGCTGATGATGCATGACGTCCTTGCCCGACAGGTCGCCCACCAGCAGCTGCAGGGGGGCGACGATGGCCAGCATGCCGATGGCCATCTTCAGGGCCATGGCCGATTCCGGCTCTGTGGCGTCCCGCAGCAGCCGGAAGGCGCTGGCTGCGGCCACCACCAGGGCGGTGGTCAGATAGGCCGCCAGCACCATGTGGGCGAGGCGCTCGGGAAAGGTGGGCGAGAAGATCACCTGCAGCCAGTTCACGGCCACCAGGCCCTCCTCCACCGTGCCGGCGAAGCCTGCGGGGCTCTGCATCCAGCTATTGGCCGAGATGATCCAGAAGGCCGAGGTCAGCGTGCCAAACGCCACCAACACTGTGGAGGCGAAGTGGAGCCCCGGCCCCACCTTCTTCCAGCCGAACAGCATCACGCCGAGGAAGCTCGCCTCAAGGAAGAATGCGGCCAGGACTTCGAAAGCGAACAGGGGGCCGATCACCGGGCCGGCCACGGCGGAGAAGACGCTCCAGTTGGTGCCGAGCTGATAGCTCATGACCACGCCGCTCACCACGCCCATCCCGAACGAGATGGCGAACACCTTCACCCAGAAAAGATAGAGGGTCTTGAAGGTCTCGTTCCGTGTCGTCAGCCAAAGGCCTTCGAGGACAGCGAGGTAGCTCGCAAGTCCAATGGTGAAGCTTGGAAAGATGATGTGGAACGCGATCGTGAAGGCGAATTGCATTCGCGAAAGAAGCAGCGCGTCGAAGTCCATCTGGTCTCACTCCCAGGCGGCGGTCGCGGCCGGACTCTTGCGCCTAAGAGGGGCGTAGACCAAGCCGCCGCCGCGCGACATACGGTCGCGCCGAAAGGGGGCTCTCAAGCTGCAAATGATTTGCAAGCACGTTCGCATCTGTTAGATATTGATCCGTCGCCTGGGGAGTCAGACCGCTCGTGTACGTTTGTAATTGCAACGGTATTCGCGAACGTGAAGTCCGCGCCGCGGTCGCCGCCGGGGCGAGCCGGCCGTCGGAAATCTTCAAGGCTTGCGACGCCAAGCCCCAATGCGCCCGTTGTGTCTGCGACATGCGTGAGTACCTGCAGGACCAGCGCGAAGCCCTGCGCTACGCCGCCGAATAGCTAGGCGGATTTCCTGGCCCTGGCGACTTTCTTCGCCAGCGCAAATCACTTGCAAACATAGGCTTTGACACGGCGCGGTCCTCGCATGAGGTTGCGCGCAAATCTGTTTGTGCCGTGAGGAAAGGAGCCCCCGATGCAGGGCGACAAGGCAATTATCCGACTGCTCAACGCAGTGCTCACCAATGAGCTGACTGCAGTGAACCAGTATTTCCTCCACGCGCGTATGTTCGAGAACTGGGGCCTGCGCCGCCTGGGCAAGATCGTCTATGAGGAGTCGATCGGCGAAATGAAGCACGCCGACAAGCTCATCAACCGCATCCTCTTCCTCGAGGGCCTGCCCAACCTGCAGGACCTGCACAAGCTGAAGGTCGGCGAGAGTGTCGGCGAATGCCTGGAATCCGACCTGGCGGTGGAAACCGGCGGCCGGGTGACCCTGATCGAAGGCATCAAGCTCTGCGAAGGCGTCGCCGACTATGTCTCCCGCGAACTGCTGCGGGAGATCCTCAGCGATACCGAGGAGCACATCGACTATCTGGAAACCCAGCTGATGCTCCTGAAGTCCCTGGGCGAGGCCAACTACATGCAGAGCGCCATGGGTGACATGGAAGGCTAAAGGCCCTCTCCTACTGGACAGACGAAAACGCCGGCCAGGGGGACCTGGCCGGCGTTTGTCGTTCCGGACCTGTCTCAGACCACCTATTCGGCGGCCTGGCGGGTGACGCCGATCTTCGGGTCCAGTTCGCCCGCGGCATAGCGCTTGGCCATGGCCGACAATGGCAGCGGGCGGATCTTGTCGGCCCAGCCGGCCGTGCCGAATTCCTCGAAACGCTGGCGGACCACGGCGCTCATGGCGTCCATGGCCGGCTTCAGATACTTGCGCGGATCGAACTCGCCGGGGTTTTCGGCGAACACCTTGCGGATGGCGCCGGTCATGGCCATCCGATTGTCGGTGTCGATATTGATCTTGCGCACGCCGTGCTTGATGCCGCGCTGGATCTCTTCCACCGGCACGCCCCAGGTCTGGGGCATCTGGCCGCCATACTGGTTGATGATGTCCTGCAGGTCCTGCGGCACCGAGGAGGAGCCGTGCATCACCAGGTGGGTGTTGGGCAGGCGGCGGTGAATTTCCTCGATCACGTTCATGGCCAGGACGTCGCCGTCCGGTTGGCGGGTGAACTTGTAGGCGCCGTGGCTGGTGCCCATGGCGATGGCGAGCGCGTCGACCTCGGTGGCCTTCACGAACTCGACCGCCTGGTCGGGATCGGTCAGCAGCTGGGCGTGGTCCAGCTTGCCCTCGAAGCCGTGGCCGTCTTCCTTTTCGCCTTCGCCGGTTTCCAGGCTGCCCAGGATGCCGAGCTCGCCTTCGACCGAGGCGCCGACCCAGTGGGCCATGTCCACGACGTTCTTGGTGACCTTGACGTTGTAGTCGTAGTCGGCGGGCGTCTTGCCGTCGCCCATCAGCGAGCCGTCCATCATCACCGAGGTGAAGCCGAACTGGATCGCCGTGGCGCAGGTGGCCTCGTTGTTCCCGTGGTCCTGGTGCATGCAGATCGGGATGTGCGGATACATCTCGGCGAGCGCATCGATCAGGTGCTTCAGCACGATGTCGTTGGCGTAGGAGCGCGCGCCGCGGCTGGCCTGGATGATGACCGGCGCATTGACCGCGTCGGCGGCCTCCATGATCGCCAGGCCCTGTTCCATGTTGTTGATGTTGAACGCCGGCACGCCATAGCTGTGCTCGGCGGCGTGATCGAGAAGCTGTCTGAGGGTAATCCGGGCCATCGCCGTATCCGTCCGTTTCTCTGCTTGTCTCTTACTGGCTCAGAGCCGCCACACCGGGCAGGGTCTTGCCTTCCATCCATTCAAGGAACGCGCCGCCGGCGGTCGAGACGAAGGTGAAGTCTTCCGCGCAACCGGCTGCGTTCAGGGCCGCCACTGTATCACCGCCGCCGGCTACAGCCACCAGTCGACCTGATTTCACCAGCTCGGCGGCGTGTTTCGCTGCTGAAACGGTCGCCTTGTCGAAGGGCGGCATCTCGAACACGCCCAGCGGGCCGTTCCAGATCAGGGTCTTGGAATTGTCCATCGCCCGGCAGAGACGCTCAATCGTCTCTGGGCCGGCGTCGAGGATGCGTTCGTGCTCGTCCACGGCGCCCAGGGTGCGGACTCGCGCCGGCGCGCCCGGCGCCATCTTCTCGGCCACCACGATGTCGAGGGGCAGAAAGAGCTTGCAGTTGTGCTGGCCGGCCAGGCGGATGATGTCCCGGGCGGTCTCGGCCATGTCCTTCTCGCAGTAGGACGCGCCGACATCGTGGCCCTGGGCGTAGAGGAAGGTGTTGGCCATGCCGCCACCGATGGCCAACTTGTCGAGCTTGGTCACCAGGTGGCTGAGCAGGTCGAGCTTGGTCGAGACCTTCGAGCCGCCGACGATGCCGAGGACCGGGCGCTCGGGCTTGCCCAGCGCCTTGTCCAGGGCCGACAGCTCCAGGCGCATCTGCTCGCCGGCATAGGCGGGCAGAATGTGGGCCAGGCCCTCGGTGGAGGCGTGGGCCCTGTGCGCGGCCGAGAAGGCGTCGTTCACATAAAGGTCGCCATTGGCGGCCAGGGCCTTGGCGAAGGCGGGGTCGTTGCCCTCTTCGCCGGTGTGGAAGCGGACGTTCTCCAGCAGCAGCACGTCGCCGGGCCCCAGGGCGTCCACTGCAGCGGCGGCAGCCTCGCCGACGCAGTCGGCGGCGAAGGCCACCGGCCCGCCGAGCACCTTGGCCAGGGCCGGGACGATGGGCTCCAGGCTCATCGACGGTACGACCTTGCCCTTCGGGCGGTCGAAGTGGGCGAGCAGCACCACCTTGGCGCCGCCCTGGCGCAGCTTCTGGATGGTCGGGACCGCAGCCTGAAGGCGGGTGTCGTCGGACACCTCCCCCTCATGCATCGGCACGTTGAAGTCCACCCGCACCAGGGCGCGCTGGCCCTTGAGGTCGGCGTCGTCGAGGGTCTTGAAGGTCATCGGCTTCCAGCGGTCAGGGCGTGGGCGGTGGGCCGCGCCCGGGCCGGAACCCGGGCGCATCGGCCTCTAAGGCGAACGTCCGGGGAGCTGATTAGATCAGCTTGGCCATGGCGAGCGCGGTGTCGCTCATCCGCGTCGAGAAGCCCCACTCGTTATCGTACCAGGACAGGACCCGGCCGAGTTGGCCTTCAATCACCTGAGTCTGCGGCAGGGCCGCGGTGGACGAGGCGGCGATGTGGTTCAGGTCGATGGAGACCAGCGGGTCGTTGGAGGTGGCCAGAACCCCCTTCATGGCGCCGTCGGCGGCGGCCTGCAGGGCGGCGTTGATCTCGTCCTTGGTCACCGAACGGCCGGGCACGAACTTCAGGTCCACCACCGAGACATTGGGGGTCGGCACGCGGATCGAGGAGCCGTCCAGCTTGCCGGCCAGCTCCGGCAGCACCAGGCCCACGGCCTTGGCCGCGCCGGTGGAGGTGGGGATCATGGACATGGCCGCGGCGCGGCCGCGGTAGAGGTCCTTGTGCATGGTGTCGAGCGTCGGCTGGTCGCCGGTGTAGGAATGGATGGTGGTCATGTAGCCGCGCTCGATGCCGCACAGGTCGTGGATGACCTTGGCGATCGGGGCCAGGCAGTTGGTGGTGCACGAGGCGTTGGAGACCACCAGGTCGTCCTTGGTCAGGACGTCGTGGTTGACGCCGAAGACGATGGTCTTGTCGGCGTTGTCGCAGGGGGCCGAGACCAGCACGCGCTTGGCGCCGGCTTCCAGATGGGCGCTGGCCTTTTCCTTGGTGGTGAAGAGGCCGGTGCATTCCAGGGCGATGTCGACGCCCAGCTCCTTGTGCGGCAGCTCGGCCGGGTTGCGGATGGCCGTCACCTTGATCGGGCCGCGGCCCACATTGATCGTGTCGCCGTCCACGGTGACCGTTCCGGGGAAGCGGCCATGCACGCTGTCATAGCGCAGCAGGTGGGCGTTGGTCTCCACCGGGCCAAGATCGTTGATCGCCACCACTTCGATGTCGGTGCGGCCATGCTCGATGATCGAGCGCAGGACGAGCCTGCCGATGCGGCCGAAACCGTTGATGGCGACGCGGACGGTCATGATGGGATTCTCCTGCGAGCTCTTGGGCCGGTAGGCGGTGATTTCCGATTGATTTGCAGGGGTTTTGTGCGGGCGCGCTCGCGGGAGTCAAGGGGAAGTGAGCCCGATCTGTCCGACCAGCCGGCGAATGTGATCCGGCGCCGGTTTCAACCCACGCGAAAGTGGCGGGCGGGCCGGCCTTGCTAGTCCCCCGGGACCACGCGGACCTTGGCCGCAGCCTCGACGGCCCGGGCGCGGGCGGCCTCGATGGTGGCGGCGCGGGCCAGGGCCACACCCATGCGCCGCCGTGCGAAGGCCTCGGGCTTGCCGAACAGGCGCAGGTCGGCGCCGGGCACGGCCAGGGCCTCGGCCACGCCCTCATAGGCCACGCCGCGGGCCTCTAGGCCGCCATAGATCACCGCGCTGGCGCCGGGCTCGCGCAAGGCCACATCCACCGGCAGGCCGAGGATCGCCCGGGCGTGCAGGGCGAACTCGCTCTGCACCTGGGTGGCCAGCGTCACCAGGCCCGTGTCGTGGGGCCTCGGGCTGACTTCCGAGAACCAGACCTCGTCGCCCTTCACGAACAGCTCGACCCCGAACAGGCCCAGGCCCCCGAGGCTCGCGGTGACGCGGCCGGCGATCTCGCGGGCCCGCTTCAGGGCCAGCGGGCTCATGGGCTGAGGCTGCCAGCTTTCCACATAGTCGCCCTGGACCTGGCGGTGGCCGATGGGCTCGCAGAAATGGGTGGCCACCTCGCCGTCGGGGCCGCGGGCCCGCACGGTCAGCTGGGTGATCTCGAAGTCGAAATCGATGCGGCCTTCGACGATGACCCGCGCCTGCTCCACCCGGCCGCCCTCCAGGGCGTAGCGCCAGGCCTCGGCGATGCCCGCCTCGTCCTGCACATAGGACTGGCCCTTGCCCGAGGACGACATGACCGGCTTGACGAAGCAGGGATAGCCGACGCCCGCCGCGCCGGCCGCCAGCTCGGCCTCCGTGGAGGCGAAGGCGTAGGACGAGGTGGCCAGGCCCAGCTCTTCGGCGGCCAGGCGGCGGATGCCCTCGCGGTTCATGGTCAGCTGGGCGGCCCGGGCGGTGGGGATCACCACCGAAAGGCCCGCGGCCTCGATGGCCGCCAGCTCGTCGGTGGCGATGGCCTCGATCTCGGGCACGATCAGGTGGGGCCGTTCGGCCTCGACCACGGCGCGCAGGGCGGCCGCATCGGTCATGGCGATGACGTGGCTGCGATGGGCCACCTGCATGGCGGGCGCGTCGGCGTAGCGGTCGACGGCGATCACCTCGCAGCCGAGCCGCTGCAGCTCGATGGCCACCTCCTTGCCGAGCTCGCCCGAGCCCAGCAGCAGGACGCGCAGGGCGCCCGGCGACAGCGGCGTGCCCAGGCGCATGGGCCTAGACCTTGGCCTGAACGGCGTCGGCCAGGGCTTCGGCGGTGATGCCGAATTCCTTGTAGAGCCGCTCATAGGGGGCGCTGGCGCCGAACCCGCTCATGCCGATGAAGATCCCGTCCTCGCCGATGAACCGCTCCCAGCCGAGGCTGACGGCGGCTTCCACCGCCGCGCGGACCGGGGCCTGGCCGATCACCGAGGCCCGGTACTCCGGGGTCTGGGTCGCAAACAGCTCCCAGCAGGGGACCGAAACGACGCGCGTCGGCACGCCGCGGGTCTGCAGCAGGTCGCGGGCCGCCAGCGCGATGGAGACCTCAGACCCGGTGGAGAAGAGGGTGGCCTTCGCCTCGCCATCGGCGGCGCGCAGCTCATAGGCGCCGCGGGCCGACAGGTTCTCACCCGCGGGCTCGATCCGGGCGGCCGGGACCTTCTGGCGCGACAGGGCCATGATCGAGGGGGTGGTCGGCGTCGACAGGGCCAGCTTCCAGCACTCGGCGGCTTCCACCGCATCGGCCGGGCGATAGACGTTCAGGTTCGGCATGGCCCGCAGGGAGGCCAGGTGCTCCACCGGCTGGTGGGTGGGGCCGTCTTCGCCGAGACCGATGGAGTCGTGGGTCATCACATGGATCACCCGCACCCCCATCAGGGCGCCCAGCCGGATGGCCGGGCGGCTGTAGTCGGAGAACACCATGAAGGTGCCGGAATAGGGGATGACGCCGCCATGAAGGGCCATGCCGTTCATGGCCGCAGCCATGCCGTGCTCGCGGATGCCGTAATGCACATAGCGGCCGGCATAGTCGGGGGCGTCGAAGGCCGGCGTGCCCTTGACGAAGGTGTTGTTCGAGCCGGTCAGGTCGGCCGAGCCGCCGACCATTTCCGGGATGGCGGGAACCAGCTGCTCCAGCGCCGCGCCGGAATGGACGCGGGTGGCGTTGGCGGGTGCGGTCCTGGCCATCTCGGCGATGTGGGCGTCGAGGCGCGCGAAAGCCTCAGCGGGCAGTTCGCCGGCCATGGCCCGCTGGAACTCGGCCTTTAAGGCTGAGGCGCCCAGGGCCTTCTCCCAGCTCTTGCGGACCTTGCGGCCCTTCCGGCCGGCCGCGCGCCAGGGCTTGTAGACCTCGTCGGGGATGACGAAGGGCTCGTGGCTCCAGCCCATGGCCACCCGGGAATC
>Ga0208179_1001874_pt1 | contig 10278 bp, 11 predicted proteins | sample Malvired_Geostar_FD_184238 | JGI IMG/M metagenome (GOLD analysis project Ga0208179, IMG submission 184238) | Marine viral communities from the Global Malaspina Expedition - Malaspina viral metaG DeepMed_Geostar (SPAdes) (version 2) | ecosystem: Environmental > Aquatic > Marine > Oceanic | place...
ATAATGGACTCCCCAGAACCATTTAATCTAATCTATCTAATCGAAGACAATCAAGCCAGACTCGGGCCGGATAATCTTCATACCGTACCTCAGAGAGAGATACGAACCAAGAATACCGAAACCGGGATTAGCCTCTTCCGCAGTTACACCGCGCCTTTCGACGTATGCCATCTGCTTAACGGAAGTGTCAAAAATGCCGTAACGTGTCGAAGGACACCATGCATTCTGAACAACTGTAAGACCGAATAGAGAACCAATCACGCCGCTCTGTGCTGCACTCTGCAAGTGCTGAGCATCTGAACCACCAAACTCACCAATAGTTGTACCAGTGGTTAAAGCAGTCGTAAAATCTGCTAGGTCAAGTAGGTTCTTGTAGTGAGAAGGAGATACCAAAATAAGATTTGGATTCATACCCTTTGCACCCATCATCTCAATAGCTGCAGTTACATCAGCCAAAGCAATGGCGGATGTACCGGAAGCTGTGCTTGCCTGATAATGTGAACCTAGATTATCACTAAAAGGATTTAAAGACCCTAAAGTTGCTGCTGTGTATTCACCGTAGTCAGTTAGTCTGTCATCTAAATCGGGTCTTGTGCCGTAAAAACATCCATGAGGATTGTTTCCGAAGTCTGTTAGCAATAGTTCTGTACTATCTGTAATAGTTACATCTGAAAGTCCAGTTCCATACGTAACATTACCTACACCCATAAGGGCATACATAGCGTGTTGCGTAAGATGTCTGTCTAGAGCACGCCGTGCTTCGTTCAGAGCGAGTTCAACCTCATTGAATCGAGAATCCTCAATCATACGGCGAGTAACCGCGATTGCAATACCCCATTCCTTAACGCTAATACGCTCGTTCCTTAGCAGCGTGTGCTGATACGCTGGTGTGGAACCTTCATCGATTTCTTCCAGAGCCATGCTTGGCTTTGCAATAGTCAAATCAATGTCACCACCAGTGTCTGTCGTCATTGGCTCACAAAACTGTCCAATTACATCAAGGTCGGTTGACTTATAATCAATAAGTGCGTCCTTGAAATCAACGATAACACGATTCGCAATAGTGCTAGTCGTGCCATCGCCTGCATTAGCAGATGTGAGTAAACCTTGTTGTGCTGTTACCATATTTTATCTCCTTAAAACACCAAAACCTTAGTTAAAGTAGTTGCTGCGGGTGTTCCTGAACATGCTTCAAGAGCAACTGCAACTACAGTCGTATCAGCGGCGGCGGCCTGTTTAATAAGGTCTCCGTCTTCACCAATTTCTAAGAAATCACCAATAGCTACAGTAGGTGATTGACCATCTACGTAAGCGTTAAGTATAACACCGCTACCAGATACAACATTAACCATAGCGCCAGAGTCTGCATCAGTTAATGCGAATCCAGCGACAGGAACGCCATCTGCGTCTGCGAGTTTAACTTGACCAGCCACTGAATGTATTTCCAGAGCTGCGCCAGCTGTGATAGCTTCTGATGCTGTGAAAGGTAAAATCCTTGCTGGAGCACCACCATCGTTAATTAATACTTCTTCTGCCATATTCAATCACCCTTTAGTACTTCTTTATTAAGCACAATTTTATTGTTAGTCATCTTTAATCACCTTTTAGTGCTTCTTTATTAAGCACAATTTTCCCGTCCTTCATAGCGAAGAGACGTTCTTTTTCTTGCTCACCCTCTACGGGTGCATCTTCAGAATCGTGAGATTTACCTTTACCGAAAGTGCGTTCCGTCTCAACCGGTTCTGGAATGCTATCCAGAGCTGAGAAGAAACCATTCAGTTTCAGTTCGTCCCACTCAGAAAGCTCGGTTGTCCGACCTTCCTTGTTATCTTCAGCCAAAGTATTTAAAAGAAGCTCCTTGTTTATAATTGTAGAAACAAGTTCAGATTTACGCTCGGTTGCTTCCGCAGCTTCGCGCTCTTCGTTTGCCTTCGTGAAGTCCTTAATTGACTTAAGAGCTTCATCATACTTCGTCTGGAGTTCTGTGTGAGACTCAGTAACCTCATCCAGCTGAGTCCTAAGAGAAGCGAATTCACGCTCCACAATTCCATCAGCTTCTGATTTTACTTCAACTTTTTTATCAGTCATAGTTTTTACCTCGTTTAACTCCCCGTCCGATTGTACATCTTCCGGTTCTTCATTACATGTCTCTCCATCAATTGTACATTCGTCACAGACGGGAGTTGCAATTTCATTGTCTATGAAACTAAGTTCCACAGGTCGAATGGTAGAAGCGAACGGTTCTCCCATCACGTTGAGGTCGTTTGAAAACCAGTCAACGCTCACATGGGTTATGTCGCCTTCATCTACCTTCTTTAACACTTCTTCTGCCCTATCACTATCTTTACTTATTTTCGCTAGCATTTTGATAGCTGTCTTTCCATTATCCAATTCAATTAACTCAGGACTGGTCGCAAGACCCAATAAGTCTTCCGGTGTCCTCTGGTGAGTATAGTAAATAGGAAGTTCTTTAAAACTTTCTATATATTCCTTTAGTACCGTGGGTTCTATATAAACCTTTTGCTCGATTCCCTCATCATCGTAGGTATGTAAGCCCGAAGTAAGGGCTATTACAGGAAATTCCACATAATCCTCAGCATCCGTGAGTTCCGTTCCTTCGAAGGATACTGCGAATTGTTTTCTTTTTTCTTTCAAAGACCCAACTTCACCAGCAAAGGTCTTTTCTGTGATTTCTACTTCTTCTAACCACATTTTGCACATGTTCGAAGCTTTTTCTTCTGGCTTTTTTGTGCCACGCTTCTTTAGTTTTGCTCCTACGTCTATTATACATTGTTCATAGAGATATTCTTTACTCATTTTCTAGCCCCCGTTGCGTTTGCAGAGGGCTTGTTCCCTCTATTCTCAGTTCGCCTTGTTTCTTCTTTCTTATCTTGATTCTTCCCACCAGAAATATTTGCCTCTTTAGCTGTGTCTTGTATAACAACAGCGCCTTCTGGGTTAAGTCCCCTTTCTGAGCGAACTTCTCCCGGCGAAAGGACTCCTTCTGCTAGGTAAATCATATCTGTCTTTGCCTTAGTAAACGCATCTTCAACATTAATCTGTCTGAATCTAAATTCTACATCATCTCCCAATTGGGGCATGAGCTGTGAATTTAAGGAAGCTTCGACCGCTGATTGTAAGTAAGCAACATAGGGTTCGAAGATTGGTCGTGCTTGGTTCGGATTATCCCACATAGAAATAGGAACCTTAAGAGCCATGTGAATTTTCTTGAGAATATCATCTATATATTTACCGTATTCAAAAGCTCTCTGAGTACCTTGCATTTCCTTGACTTCAATATCATTACCGTGAATAATATCTTCACCAGGTTCTAGAGAATTAAATGCATCAACAATTTCATTTATCTTATCTGGGCCATACGGCATATCTGGAAGACCACAGCTTATGTCAAATCTACTTGTAGCATATTTGTTCAAAGCTGCTCCAACGTCACGCTCTGCATAGTCTTTCAAATCAACCAAATATAGAATCGGGTGTATGTCAGAAAGACCATATGCATAATCGTCAAACGTATTATTCTTTAGTTCAATGATTTCATCTTCTTCAAAACGAATATCTTCTTTAGGGCTGCCCACTTTCTGATAGTAATACATTATCTGCCCATTTTCGTTCCTCTGGACAAACATATTCTGCGAAGAACGCAGCACCAAATTGTCATCAGTCCATTCTAAGTAGCCAGTTCCGAATATACGTGCATTACGGAGCCAGCCATATATAAGCATATCTATATTAATATTATTGAAAAGCTCAGTAACTTTGTCACGCGTAGAATCACTCTCAGTAACAATGTCCCAACCGTCCTTACTTGCGTACAAGCACGGCAAATCAATAAGAGTCCTCACAATAGGGTCGGACAAGTAAACATTCATATAGGTTCTAGGGTCACCTATCTGAGTTTCGTATTGAGCACCACCCTTAAATTGTTGAGATAAGCGTATTCTTTTAATTACGCCTGCACCAAAACTACGAGGGTCGTCCTTCTTAAAAGGCGGGTCACTACCTACAGTTGCGAATTTTCTACGCCTTAAAAAAGGCACATAATCACGGAGGGCCATTGCTATCACTTTATTTATATATAAAAGCTAGTATATAAAGCTTTGGTTTATAATCCTCTTGGCATTTTCTTACTAATACGGTTTTTACGTATCTTTGTTGTAAATAATCCAGTATCTTGACCCCATCTGGAGTTCGAAGATGCTGTTTTAAGTGGTTTGTTAATAGAAACAGAAGTGAAAGTCCCACTTGCTGGTAGCATTGAAAGAGTAGCATGAATAGCTATTACGCAACTATCGCAAAAATCATCATGCTTAGTATCAGGAGCTGAAATACGTTCCGTCTTATTTGCAGTGTCCATAACGTATTCCAAATCAATATGCTGCCGAAGCCATCTTTCCATTAGTCTTTTCTGGTCAGCCGGGAGTCCACTCGGATTTGGCGTCCTAATTTGTCCTTTCTGTATATAGGATGCGTAATCTCTATAGACTTGAGTCTTGGTTCCTTTCGGTCCTCCAGTAAACACAAAGGGAAGGAAATGCATACTTCTCGCGGCGCAAGCCATACGGATATCCTGTTCAATAGCGCCACCAATGCCAGTCGCGTCAATAATAACCCGAGCAGCGTTGTAATCGTCAGCAATATCCATAATTCGTTGTCGTTGATATGGTATATCGTGTCCTCCTGTCTTGGGAGTAATCTCTTCAAGGTATATAAGCCTTGCAATATTGTGTTCGTCACCCTTCTCGGTACTCCAAACACTAATGACCGTGCTATTAATAGACTTACCAATGTCAACACCAACGGTGACGTTTTCTCCACTTTCTTGGAATTGATAGTCCTCGAAACATTCTTTGAGTTTTTCTGAATTAAAGACATTTGATACACTCTCCACAAATTCGCACTCGTACTCCGTGCGCCAATATATTGAATCGTCCCCCCATTCCAACATTTTAGTCAGCATATCTTCTTCAGTGTAGGGTGCTGTATAAGCTCCACCCTGTACAATAGCGTCTCTCCATGTAAAATGTAACTGTTCAAACGAATCTGCGTATGCATCGTCATACAAATATCTATACATGTGGTTTTCTTTACTCTTTGGTGTCCCTAAGTTAATAAAAGGAGCTTTATGGGCCATAATACATGGCTCAACATTGTCAACGAACAACTTGTCGTCAATTAATGGACTCTCATCCACAACAAGAAACGTCGGATGCTGTCCACGTATAGCCTGACCCTGATTTGACGGAGCCAGCGGTGCTCTCCTCATAAGCGTTCCTCCTTTCATACGTATATGCGGCTTATTATGGAACTTATAATTGCTTATTAAGCTGTCTAAGAAAGCATTATCGGCAAAATGCCTGTATACATAATTGAAAATAAGCGCCGCCTGGTCCTCAGATGGAGCCAGAATGAATATAAGGTCTCTAAAACGCTTAAAGAACATGTAAACAACCACTGCTACTGACAATGCAAAGCTCTTTCCGCACCCTCTGGGTGCTAAAATTGCCATCTTCCTGTGCTTTTCTGGGTCTCCATCTGGATAACAGAGCGCCTTTACTATGATTTGTTCCTGCAATGGTCTTAATTTGAGGGTTCTTCGCTCATCATCTATGAGATACGTGTCACAAAAGTTCCTAATGAGTTGCAACATCTTCCTTTCGTCTGTGCGAACGTCTTCAAAGAGGTCTTCCAATGCTACGGAGTCCATAGCTCCGCGACTCATTATTGCGGATTTAAGTTTCTTCCCCTCGTTCTTTACTGCTGTCATCATCTTCGCCCAAATCTTCAAGGAAACCAACGAAATCCGTAGTCTTTTGTTCCACTACTGTGGGAATTTCTATATTAAGTGCGCGGAATTCTGTGTGAATGTCACGGACTATTTGATTTCTTTGACGTAGTAATTCATTCCTGTTATCTACGTCTTTTATATTCTCTACGATTTCTTCCCAAAGAATGTCTTCTAGGGTTAAATTGCGAGCTAGCAAGTGGACGAGCTCTCTATGTCTAGCATATTCTCCTTCGCCCACTCTTTTACGCAATCTATTTTTGTATTGCTCTACTTCTTCTTTCATTTATTTTCTTTTAACGCGTTACGAACTTCGCCTTTCACTAAAGCTACAACTTTGTCGTCATTGTGGTCCCAAGCAGTCAGAATTACGTTCCTCAGAACCGTATTATTAACACGCTTCTGTGTCTCTTCTGAGAGCTTCAGGTATGCTTTCTTCTGTACCTTAGTTAAATTGGCATCTATAACAGCCAAAATTTCGTCGTCGTATTTCTTTAGGAATTTGTTCAGAAATACTTGGACCCAAGGTAGGTGGAAGTATGCATATAGACCACAACCAGCAACAACTATTGCAGCCAGAGCTGTCAATTCTAGATTTGCCGATACGAAATCGACAATACCAGTCACTAACGAGTCCTGTTCGCTTGCTGTACTATTGTTTGTCATTTTTTTTCACCTGTCTGTTGTGTGGGAGCTATTTGAGTCACATAGCCATTTTAGTTAGTTTGTTTTGGAGCTTCGACCTTTCTAACTCCCACGTTTATCTTTATGTTTCGCTTGTATTTAAAGCTTACTATCGCTTTTTCCTTAGCTTTCCGTCTTTCTTACGGTATGTACCTTTCTCGCCCTTTTTCACTCTACGTTTCTTAGGCTTCTTGCGAGGCACGCCATTCTTATTGTACTTCACCATCGTCGTCCTCTTCGTGACTGAAAGTTTCCTTTCTCGTCTGCTCTATATCACTATTCTGTTGAGCTGTCCATAACTCCAGTACCTTATATATAATAACTAGCGCTGGAGAGCCGATAATAAGAAGAACCGACTTGTACGATTCTATATCTGCAACGACTGTCGGGTCGTTAAAGGCACTCACCACTAGAAATATAGAGAGACCCACCCAAGCCAGAACTACTGGCGCAGCTATCGCAGCCATCATGAGATTAGTGAAGTTTCCGTTTTTTGCTATATCTTTATTCATTGTTCCACCCTTATTTCTGGAATATACATATATTCGTAAAATTCAAGTTCTCCGTCTCCGTCTATGTCAGCTCCTAGGAATACATAAGCTTCGTAGTCGCCACTAGTTTCATTCAGTTCTTCGTAGGTCATGTTAAGCCAATGGTCATCCCAGACTGCATCTTCAATGGTGAAATTAAATTCTTTAGTAAAGTAGTAATATTCATCACCCTCTTCCTCTTCATATACACCATCGCCATCTACATCATGGAAAGTCCTTACATCTAAATATACCGTTACGTCTATTTCTCCACAGTCAGAATCTATGTCTGTATATATAGAAATACCATCGTCAGTATCGCTTACTGAGTAACCAGTTGCATTACCATCTTCGTCTTCCCATCCTTTCCAGAACAACACTTCAGTTAAGTTACATTCTGGTTCTTCGTATTCATCTTCGTAGTCGCAAGAGCCGTCATCGTCAGTAGCTTTGTCGTTATAATTATTTGCTGCTGTATCCATGCAACCATACACAGTTTCATTAACTGGAGGAGGTATGTCTACAATACATCTACCATTATCATGCGTAGCATTTGCATCATAATTGTCTGCTTCTGGATTAGTACATCCATATATAACTACTGAAAATGTACAACTGCCGTCATCATAAGAGGCTTTGGAATTATAATTAGTAGCGTCGCTCTGCATACAACCACCTATTGGACCTTCATCTTCACCATTAAAATATTGGTCAAGAATGGTTAAATTAGCACCTCCGCTAAGAATTGCTAACAATAGGACTGTTATTACAGCGCCAACACGCTTACCGACAGAAGTTTCACTGATTTTATCAGCTGCCTTACCTACACTTTCGAAGAGTCCATTTTCGTCATCATCACCTTTCATGTTGTTAATTCTCCCTTCTTAGATGGAGCTGTAACACCTAACCTCTTAGGCAGGTCAGGGTCACAGGGACCGTCATTACCTTTATAATAAGAGCACCATCTACATAAAGTTTGGGGTACTTGGACGTATTTTTCCTCATCTTTTTGGAAATTCTCTAAATCGTCGTGCATATCCATAATTATCTTACGCGCCTCTGTATGCGTACTGTCATTGATTCTCACAAAGAAAGTATCGTCGAAGCGTAAGAAATTACAACCGGCATATTTGGGCATTTCTCCCATTTCCAGAGTATACAGGAACGCATATATAATAAGCTGCCTGTAGTAGTCTTCCTGAAGAAATGAACCGTAGCGCTTGCTTGTCTTATAATCTATTAGCGTTATGTTACCGTCGAAGTCCTTCAGGACACCATCAACTATGCCAAGAATGGCATACTGTTCGTTCCTGAATCGTTTCTCACCGTAGCGCGGAGCTATAGAATTCCATACCTGCCGTTCATTCTTAAATACTTTCCATTTGATAAGTTCTTTAAGTTTCTTGGAAATCATATTCACGTAATTGACAAGGAGCTCTTGAGTCTCGATACGCATGTCTTCAACCATTTCTGGTGAATGAAGGTCTTCCAGCCATTTATGCTTAGCAATCTTATCTGCCCAGCCCTTTTCGAATTCATCCTGCATCCATTCTAGAGCTTCGTCGTGGTTCCACTCTGATACCCAGCGGTATTTATACTTAAAGAAGTTCTCTAGAATTTTATGCACGAGAGAACCACGGTACAAGTGTATCGTCTTCTTCTCGGGCATCATTGCTATGTACTTATAGTAGAATTCACGAGGACATTTATGGTATGTATTAATCTTTGACGGACTTAAACGCATCCAGCTCGGACTCCATTCAACACCATCAATTACTACAGGCTCAGCTTTGGGACGTTCTCTAAGGACAGTCTTTCCAGAGCCACCCTTTTCAGGACAATCCCTAGACCAATGACCTGGTTTGTTACAATGGAAACAATCGCCGCTGACCATTAGCAACTCCCGTAATAAAGCATAACACCTAAAAAGATATTAAGAGCTGCCGAAAAATAAAACATTATCATCCAGTCCATCTTTGCCCGTACTTTAAAATCTTGTGGTATAGACATATTCACTCCGGTAACACTACGTTACGTTTCACATTCGTCCTATTGCTACTGTTGTATGCTTTAAGCGTTCCGCTTTCATCATGTTTGTCAAGCGGGATGGTTATGCCGCCATAGAATTCTTTTTCTATAACAGACAAACACATACGCGCCTCAAAAATCAAACTGTCGAGACGCTTCAGTTCTTTGCGTATATTTTCTTTGTTCATTCAAAACCTCTTTTCGAGGTATATAACTACGTGCTTATAGTATTTAAAGCTTTCGCTGATGTAATATCTACCAGTAGCGTTTTAAAAATCTAACCACTACCATAAATATATCCGTCAACGTTGGCGCTTTCTTTAACATAATTTTCTTCTCCATAGGCTTTACTTATCTATATAGCTATACTAAGAGTCTTAATAAGAACTATAGAGCTCTACTATACATAGGCAATGTTTATCCTACATTATGCTTAACGTTCAAACCGACTGCTCAAACGGTTCTCATAGTAATCACGCAGTCGGCTTAACAAGGCATTCAAGCGCTCAGTTTCATTTAGTAATTCGCTATTAGTGGCTTTTTCATCTTCAAGTACCCTTTTAGACTTAACTTTTTCTTTTAAAAGACCTATAAGTAAGTTGTCGTTCTGTATAGAGTCTAAATGCTGCTTGAGAATTAAATATATGTTAATTAACACGCTTACTGAGCATACAGTGAGAAGGACTATGTCAACCATAGGATTACTTATAGCTATGGTAGTATAAATACTTTACGCAAAGACATTCAAAAAATAGCTCGATTTGTTTAAGGGGGTAGCCCCTTATATATGAGTTCACCTCTTTTCGTTTTAGACGGGGGGGTGGTTGTCAACTAATGTATTTATATTCATCTAGATAAATATCAAGATGTAGCTCATATTAAATTAATTATCTAGATAATAATCTAGATTGCAATCTAGATGCATCTGGCATTGCCCACGCACCACACCCACACCTAAACCTTTATATACTACCCTGCTATTGGTATACTGGGGCAAGCGCTGGAAATTAAACAAGGTGCACTGACGCCGGGCGGATTGCCCCACCCTACTCCCCCCTATATAAACATACCCCCATACCTTTATATAGGTACGGGCTATTGGTATAACATAGACCTTTGTATATATAAGCCTTTGCACATACACATATATACTATGTATATAAACATATGCACATACATATATATAGCATGTATATAAGCACATGCACATACACATATATAGTAGGTATATAT
>Ga0208179_1001881_pt1 | contig 10247 bp, 16 predicted proteins | sample Malvired_Geostar_FD_184238 | JGI IMG/M metagenome (GOLD analysis project Ga0208179, IMG submission 184238) | Marine viral communities from the Global Malaspina Expedition - Malaspina viral metaG DeepMed_Geostar (SPAdes) (version 2) | ecosystem: Environmental > Aquatic > Marine > Oceanic | place...
GCCCTGTTCCCTTACACATTGCCAATACTTACTGGCTTTAGTTGGATGTTTACCATCATTCAAAACAGAAAATCTCATCTCAGTTTCTGTTCGAAACATCTGTCTTTTATCCATAGTATCATTAAGTTCATCTTTAATTTTATTAATGAACCCATTATCCTTGCTTGGTAGCATAGGATAATTAACTTGTGTTAGTTTTGTCATATATGTCTCCTAATCCAATGTATATTTTACAGGTCTTTCCTGTGGCTGTTTTGGTTCTGGTTGATTATCCCATTCTTCTTGTGCTTCTTCAACCTTATCATCCACAATTTCTTGTGCTTCTGCTTTGGTTTTAGAAACACTTGGATATTTACCTGACCAAGCTGTTGCTTTGGTATTGTCAGATGTAATCCAAACATCACCGGGATGTCCTTGAAATACCGGCATATCATCTCTGTCTTGATGAGTGAAAAACCCGTGTCCTGTATGTTCAATTACCCAATATTTATTTGCCATAGTTTTCCTCCTTAAAATTTTTAACTGTTACTTAATGTCCTTGCTGTTGTTACTTCTGAATATTCTTCAGTTACATTTGAAGAACCATGTCCTCCTGCAGCTAATCCTGATGAACTTGAACTACCACAACCTTGCATAGCACCTCTTATAGCTAAGTGATTACTACCTGCTGCCCAAGATGAACCATTCCATATTTCTGTTGAAGCTTCATATGCACTACCATTCCAACCTCCATTAACATTACCATCAGAATCTGAAGCACCAAATGCACTTTGATCTGATCTGGCAGTTGATAATGAACCGACAGTTGACCACGAAGTTCCATTATAGGTTTGACCAGTATTAACAGGAGTTCCACTAACATTACCACCTCCACGAATAGCACTTGTTTGAGTTCCACAACCTTGAGCCCAAGCAGTATTTGCTGATATTAGTCCTCCTGCAGCCCAGCTGGTTCCATCATAATGTTCAGTTTCATCATAAAATGTAGGATCGGCATATGCACCAATTTTTAATCCTGCTGTTTGAGTACCACAACCACCAGCATTTGAACCTGCTTGTATTAATGTTGCTGAAACATCTGTCCATGAAGTACCATTAAATTCATTTGTTACATTTACTGGTGATGTTCCTAAACCAGTAGCAGAAACTCCTGCTGTGGTAGTACCAAAATTTGAAGTACCAACTCTAGAAGTTCCTACTATATCTCCTACGGCACTCCATGCACTTCCATCATAGGTTTCTGATGAATCACTTCTTCCTCCAGAATCTTGACCTCCTGCTACAAAACAAGCACTTTGTGTTCCATTACTTCCAACAGAAGCGTGCCTTCCTGTATTTAGATTTCCACCTGATGACCAAGCAGTTATATTTCTTGCAACTTTCAAGACATTAGATGTACTGTTATACCATAACAATCCCTCTGTTAATGTTGGATCAGATGATACAATAGATACACCAGCAGCAGCTGCTGTAACTGAACCACTACTTTGACTTGTATTATCTGATACTGTTCCACTCATAATTAACTATCTGTTACAGTCCTTGTTGCTGTTCCATTATAATATTTTAATAAACTTGTTGTTGTGTTAAACCATACTTGTCCTGTTGTAGGGCTTCCCGGATCACTTGATAATAATTCTATACCTGCAGCTGCTGCTTCTATTACTCCTGATTGTCGCCCTGCGTTATCTGCTGTTGATCCACTCATAATTTTTTTTCCTAACTGTCTGTTACTGTCCTCGCTGTTACTGCTTCTGTATATTCTTCTGTAGTATTTGTTGTAACAGATCCTGTATATCCTGCTGTTATAAACGAAGATGTGCTAGTTCCTCCTGCTCCATGTCCATACCTAGATGTTGAAAATGAGGTACCTGAAGCCCAACAAGTTCCATCATAGTTTTCACAAGTTACTGTTATACCACTAGAAAGATCACCACCAGTAGAAATAGCTGCTGTTTGAATACCATTTGATCTACTAGTATGTCTTGCTGTATTTAGATTTCCACCTGATGACCATGTATCACCATTATAGTGTTCACAAGAAACAATTCTAGTTACTGCCATTTATCCAGTATCACCTCCGACTAGTAAACCTGCAGTTTGAAGCCCACAACCATCTGTTGATCTTCTTCCTGTACTTATGGTATTGGTTGTTGCCCAACTGGAACCATCATACTCTTCTGTTGAATTATCCATATCTCCTGCTGCTGTTGAACCTGCTGCTGTCCAAGCAGCAGTTTGTGTTCCATCATCTCCTCCATGATGTCTTGCATTTTGTAAATTTCCACCTGCTGCCCAATTTGTTCCATCATATTCTTCTGTATTTACAACATTACTTGTTGTTTGTCCTCCAGATCCTAATGCAGCAGTCATAGTTCCTGCCCTACCCATAGCTAATCTTGCAGTTGCTAAAGAATTTCCTGCTGTCCAAGCAGTACCATTATACTCCTCACTAACTGACGATCTACCACCTGAACCTTGTCCACCAAAATTAAGTCCTGCTGTTAATGTTCCACAACCTCGTACTTGATATCTAGCATCTGTACTATTTCCACCAGATGACCAAGCACCTACAAGTCTAAAAACCTTTAATACTCCAGAAGTTGTATTGAACCATACTGTACCTGCAGATGCTGATGGATCGTCAGAACGAACTTCAGGTCCACCTGCTGGAGCTGCAATTACACCAGATTGTCTATCGTTGTTGTCTGCAACTGTACCACTCATAGTTTATCCTTATAATGTTTGTAATAAATAACTAACTACAACATCAACATCAGCACCACTAGCAGTTTTAGCTGCAAGTGCATCTCCAGCTTCTAAAACAAATTTAGATGTATGTTCAAATGTTGCATTTGCAGCAAGTGCTTGATCTGAATAAATTTCATAATCATTAATTCCAGCATCATCCCTGATATATAAATCAAAAGTTTCTGCATTACCTGCTGTTTCACAAAATGTGATAGATAAAATAGTAGCAGTTTTTCCTGATGCTACTGTAATCAAATCGTGTTCACTATCTGTGAGTGCTGATTTAAATGCTACTTTTAATACTTCACTAGCCATTGTTTATTCTCCTTTGTTAATAAAATATTTCATAATTAAAATCCAAATACCAATGCTTTACCTGTTGAAGATATACTATCTCCCCAAGAACCTGCATTAGCTATTGAACCTCCTGCATTAATTGTTAATGCCGAACCTGATAATACATTAAATGAGTTTGCAGTAAATGTAAAATCATCTGCTCCACTTATCTCAACATCTATTTGGTCATCTGTTGAAGCATGTAAAGAAGTGTTTGCATTAGCATCTAATGTTAATTTTCCACCATCTAAATCGTAAGCACCACTCATTGATACTGTTGAATCTAACCAATTAACTGTATTCGCTGAATAGTTAAAAGTACAAAGCGAAATTTGATCAGAACCATCATAGAATTTTAGTGTCGGTGTTGATGCTGAAGTGGTGTCAAGCCACAAACTTCCTGCTACAATACTTCCAGGTGCAGAACTTCCAGCATTTAATGTATTTATACTTCCTAATATATTGTTTAGTTCTGTTCTAAAATCTGGAAAACTTTGATTACTTAGACTATAATCTGGTACTTGGCTCATATTTTACCTCCTAAAGGGTATTTGTTTATTAATAATATTTTTTCAATTTCTTTAATCTTTATTTTCATTTCTTTATTTTCTCGTTTTAATTTTGGTAGCTTATAACAATCTTCACATGGCATTTAATTTATGCTAAAATTTTGTTGTTTTTCACACTTGAATAATACCTTATCATTATAATTCTTGTCAAGAGTTATTGGTAATATTTCTGGTTTATAATCTTTGGATATTTTAGCTTTCACTATCCACAATCTTGCATCTTCTTCAGAAAAAAAGTTACCCCTGAATCCAAAACTTTCTTTTCCACAACACTCGCAGGGTGCAGTCATCTTTACTATATATTTTACTTTTGTCATTAATAACCTCTTGCTAAATAATTAATTGTTCCTGTTTTACCAGCAGCAGATGAGTTGAAGATATTACAAGTAAAAGCTGTTGCACTAATTGATGACAGGGTAAAATAATCCCCAGTCGCACTACTTTGAACAGTTATTGCTACCATTGGTGTAACTTTAAAGGCACTAGGAAATGTTATTGCTGTTCCACTAGAACCAATAGATTTATCTTTTTCTGATACTATTTTATCTACCATATCTATTTCAACTGATAATGCAGATATTTCTGGACTTGCATCTCCATTAGATTTCATTACTAATTTAAATTTTAAATACCTCGCTGTAACATCTGAAGAAGCCAATGCTTTTTGAAAATCCGAATAACTTGAATTATCATCTGAATAAGCAAAATATAAAATACTTGTACAAGCACTAACTGCATCTCCATCAAAGGAACCTGACCTTGAATCGAAAAAAGAATCTGCTACATCATCAAACAAATTTGTTCTATCTGTAACTGTTTGTGAAATAGTAGGAAACAATCTGCTTGTTACTACTGCTCCTAAATCAACTACACTATCAAATAAATAAGTTCCCTCTGTTTCAACTGTTCCACTTGCTCCACCTGAATCAAAGAATATTTCTGCATCATCTATGAATCCTTTAACAGCAACATCATCAACATGCGAAGCTGCACTTGTACTATTTGCACCTCTTGTGCAACCTGTTAAAGTGTTAGTAGATTTTCCTGTATAAGTTATTTGTTCTGATCCAATTAATATTGTTCCTGCTCCATTTGGAAAATTACCAGCATCAGTTAATATAACAGAAGTTACACTAGCATTGATTGCTCCATCTAAAGTTGTTACTAATAAATCATCAAAATTTGTAGTTGAACTTAAAATTAATTCATCTGGTGTTGTAGCTGTATCAATTACACAATTTGTTTTTGTTCCTGTAAACCCACTATGTTGAGTGGTTGTTGTTACTAAATTTAAACCTGTTAGAGAAGCAATCGTAGATATTGCAATAGTTTCTGCAATACTATAATTCCCAGATTTATCCACAGATTTAATTAAATAACTGCCAACTCGAGATGGCACAGTAGCAGAAGTTCCAGGTCTTGAAACTTTTTCTATTAAAATAACACTATTAAACCAATCTGCTCCACTTGTCGCAGTAGAATATCTAATTTCATAAAATGCCAAATCCAAATCAGTTACAGGGTCCCATGATAAATATGCTTTTTCTCCAATAATATTACATGCAAAATTTGTTACTGTTGATGGTGGATCTAGTTCTCCTACAACTTTATATGATGTTGTAGTAAAACCACTATAAACACCAACATAATTTCTAGCTCTTGCCCTTATATCGTAAGTACTGCCCTCTTTTAATTGATGTGTTGTAAAGGTTGTTTGTCTGCCCTCTCCTAATAATGTATATGTGCTATCACTAGACAATTTATAAGTTACTTCAAAGAATTGCGAATAAGGATCAGTTGAAGCAATAGTGATTGTTGTAGCTGGAACAACTTGTCCATCATAGAAACTTGCTAATGTGTCAGATACAGCTATTGTGTCTGGTGCTGTAACACTAAAGCTACTTGGTAATGTAGTATTTGGTGCTGCATCTGTTGTCGTTTCATCATCTGCAGAAGTCCAAGAATAAACTGAACTTGCTTCTTCCTGTAATCTTAAATCAATACCTCCATCATTAGATAAATTCCATTCTAATACTTTAAATTCTTTTGTTGTCCACCCTAAATCCGATAGTGTCAAAGATATGGTGTCTCCCACCGATACCTCCATAGCACTCATATTACAAGGCAAATCAACTGATATTGCTTGTCTTGATTTGTTTAAATGTAATCTTCCAATTCTTTGTGCTGCTAATCTGGAACTTGTAAAAGGTAATTCTATATCTCTTATAATCCTTTCACTTCCATCTGCTGTTTCATAACTAGAGTTTGTTTGCAATTCAAATTCTGAACTGTGATATGTATTGCTCGAATCGCTGAAGACACCCTTGATTGCATTATAAAGGTCTTTTTTACTTGGTTTTGTTCTTACTTGAACTTCTCCTCGTAGATTATCTTCAGTAAATGTTTTAACAGAAGAAGTTGCTGCACCTGCAAATAATTTATACTTTCCTTGTTCATAAACAAGAAGTCCAACACATGAAGTTAATATTTGGGATATAATATCCATTGGTGTTTTGCCCAAATCAACCATACCACCACATTCATATCTGTTAGAAGTTGTAGTATCTTTGTTAGTTATTGTTTCATCACAAACATTTGCTGCTGCATCAAAACTTGTTGTATCTACTTCGTCATCAGATAAATTTAACCCATAATCTGAAGTTAAATAATGTCTAATAATTACAGCAGGGTTTTTACTAAAAGTTATCTTTTGAAATTTATGTGTTTCACTTGGATTACTCGTAATATTAATCGCAGTTCCAGATTCAGCATTTGCCAAAGTTGAGGAAAGTTTAAATGTATTAGCATCTACTTTTATAATAAAATATGTGTTTCCAGATGTGAGACCACCCAAATTACTGTTTCCATTGTTGTTATAAATCCAACCATCTCCAGTTGATAAACCATGAGATGATATAGTAAAAACTTCTGTTGAAGTATTTATAACTGTGTTTGCTGCAAAGGTAGTGTATCTAGTGTCCAAACATCTCATTCCTTGTGCTTGAACTCTTACATTTGGTATTCCTGTTGGAAATGTATCTTGATTGTATTCTAGGCGAAGATAACAATAACTGACCCCTTTCCCAATATGATTTGAACCCCAATTTGTTAAATCACTTACAGCATCTGAATCTGCTGTTTGAGTTGATTTACCTAATGCTGTTTTTATTCTAACCTTGCCATTGTAATCGCCAGTATTAACTACATTACTTCCATCCAAATCAGTTGATAAAGTAATTGCTGTATCGTTTAAATAAACTTTATCTATACTATTTATTCCATATCCATAATCAGTATGAGATATTGGAATTACTAAATGTAAATACTTGTTATCTGTTCCACTCGTATCTGCAAAAATTATTGGTCCAGAAGTAAGTGTTTCTCCATACATTACTGACCTATGAGCAACAGTAGAACGAACCATTGTCTTTCTTGTTTCGTTTTCTTCTTCAAATGCAGGGCTTGGTAATGTTGGTTTTCTTTTTCCAGCAACTGCATTAAATGCTGATTGAACAGCAAGAGTAATGGCTAATTTTGCAACAAAAGTCCATGGATTAAAACTAAATCCTATACCTGCTAATGATGGATCGGCTATAACATTTTTTAGCCCAAACATAGCAACTGATTTTACTACTCCACCCATTATTCAATCCTCCAAACTCTTTCAATTATATCTTTATCAAATTCTACTAAACCACCCTCTTTACCTACAAAAATAGGTTTGTTATTTAATCCAATAATTCCCATTACTGTTTTGTTTTTGTCTTTCATAATACAAACATCTCCTCTTTGGGCATAATCTGGACTTATTTCTTTAAATTTATTATCTTTGCATATCTTTTCTATAGCATTAATATACTTGCCTTTTCCTATTTCTTTTATTCGTTTAGCAACACCTTTTAAGTCTTTGTATTTACCAAATAATTTACTTTTTAATTTAGTTCCAATTTGGCTATCAACAGCACTTACAGTAAAAATGGCACAATCTAAAGTTCCATATTTAAAAGGTTTGTTTTGAACTTTACTTAAATATGCTGCTAATTTAGTTATGTCTTTTGTCCCCATACCAACTCCTTTTCTACTGTTTGCACAACAAATTCACAAAATTCATCAGTAGAATATAAGTTTCTTTGATCCTCGTTGGTATATCGTCTAATTCTTGCTCTTTCCCAATCTACTAATTTTGATTCTATTGAAACAGATACACTTGCAGTTTTTCCTATTTGAATATCCATAGCATCTATTCTTCCTGCAAATATAACCATTGGATCAGCTACTAATACTCTACTAGCATTTAAAAATCCTATATATAGTTTTGCTGTTCTGCCAGAATAATCTTCTGATAAAGCATTACTAATATGAGTAGTTGGAACTCCAGTAAGCATACATTGTATTCCTGATGCTTTTAAATCAGCACTTTCATTTATTACTGATACACTTCCAAATTGTCCAACACCAGTAAATGTTTCATCACTACTATCCCCATCAAAATCCCATGCTATATCTTGGTCTGAAGAATTAACTGTTACATCTCCACCATCAAGATCTAGGAATAAGAACAAAACAGGTCTAAAGACTTCTGCTGTTGTTTCATTTTTATTTGCTGTTGCAATCGTTCTTGTCATAGTTTATAATTCTCCCATAGGTAACATTATGTTATTTATATGTTTTATTAATTTATTCAAATACTGAGAGAGTAGTTTTGAATATACTCGGCACTACTCTCTCTTTTTTAATTTATCTTTTATCTGGATTTGCTCCATGTGGTCCTGTATGACCAGGTAACTTACCACTTTTTTTAATAGTCATAATATCTTTAATTAGTCTTTTTATTTTTTTTAATCTTATCATATCCATATTTTATCGGAACTCCTTTTAATATTTCTTTCGTTTTATTAGGATAATTAGGATATAAATACATGTGAAATCTACTATTTGTGCATGATGCTACTTTCCAATCATAATCAAAATCAAATTTCTTTATCTGTTCTATCGTTTGTTTTGGTTGATCATCAATACATTCTTGCATAGAACTATATTCCTTATCAATCTTTACAAATTTTACATTACTTGGTTGTTCCAATCCATATTGTGAAATATGAACAAACATTATTAGCATAAACCACTTCATGCTACCTCCTTTTCCTATTTCTTCTTCGTCTTGCTTTTCTTTGTTTAGAACCTCGTTTTCTTCTACCTTTACCTTTTTGTTGCCACTTCATTATGAAGTAAATGCCTCAATGCCAGAAAAGGTTAATCCATAATTTTCTATACTTGTTTGATCCCACATTGTCTGGTTATCATCTACTAACATCATAACTGCTGTACAAGCAGATATTGTTAATGCGGCATTATTAGATGGACTTGCTCTTAATGCAGGTTCAAAATTAATTGTTAAATCTCCACTACCATCAGATGTTTCATCTGCTGTTACCATTTTGAGTTCGTTGTTGACCACAAAATAGTCTCCCTTTTTTAAAACTAAAGTACTTGCACTCCAACCATCAGTCGCTAAAGTTGTTCCTGTTTGACTAGCACCATCAACTAATGGTGTGCCTGTGGGTGTTCCTCTATTACCTTTTAATTTATGTAATGGGTCCCAAGCATTAAATCTATTCTCACTTCCTTGTAATGAAATAAGAAATGCCAGAAATTCTCCTGCTTCTGCATGTGTCATTGGTGGATAAGTATATGTAGCTGTCCATCTTGCTCCACTCATAGCTGTTGTTTGAACTGCTCCTGATAATGGACTTACAAAACTTCTTGTGTTTGTTACTAATCCAAATCTTGCTGATTTTGGACTTATTGTTGTTGGCATTGCATAAGTTGTCATTTATTTTTCCTTTATGAATTTTGAGATACTGCTCCCATTGCTTGTGCCATTTGACCACCTCTTGATCGTTCTTCAAGCACAGCTTCTACACTTGCTTTTCTAATCATTGGCATTAATTGTATAATTTCTGCTCTTACTGTTTGTTGAACACCAGTAGATACATTAATATTTTGAACTATATTTGCTCCTCCACCTAATTGATGACTAGGAACAATACTACCAGATGAACCTGGAACAAATAACTCTGGTCCAGCTTCTCCTACTATATGTGGTTTTCCTCCTGCAACTGAACCACCAAATTGTTTGCCTGGAAATAAAGCTCCTACTCCAGCAGAAAGTGTATCTGATAAAAATGTTCCAACAGGTTCAGTAATAGTTTTTCTTAACATTATTCTTAATATATCTTTGTATATTCCTTGTAGTATTTCTCTAAATTTCTTACCCTCTACTACTGCATCTTCAAAAGCAGATGTAAATGTTAAACCTAATTCTTTACCAATATCTCTAGCTCTTTCTTCTGCATCTGTGAGTTCCTCTAATTCGTTTTTTGCATTTTCAAATTCTTGTGTTACCCTACCTAACCATTTTTGTTGTTCTTGATTACTTAATTCTAAAAATGCTGCATTTTGCATTAATGCTTCTGTTGTTTTATTTCTTGTATCTAGTAATTCTTCTTCTTTAGTTCTTAAACCATCTGTTATTTTTGTTAATTCTTCTTGTATTTTAACTAATGGTTCTAATTCTTTTTTGGCTTTCTT
>Ga0208179_1001885_pt1 | contig 10240 bp, 16 predicted proteins | sample Malvired_Geostar_FD_184238 | JGI IMG/M metagenome (GOLD analysis project Ga0208179, IMG submission 184238) | Marine viral communities from the Global Malaspina Expedition - Malaspina viral metaG DeepMed_Geostar (SPAdes) (version 2) | ecosystem: Environmental > Aquatic > Marine > Oceanic | place...
GAATAATTGTAGACGAAAAAAAATATAAGGACTTTAAAGAATTTAAAGAAGTACAAGATACAACTAATTGGGAAGGAATGTCAGATCAAGAACAAGCAGATGCCGATGTAATTTATAGGCAATTAACAGATAGCAAACCACCAGCTTCACACACTTCATCAAATCCTTTCTCATTCGGAATACGAAGTCCAAATAAGAAAAAAATAGTTCAATCGGGTGTGGCTATAGACCATCAAGGTCTTTCTATTCATGGTGATTCATATAAAAAACAGAAAGGTCCAAGTAAAAAACCAATATATGATTTTAGAAAAGGTGGTGGATACCCAAAAGATTTTCAACATACAATACACACAATATCTGATGCAGATATATCTTCTTCAGATCCTCATAAGGCAACTAGAGGTTTAAGATATAATGCAGATACAGATTCATGGACAAAAAATCATAATAAGAAAGCCAAACTAAAAAAAAGGTTAGCGAGGATATATGAATCCTAAGTTTGGTGGATTAGACCTGGCACAGAGGGTAGATAATTCAGCCCTGGTTGTATTGGAATTAGAGAATGGTGTATTAAATCAAGTAGGGCAAAAGGTATGGCCCCATATAGATTATGAAAAGATATTTCAAAGTCTTACCAAGATTAATGAGATTGAGAAGTTTAACAAAATATCTTATGATAGAACTGGTGTTGGTGATGCAGTGGCCAAACTAATAAACCCACGCATGAGGAAAATATGTAGGCCTGTTGTATTAACAATCAAGAAGAAGTTTGAGCTAATAACCCTGGTAAAGGGATTATTCAACGAGAAGAAGCTAAAGATACACGATAGGGATCTATTTAGGGAGATAACGGAACAAGAGGTTGTGACTAGCGATGCAGGTAATTTACTATATAGACATCCAGAGGGATTCCATGATGATAGGTTTTGGGGATTGGCTTTGGCATGTGATGCTGGATCATACGCAATAAGAGGTATTAGTAGACCTGCAGCAATAGCAGCATCGCCAAGAGAAACGGATCTAAATAGCTTAATCGCCCAGGAACTTAATCGTATATAAGGTTAATAAAGGAGAAGAGGTAACTATAAATATGGCAAAATCTAGAGTAAAAAAAGCCAAATCTGATAAAGCTATGCCAAGAGTGGCTGCTGTTAGATCAACGGCAGGTAGAAACTTCGAGAGAAACTTTTGGCGTAAGATGAATGGTGATGTTGGTCAATATCAAGGACTTCAAGTATGGGCACCGCTAGATCCATATCTAGGTCAGCAAAGAAAAGAGTTTAAATCGGCCATGACTAATCCTTATGTATATAGGGCATCTAGGATACAAACTACATATGTTGTGGGCCAAGGATATACTACTGAGATTGTTCCTCGAAGAGAGGAAGATATACCAGATGAACAACTAGATGATTGGCAAAGAACCACTACTTATGATGTACCATACTTTAATAAAAAAATGACAGCAGAGCAAATTAAAGATAAAGTAGATAAAATGGCATTAGACTTGGACTTAGCAACCAACATATTCAATGGATATATGACAACCTTGGAACAGGGTAGATGTGTATTAGCACTAACACCATTAGATCCAGACGAGGATGGTAATTGGCAACTACCACAACAAATTAGACTAATTAGGCCAGAATACACAGAGAGACCAGTATTGGATGATAACACTGGAGAGTTGATTGGTGTTAGGATTATAGGTGTTAGAAGTCAGATTAGGGATAATATCATACCAAGTGAGAGATTTATCTATATGATGCATGGTTGGAACAATGAGTTATTTAGTGATTATTATGGGGATTCCAAAGTAAGCAGAATAGCTGATGAGGCAAACACATTAAACATTATATTAAACCAGGATTATGAGAGAGCAGCCGAAAGTGCGTGGTATAAACCACCTGTATTTTCAGTGCCAATACCCCCACAGGAAGCTGGTAATGAGGAAGATGTATTAACACAATTTATTCAAAGGGTAAATGATGCAAAAGGCCAAGCTATTGCGGTAACAGGTCCAAGCAATCCTGAAGAAACAGGAGTAAACGTACTAACAACCCCACCTCATGCAGACATAGGTGGATTGGAAATAGTTAGAACTGGATTGATTAAAGCTATTATTACAGCGTATGGATTGCCAGGATTCATGCTATCAGAGGGTGATATGGGCAAACTTGGTGGTAATGCAAACATAGAAGAGGTAGATGCCTATCTAAACCAAGAGATCGTACCAGAGTGTAGGATACTTGAAGCAACAATAGAGGAACAATTCTTTGATAGGGTACTATGCATATTATTCCAAGAAACAGATGCAAGGAAACTACCATGCAAGATCAAGTTTAAGTTTAACAAGCCAAAATTAGTTACATTATTAACACCAGAAATGTTCCAGGTTTTAATGCAAATGGCACAACTAGGATTCATAGACGAATCAGGTATTAGGGAGATGTTAGGATTGCAAGAATATGACAAAGACACAATGAGTAAGGGATCACAAGGTGGGCCAAACCCAACGTTTAATAGGTTGGATAATTGGAAGCAACCAGTCCAAATCAACCTATGGCAAGATGGAATGGGTAAGATGAACATAACTGCAGCCGACTGGGTTAAGACAGATCAATGGAATAAGATGGAAGCCCATAATAAAGATAAAGCTTCAGAAAAGAAATGGACCAAGGCAAGACAACTAAAGAAATGGCAAGAGGATACAAGAGGTTGATCAACTATACACAATGCGATGGTAGCTCACTATATTCATTATACTTGTTAATATCTGAATCATTACCCTACTTAGTAGAAAAAAAAGAATCACAACATGAGGTAGAAAGCCGTATAACGTTTAGTATTAATGGCTTTGAACCACACATGAACAAACTACCTTGGTGGCATGAAGATGATTGATGAGTTATTTGCTCAGAGAGTCTTTGAAAGAATAGATAAGTTTGACGAGAAGATTGATGATCTATGTGATAGGATGTTAAAAGTAGAGATAGATATAACCAATCATTTAAATACAGTTACACAAAATGCAGAAAAAAAAGAGAAGAAGTTTTATATAATAATTGCAACGTTGGGCACACTCTTTGCAGCGGTGTCCTTTGTGCAAGCCTTATGATCTATGTATTTAGCGGTTAACATCTCCACGATGTAATCATACTCTTGATAGAACCCTTGGTCACTTGAACCATTATATTCAACATATTTGTTTGCCTGTCTAATCCATGTTATATTTTCCTGGATTGTTAAAATAGAAGAAAGCATACAACCATTTAGCGATGATAAGATAAAAGCCTTATGCTAAGAAAATAATCCTATGGTATTATTATGTAATCATACTTGACACGATCACTCCACCCACCAAACCCATCTGGTCCGTGCAAGAATAATATTGCTTCAATGTCCTCATCTGTTATAAACCTATCTTCATTTGGGCCATTGGTACTCATGTGTTGGTTCATAATACTTGTAGAGTTGATTCCCTTCATTGTTCCAAACTGATGTCCAAGGCCAATAACATGACCAAACTCATGCTGGGCTATCTTGGCAATATTATGAGTGGGTATGTCTATAATCTTTGGGCTGATTGTTGATGTTCCACTTGTTTCACCAAAATGTATTGTTATCTTATTACCTACTTCAACCTGGGACCATATAGTCATAATGGTATAACCTCGTATTGATTTACTATAGTCAAACATAACCTCACCTAACTTGTTATCAGATGATATTTTCTCAAATAGAATAAATATATCACAACTATTAAAAAGTGGATCTTCTACAGATTTATCTATATGTTCATATAACATGAAGAATTTATAATTAAACTCCCAATTATGCAAACTATCTGACTTTTCATATAATTTATACTTCCATTCTAACATGGCATTAGTAGTAATACCAAACCAATCTTCGGTCCAAAACCTATCCCTCACAGACTTATCCTCTGGTTCAAAATAACATATAGTTGAATTAATCTTATCTAGTTTAAAACCAATAGTTTCATAATAATACCTAAAATCATTAGGAAGAGGTAGTTCATCAACTCCTGTGGCAGCAAATACAATTTGTAAGTATACGCCTAGTAATACCAATAATAAGAAAAAACCTAAGAATATACCCAAATATATGCTTGACATGAAGTTATTTACGAATGATAAGGTATAAAGGTTTAAATCTAATAAGGGTATATGACTAATATGGTAGAAGCATTAGCATTAGTAGCAGGTGCAGCGGCAGTTGGAGCAGTCCTGAATACTCTAAGAGGGTATTTACATGACACAGATAAAGGATATTCGGCAAGGAAACTAGCAGGATCAATAATCATAGCAGTATTAGGTGGTTTGGCTTTGGCCCAAACAGCCGTAATAGATGGGTTATCTGAAACAGCTATAGTCTTAGTAGGATTGACAACAGGATTTGCAGCAGACTTCGCTATTACAAGAGCAAAGAAAGATTAGCTCGGTTGAACCCAAGTTTTAGGAAGTAGTATGCCCAGAGTTAATCCAAGAAAAGATGCCTATAATAATCTTATAGCAAACCCCTCATGCATAGCATTAGCCCAAGAGTATGGTGTTGAGTTTGAAGCTAACGAACAAAAGGAATGGTATCATAAATGGGATAAGAAAATCTTGTATTATGCCATAGACTATAATAACGATTGTCCATTAATACCCATGAAGAAGATGAAAAGAGCAGTGAACATAGCCATGTCTACATGGAATTTTGAAATACCAATCAAACTTAAATCTTCATATACAATTTGGAAGAAAGCAGATATTATAATTAGTTTCAGGAAGGCTGAAGACGATCAATTATTTAGCGAGAGACCTGGTGTATTAGCATACGCATATTTTCCCGGAACATCCAAGGAAGGGGAGATTGTATTCAATACAGACTATGTTTGGGCAACACACTCACGAGGTATATTAGGCTCAGATGCTGTTAGATTGGGGGTTTTAGACCAGGCTATTCCAACAAACAAGTATGTAACATGGAATATATTACAAACTTTAATACATGAAATAGGTCATTCTTTAGGTTTAAGACATGATTCGGACAATAATTCTAAGGATGTTATGGACCCATACTATGATGGAAAGGTATTGGATCTATCTGAGAGGGATCTACTAAGAATACGACTCAAGTATGGTGTTAGGAACTGGAAGTATTGGTCTTTATATAAAACCCTGAAGAGGTGGCTCTACAGGAATGTCCGTCAAATTTAATCCTTATATAGTATAATTCACTTATTAATACTATGGCAACAGGCTTAGAAGGAACTTTTAAAGATTATAAGAATAATTGGTCATGTGGTTCTCTAGAAGAATGGAAAGAACACCTGGCTGAGACAGAGACAACACATAGAGGCGTAACCAAATGCGTAACTTGTGGATCAGATGTTGATTTTGTATGGACTGGCAAACTGAAGAACGGTAAGACATACCCAGACGTATTATGTGAGGAGTGTAAAAACCAATGACTAGTTTCGTAGAACATACACCAACCATTGATGGATCACAGGTAAAAGCAGGTAAGAACACAGGATTAAAAGAAGATTCACTGATTAATGGTTATGTAACAATTATTAAAAATGTAGGTAAACCAGACGAACAGATATTATGTAAGGATAAACATAATTTATTAACCACAGATGGTAGAGATTTCTTCCATGCACAAGTATATACAAATACAAGTGCAGGAACACGAGGTGCTAACTTTATTGCATTAACATCTGATTCATCAGGCGAAGACGCAGGTGATACAACATTACCAAGTGAAATCACAACAGGTGGATTAGAAAGAGCAGTCGCAACAACCATCACCCATGTTGATGATTCCAATACTACAACTTTAGTTAAAACTTTTACAGCATCCGCAACACATACTGCAGTGCAGATGTCTGGAACTTTTAATGCAGCATCAGGTGCAATATTAGCACATGAAGCGGTATTCACAGCAGTAACCCTAGTTAGCTCAGACACCTTGCAGGTGACTTGGACCTTGACTTTGGGTTAGGAGACCTAAATGGCTAGACAAGGCTGGGGTCGACATACAACAGTAGCAACTGGAAGTAATGATGCAACAAAACAAGTTTCTGTAAATGCCTGGAACGCAGACTTAGACAACGATGGTGTTTTAGGTTTCACACCTGAAACAATAGCAAGTGCTTCAACAGTAACACCAACAAACAGTTTAGTTAAATTATCTGGATCAACAAGCATTGATACCATAGCAATAACAAATACAAACGAGGGTGATCTTTTATGGGTTTATACATCTGGTTCAGTAACATTAAACAACACATCAAGTCCTTCAAGCGATGGTGATATAAAATTATCAGGAAATGCAAACAAGGATCTATCAACAACAGTGCCAACAACTTTAATTAGAGTAAGCACATATTGGTATGAATATGCAGGTGGTGACGTTACATCTTCAAGCACAACTACATTTACAAATAAATCAATAGACTTAACAGATAACACATTATCAGGTACATCATTAGAATTAAAAACAGCAATATCAGATGAAACAGGTAGCGGTTCATTAGTATTTGCAACAAGTCCAACATTGGTAACCCCTGCTTTGGGAACACCAGCAAGTGGTGTAGCAACAAACTTGTCAGGTACAGCAGCAAGTCTAACAGCAGGTACTGTTACAACAAATGCAAACCTAACAGGAGATGTTACAAGCGTAGGAAATGCTACGACATTAGGAACAGTGACAGTAGGAAAGGGTGGAACAAACCTTACAAGTTTTACAGCAGGTGATATTTTATATGCAACAGGTTCAACAACACTAGCAAAATTGGCAAAACCTGGAACACCAGCAGGTGAAGTATTAACATTCGCAACATCGGCATCAGCACCATCATGGGCTGCAGCAGCAGGTGGATTTGGAGCTCAACAATTTTGGTGTGATGGTGGTGCGTTTATTGCAACACCTAGTAGCACAGCAGGAACAGCAACAAGTTATGGTCAGACAAGAGTATTATCAAACGGTGTATCAGTTTCATCAGTAGTATTGCCTGAACACGCAACTGTTGATTCACGTTGCACATTCACATGGACACCACCTGAAAATTGGAACGCAGGAACAATCAAGGCAAAAATTTATTGGACTATGGAAGATACGACAACCACATCAGTTGGCGACACAGGTGCATTTGAAGTATCAGCAGTAGCAATTTCAAATGACGATACATTAAACGCTTCATTCGGAACAGCAGTTGCAGTGACAGATGTTTTCATAGCAACAAATGATCTTCATGTCACAGCACAGACAGGTGCAATAACAGTTGGTGGAAGCCCTGCTAATGCAGACCTTGTTCAAATACAAATAAACAGAAACGCAGGATCAGATACGTTAGAAGCAGGATCAAACGTAGAACTATTAGGAATCGTATTAGAATATACACAAGACGCTTCAACGAGTAGTGGTTAAACATGAGTGCTAATTCGCAAGTAGCACGAAACCAATCAAGGCAAACCTTTGATTCCGTTTATGAATCTACTAATCCATTAACAACAGTAGCAGGTCAGCACATGGTAGAGTGGTTCACAGGCAATTCATTAAACACAGACAGATGGGGTATTGTGACAAATGCTTCACCAACATTTACAGCAACAATGGCAGATGAAATTGGTGGTGGTTTGAAATTATATTCGCCAACTTCAGGTAATTATTCAGGTTGTGTTGCATTTAATGATACTACTACAGGTAATAATCAATCTCCAATGGATATAAGACCATTTAGTCATACAGGTGCAGTTTGTATATTTGTTGCAAAATTTGATACTTTTTCAAATTATTCTAATGGCGATGGTGCTTATATTGGATTTGCACAAGACGCAAACCAAAGTGCAGGTGGTGGAAATACATTAATGGGTGGTGTGAAAGGAAACGATGTCACATTTACCATGCAAACAACCAACAACGCAGGAAATCAAACACGACATTGGCAAACAACACCAACAGCAGATACTAATTATCATACATGGCGACTTGAAGCAAAACCAACAACAGCAACAATGGGAATTGACGGTGTATTGGAAAGAACAACAACAGACACACTTCCAGAAGCAAAGATGGGAATAAATATGAACACTGTGGGTGATGGAACAAACACTGCAACTACTTATGTTAGATATATCGAGGCGTATAACACATGATCCAAAGAACTATCGGAATTGGATTTTGGCTTGTCGTCTTGGCAGGAATAATAATAGGTGCATTATATTTCACAGGTCATTTTGAAAACACATTGACATTTGACAAACCGAAAACTATACCTGTCTGCATAGATAGAATGTATGTAGAAATTTACAAGATTGACATAGGACATCAGGCAGCAGAACACATACCAACTCTAATCTTTGAGGGGGAATTGAATTGTGAAATTATTAAAATTTATGAAAGTGATCCAACATTAGAAGTCAAATATCCTAATGCTATGACCATAACAACATCATTCGATTCGAGGACTAACGCATAATGCCACAGATAAAAGATTCCCTATATGAGCAATTAAATCCATTGACTACTGTTGCAGGTCAGCATTTCGTGGAAGATTTTTCAGGCGATACATTAGACACTTTCAGATGGAATGATACAACATCAGGATCAGCGTCTGTTTCTATGAGTGATTCAGTAGATGGTGGTGTATTAGTTGACGCAAGTGCTACAAATGGTGGACAAGCAACAATTAATTTTAATCTACTTGCACCATTTGATTATAGTTCTAGTAGTATAATATATGTAGCAAAATTTAATGAGATTGACACTAATGCTTTTGAAACATATGCAGGTCTTGGAACTATTAATACGATAGGTGGTGGATCAGGAGCTTTTACATATAAAACAGGCACAGGAAATACAAATTGGCAATTAGCCACAACAGGTGGCAGTTGGACTTTTACACCATCAAGCATAACAGCAGACAATTCACGCCATGTTTTTCAACATATACTTAGTGCCACTAATGTAATATTAAAAATAGATGGGGTGGTAGCAGTGGTTAATACAACAAATTTACCTGCAACAAAATTACAACCTGTGCTAGGACTTAACACAAGTTCAGACAATTCCAAAACCATGAATATTACTTATTGTGAGGCGTGGAATATAGCATGACCTTTAATTCCGTTTATGAGATAACGAATAATCTGTCAACGGTTGCAGGGCAACACATGATAGATTATTTCACAGGCAATTCGCTTGATGATGATAGATGGCATTTACGAACCGTTAATGGTGGTATAGGTGGTGCTATGTCAGATGAAATTGATGGTGGCTACAAAGTTTCGTTCACAACTCATACTACTTCATGGGGTGGTCTTGTGTTTTATAATTCTCCAAATTATGCTAGATCATTTAATTTACAAAATTTCACTTGCATTGTGACAGCAAAAAGAGGGCTGGGAAGTGAAACAGGTGGATTTTGGCTAGGAATGTCAAATGTTATTAACACAACTCAAAATCATACTGTTGCCTTTTCTAGTTCGGATTATAGTGGTCAAACTAAATTCTTTTTGTATCGAAAAGGCGATGTGACTAATAGTATTGAAAGTGATATAACCATTGATGATAATTGGCACACAGCAAAAATTCAAAGCACTCCGAATGGAACAAATCTATCAATAGACGGTGTGCTTAAAGTGACAGGTGCAGCAGGATCGGGAGATCACGATTGTTCGCCATCTCTTACAGGAATTGACGCTGATTCAGCTACTCATGGACAAGATACTTCTTTCAGTTTAAGATATTTCGAGGCGTGGAATACATGAACATAAACAAAATCAAAAAAGTTCGTGTGAGGTTTCCAAATATTCTAAGTCTAAAAATGGCAGTAGAAGATTCAACAAAGCTTGTTCAAAAGTTCAGGGAAATACAGGACATTAACAATCGCATTTATTCAGAAATATTCACACAGCAATCAGCCATTCAGATAGGAAACAGAATGTTGCCAAAGATTGAGGGCTTTAATGCTACTTGGATAAATAATGAAAGACCTATGGGTGCGTATGTAGATGTGCAGTTCACGTTTGCAAGTAGTGAAGAATCAAAGGTTATGAAAATAATCCAAAAGCACAGTGGAAAGATAATAGATGTTAGAAAAGACTTGAATCAATTTGGTCAGACAGAAACCAACAACAGCAACACAGGCAAGGAATATGATATTGAACGTGCAGAAGAAATTTTACAGGCAAAGGACTTTGAATAAATGTCATACACACAA
>Ga0208179_1001886_pt1 | contig 10240 bp, 9 predicted proteins | sample Malvired_Geostar_FD_184238 | JGI IMG/M metagenome (GOLD analysis project Ga0208179, IMG submission 184238) | Marine viral communities from the Global Malaspina Expedition - Malaspina viral metaG DeepMed_Geostar (SPAdes) (version 2) | ecosystem: Environmental > Aquatic > Marine > Oceanic | place...
ACCGTGCCCTATATCGAGGCCCGCAACGGCCAGTCGGTCTTCGAGCACGAGGCCACCACCACCCGTCTGTCCGACGACCAGCTCTTCTATGTGATGCAGCGGGGCCTCTCCCAGGAGGAGGCGGTCCAGCTGCTGGTCAACGGCTTCGTCAAGGACGTGCTGCAGACCCTGCCCATGGAATTCGCGGTGGAAGCCCAGAAGCTGGTCGCCATCTCTCTGGAAGGGTCCGTCGGATGACCCAGGAACAAGGCCGGACCCCATTGATGACTCTCAAAGCCGCCTTCGAAGCCGAACTCACGCGCCGCGAAACTGAGCGCCGCGCCCGCGAGGAGGCCGAGATGCAGCGCCAGGCCGAGGATCTCGGCCGCGCCGAAGCCCTGGAGGCGGCCCTGGGCCAGGACCCCGATTTCCTGGCCGCCCGCGACCTGACCCTGGAGCGCCGCCGCTACACGGTGACCCTGGACCATGCGGACTATCGCATCGCCGCCTATTTCGAGGACGGCCGCGTCAGCGTCACCGCCGCCGACAAGCGCAACGCCACCACCTCGGCGGCGCCCCGCAAGCAGCAGTTCGCCGAGAGCGTCGAAGACGCCCTGCTGATCATGGCCCAATTTCTGGCTGACGAGACCCGCTGATGCTGTCGATCAACAACCTGCACGCCCGCGTCGCCGAGGCCGAAATCCTGAAGGGCCTCACCCTCGACCTGCCGGCCGGCGAGGTTCACGCCATCATGGGCCCCAACGGCGCCGGCAAGTCGACCCTGTCCTACGTCCTGACCGGCCGTCAGGGTTATGAGGTGACCGAGGGGACCGCGACCCTGGACGGCGAGGACCTGCTGGCCCTGGAGCCGGATGAGCGGGCCGCCCGCGGCCTCTTCCTGTCGTTCCAGTATCCGCTGGAGATTCCCGGCGTTCCGGCCATGACCTTCATCCGCACGGCGATGAACGCCCAGCGCAAGGCCCGCGGCGAGCCCGAGGTCAGCGCCCCGGAGTTTCTGAAGCGCGCCCGCGAGGTGGCCGGCCAGCTCAAGATCGACTTCGACATGCTCAAGCGGCCGCTGAATGTCGGCTTCTCGGGCGGCGAGAAGAAGCGGATGGAAATCTTTCAGATGGCGATGCTTTCGCCCCGTCTGCTGATCCTGGATGAGACTGATTCCGGCCTCGACATCGACGCCCTGAAGATCGTCGCCGACGGGGTCAACGCCCTGCGCAGCCCCGACCGCGCCATGCTGGTGATCACCCACTATCAGCGGCTGCTGGACTATATCCGCCCCGACAAGGTCCACGTCCTGGCGGCCGGGCGCATCGCCGCCTCCGGCGGGCCGGAGCTGGCCCACGAGCTGGAGCGTGAAGGCTATGACAAGTATGCGAGGGCCGCTTGACCCTCGCCGCCGCCCTCCGCGACCGCGACGTCGCCCTGCTGCCCAGCCGTCGTGACGAAGACTGGCGCTGGACCGACCTGCGCGCCCTGATCCGTGAACTGCCGGCGCCGTCGCCGGCGGCGGCTGCGCCGGCCCGGCCGGGGCCGTTCGGCGACCTGGGCGAGGCCGAAATTCTCGTGGTCAACGGCCGCGTGCTCGACGGCGAGGACCTGCTGCGGCTGGCCCCCGGCGAGAGCCGGACCCTGCGCCTTCGCTTCGTCTCGGCCACGGCGGAGACCGCCCATGGGGCGAGCCTGGCGATCAGCCTGGCCGCCGGGGCGCGTCTGACCCTGCTGGAGTCCTATGAGGGCCTGGCGGCCGGCTATCTGGCCGATGCGAACCTGGCCATCGATCTGGCCGAGGACGCCGTGCTGGAGCGGATCATCCTGGCCCAGGACGACACGGACGCGGTCAGCGTCAGCACCGCCACGGTGGACCTCGCCCCGCGGGCGCGGCTGGCCCAGACCACCCTCACCACCGGCGCCAAGCGCCAGCGGCTGGAGACCCGGGTCACCCATCCCGGCCGCGATGCGGCGGTGCGAATGGACGGCGCCTATCGGGTGAACGGCCGCGGCCATGCCGACCTGACCAGCGCGGTGAACCACGCCGGCACGGACGGGACCACCGACCAGCTCATCAAGGGCGTGGTCGACGATCAGGCCCGGGCGGTCTTCCAGGGCCGGATCACGGTCAGCCCCGGCGCGGACCGCACCGACGCGCGGATGGGCCACCACGCGCTCGTCCTGTCGGACCGGGCCGAGGTGGACGCCAAGCCTGAGCTGCTGATCTTCGCCGACGACGTGGCCTGCGCCCACGGCAATACGGTGGGCGCCCTGGACGAGGACGCCCTGTTCTACGCCCGCCAGCGGGGCATGCCCGAGGATGTGGCCCGGGCCATGCTCACCGAGGCCTTCATCGGCGAGGTCATCGACCGGATCGAAAACGAGGCCGTGCGCGAACACCTGCGGCCCTGGGCGCAAGACGGGCGGATCGCCTGATGGCCTTCGACGTGGAAACCGTGCGCGCCCAGTTCCCCATCCTGCAGCGCCAGGTGAACGGCAAGCCGCTGGTCTATCTGGACTCGGCGGCCTCGGCCCAGAAGCCGCGGGCGGTGATCTCGGCCATGACCGGGGCGATGGAGCAGTCCTACGCCAACGTCCACCGGGGCCTGCACACGCTCGCCAACGAAACCACCGAGGCCTATGAGGCCGCCCGCCGTTCGGTGGAGCGCTTCATCAACGCCGACGAGGGCGAGGTCGTCTTCACCAAGGGCGGCACCGAGGCGATCAATCTGGTGGCCGCGGGCCTGGCCGGGACGCTGTCGGCCGGGGACGAGATCCTGCTCACCCAGATGGAGCACCATGCCAATATCGTGCCCTGGCACTTCCTGCGCGAGCGCCTGGGCGTCGTCCTGCGGTTCGCGCCGGTGACGGACACGGGCGAACTGGACCTGGACGCCTTCCGGCAGATGCTGGGGCCGCGCACCAAGGTCGTCGCCTTCAGCCACATGTCCAACGTGCTGGGCACGGTCAATCCGGCCGCCGACCTCACCCGCATGGCGCACGAGGCCGGGGCCCTGGTGCTGGTGGATGGTTGCCAGGCCATCGTGCACCAGCCGGTGGATGTGAAGGCGATCGACGCCGACTTCTATGTCTTCTCCGGCCACAAGCTCTATGGGCCCACCGGCATCGGCATCCTCCATGGCAAGGCCGAGCGGCTCGCCGCCCTGCCGCCCTATCAGGGGGGCGGGGAGATGATTGGCCAGGTCACCGAAGAGGCGATCACCTATGCCGATCCGCCCCATCGCTTCGAGGCCGGCACCCCGCCGATCATCGAGGCCATCGGCCTGGGGGCGGCGATCGAATGGCTGAACGGCCTGGACCGCCGGGCCATCGCCGCCCATGAGGCCCGGCTCTATGATCGCATGATGGAGGGCCTGGCCGGCGCCAACTGGCTGCGCGTGATCGGCGAGGCGCCGGGCAAGGGCGCCATCCTGTCCTTCATGATGGAGGGCGCTCACGCCCATGACGTGGCCCAGATCCTCGATCGCTACGGGGTCGCGGTCCGCGCCGGGACCCACTGCGCCGAGCCGCTGATGCGGCGCTTCGGCGTGACCTCCAGCGCCCGGGCCTCGATCGGTCTCTACAACACCGAGGCCGATATCGACGCCTTCGTCCAATCCCTTTCCAAGACCCAAGCCTTTTTTGCGTGAACGCCATGGATGACGCCCCCACCCACATCGAGGACGCAGCGCCGCTGTCAAAGGCGGAGCTCGACGCCCTGACCGACCAGCTGATCGACAAGCTGAAATCGGTCTATGACCCGGAAATCCCGGTGGACATCTACGAGCTCGGTCTCATCTACAAGGTGGATGTGTCCGATCAGAAGGACGTGGCCATCGACATGACCCTGACCGCGCCGGGATGCCCGGTGGCCGGCGAGATGCCGGGCTGGGTGCAGGATGCGGTGATGGAGATTCCCGGCCTCAGGTCCTGCAATGTCGAGCTTGTCTTTGATCCGCCATGGGATCCGTCCCGGATGTCGGACGAGGCCAAGCTTCAATTGAACATGTTCTGACCCCATATCCTGATCATGGAAAACCTCAGCATCACGCCAACCCCCCGCGCCCGCCGCCCCAGGCCCCAGGTGGTTTCCCTCACGGAGACGGCCGCGGCCCGGGTGCAGGAGATCATGGCGCGGGCCGAAAAGCCCTATGCCGGCCTGCGGGTGGGGGTGAAGAACGGCGGCTGCGCCGGACAGGAGTACGTCCTGGAATATGCCGAGGCGGCCGATCCCATGGACGAGGTCGTCCACGACAAGGGCGTCACCATCCTGATCGAGCCCAAGGCCGTGCTGTTCCTGATCGGCACGGTGATCGACTACGAGACCACCAAGCTGTCGTCCAAGTTCGTGTTCCGCAATCCCAACGAGACCGACGCCTGCGGCTGCGGTGAGAGCGTCACCATCGTGCCGCAGGACGCGGAACTGGACGCTTAAGCCTTAGCGACCCTGGAATTTGGCGGGTCGCTTTTCCAGGAAGGCGATGACGCCCTCGCGGGAATCCTCGGTGCGGCCGGCGTCCCGCTGCACGATCCGTTCGGCGTGCAGTTGCTCGGCCCATTCGGCGTCCAGGCCGTCCCAGACCAGCCGGCGGATAAAGCCCAGGGCCTTGGGGCCGTCGGCCAGGGCGCGGGCCAGCTCCATGGCCGTGGGCATCAGCTCGGCGTCGGGGACGCAGCGATTGATCAGGCCCCATTCCAGGGCCGTGCGCGCCGGCAGCTTCTCGCCCAGCAGGGTCAGCTCCATGGCCCGGGCCTTGCCGACCATCCGGCTGAGCAGATAGGTCGCGCCGCCGTCGGGCACCAGGCCGATGCGGCGGAAGGCCTGCAGGAAGTAACCACTCTCGCCGGCCACGATCAGGTCGCCCATCAGGGCGAGCGAGCAGCCGATGCCGGCGGCGGCCCCATTCACGGCCGTGACGATGGGAATCGGATAGTTGCGCAGGCTGGTGACGAAGGGATTGTAGATCCGCTCCAGGGCCGCCCCTGAATCCGGCGGCTCCGTGCTGGCGGCGGCCGGCGCAGGGTCGGCGCGGCCCGACAGATTGGCGCCCGAACAGAAGCCGCGGCCCTCGCCGGTGATGACCACGCAGCGCACGCCGGACTCCGGCCTGGCGAAGCCGTCCATGGCTTCCTGCAGTTCGGCCATCAGGTCGAGCCCCGCGGCGTTCAGGGTGCCGGGGTCGGACAGGGTGATGACGGCCACACCCTCGGCGACCGAGGTCTTGATCTTCTGATAGGTCATGGCGTCCTCCGTGCCGTGTCGCGTTGGCCGCGATCCTGGAGGACCCTACGCGGCGTCAGCCAAGGAGGGAATGTCCGGCGCCGGTTCAGGCCGCATTGGCGATCGGGTCGGCCATGCTCACCAGATTGCGGCCGCCGTGCTTGGAGGCGTAGAGGGCGCTGTCGGCCCGCTCCATCACGCTGTGGCCGGTCTCGCCCACGCGGCGCTCGGCGAAGCCCGCCGAGACGGTGATCTTGCCCAGGTCCTCATTGGTCGAGCGCCGCTTGAGCACCCGGGAGGCGATCTCCTGGCGAATCTCCTCCAGGGTGGCGAAGGCGGCGTGGTGATCCTCGCCGGGGAAGATGATCGCGAACTCCTCGCCGCCATAGCGGGCCGCCAGGCGCGGGGTGGCGCCCAGCCGGCCGATGACGCTGGCGACATAGCGGATCACCTGGTCGCCGGTCTGGTGGCCCCAGGTGTCGTTGAAGCCTTTGAAGTGATCGATATCGATCAGGGCGAGCGTCAGGCTGTGGCCGGTGGCGTCGGCCTCCTGGCAGGCGCGCTCGAGCTCGTCGTCGAACGCCTTGCGGTTGGCCAGATTGGTCAGGCCGTCGGTGGTGGCGTCGCGGCGCACCTGTTCCAGGTGTTCGCGCAGCCGGGCGACCTCGCTGGAGGATTCGCTGAGGCGCCGTTCCAGGGACTTGTTCTCGGCCTGCACCCGCTGGGTGGCGCCGGCCAGGGTCTTCACCGTGGCCTCCAGACTGGCGATTCCGGCTTCGGCGGTGAGCGACTGCGAGGCGGTGGCCAGGGTCAGACCGTAGGCTTCGCTGGACTGCTTGGCCGCATTGATGGCCGCCGAGACCGAGGCCAGCTCGCGGCTCAACTGATCGCCCGTGTCGCGGATCTGGTCGTTCAGCTTGGCCTTGGGCAGGTAGAGGGCGGCCAGTCCCTCGCTGACGGAGTCGGTGAAGGCGTCGCCGATTTCCAGAAGGCGGGTGATTTCCTGACCCAGCGCGCCGTCGGGATCCGCCAGATAGTTGACCCAGAGCTCGAAATTGACCGCGGTGGGCCAGATTCCATGGCGCTCCATCTGGTCGATGGCCTTGCGCGCCAGATTGAAGCCTTCCGGCCCTCGGAGCCTGGTCTCGACTTCTTGAGACATCCTTCGTCTTTCCCGCCCTCCGCTGTCGCCTCTCGGGACCGCAGATATTCCCCTCATTCGTCGAACAGAGGTTAGCGGGCAGAGCCGAACGAGCCGTTAAAGCCGAGCCCGGCGTGCGCCTGATTCAGTCTTCGCGGGTCGGCGTGGGACGCAGCAGGAAGGCCGGCGTATCGGCGCCGAAGCCCCGGACGCCATTGCGGTTGTCGTCGGCCTCATCGCGAGTTTTCACACCCCGGATCGGGCGTTCGGCGCGACCCGACCGGGGCGCGGGCGCCGGCTCGACCGGCGTCTCGGCCTTGCGGGCCGGGCGTTCGCGGCGGGCGGTTTCCCGGGGCTTGGCTTCCGGTTCGACAGGCGAGGCCTGGGCCGGCGCAGAAGCCGGCGCTTCAGTCGCACGACTGCGCGAGCGGCTCCGGCGGGGCTTTTCCTCGACCGCCTCGGAGGCGGTGGGAGCAGGCGCTGCGGCCTCGACCGGGGCGGCGGGTTCGCTGGCCGGCTCGGCGCGTTCGGGGCGGCGGCTGCGGCTGGACGACCGGGATTCCCCGCCACGGCCGCCGGCGCTGCGACCGCTGCTGCTGCGACCGCCGCTGCGACCGCCGCGCTCGTCGGTCAGGCTCGCCCAGTCGAGGTCGAGATCGACCTTCTGCGGGGTCTGGCCGATCAGCTTCAGCACCTTGTCCAGCGACTTGGAGTCGGCCGGGGTGACGATCATGTAGGTCTCGCCGGTGCGGCCGGCGCGGCCCGTGCGGCCGATCCGGTGCACATAGTCGTCGGCGTGGTGGGGCACGTCGTAGTTGAAGACGTGGCTGACGGCCGGGATGTCGAGGCCGCGGGCGGCGACGTCGGAGGCCACCAGCAGCTTCAGTTCGCCCTTGCGGAAGCTCTCCAGCGTCCGCGTCCGCGTCGCCTGGTCCAGATCGCCGTGGATCGGCGAGGCGTCGAAGCCATGGGTCTTCAGCGACTTGGCGACGATATCGACCTCGGTCTTCCGGTTGCAGAAGACGATGCCGTTCTTGACGTCGGCGCGCTCGGCCAGGGCCCGCAGCGCCGCGCGCTTGGCCTTGGAGTCCGACACCGGCAGGTCGCAGATGTATTGGGTGATGGTCTCTGCCGTGGTCGCCGGGCGGCTCGCCTCGATCCGCGTGGGATCATTGAGGAACTGCTTGGTCAGGCGGGTGATCTCCGGCGGCATGGTGGCCGAGAAGAACAGCACCTGGCGGCGCGGCGGCGTCATCTTGAAGATGCGCTCGATGTCGGGGATGAAGCCCATGTCGAGCATGCGGTCGGCTTCGTCCACCACCAGCATCTGCACGCCGGTGAGCAGCAGCTTGCCGCGCTCGAAATGGTCCAGCAGGCGGCCCGGCGTGGCGATCAGCACGTCGACCCCGCGGTCGAGCTTGGCTTCCTGGTCGCCGAACGAGACGCCGCCGATCAGCAGGGCCCAGCTCAGGCGGTGATACTTGGCGTACCGCTCGAAGGAGGAGGCGACCTGGTCGGCCAGTTCTCGAGTCGGGGCGATGACCAGCGCCCGGGGCATGCGGGCCTTGGCCCGGCCTGCAGCGAGGCGGTCGATCATCGGAAGGGTGAAGGCGGCGGTCTTGCCCGTGCCCGTCTGGGCGATGCCCAGGACGTCGCGTCCCGCCAGGGCGACCGGAATGGCCGCCTCCTGGATGGGCGTGGCGTCAGTGTAGCCGGTTTCGGCGATGGCCTTCAGTGTCGAATCCGACAGGCCCAGAGAGGAAAATTCAGTCATTCATCGGCAAATCAAGATCAGCGGGCGTCACGTCGCGCCCCCGATCGACAAGCGCGGCGTGATCGACGCGCGCCGCGGAACATAGGCGGAAGCGCTTTCAAGTCAACGCATGACACCGTGCCGCGGCTCCCAGGGGCGCCGATTGTTCGCACGACGCCGCGGGGCTCAGACATCGAGATCATCGGTGGCGAATTCCGCATTCTCCTGAATGAAGCGGAAGCGAAGTTCGGCCTTGCGCCCCATGAGGGCCTCGACGAGGTCGATCACGGCCTCTTCCGACCGGGGCAGGGTCACCCGCGCCAGGATGCGCTTGGCCGGGTCCATGGTGGTTTCCTTGAGCTGGGCGGGCATCATTTCGCCCAGGCCCTTGAAGCGGCCGATCTCGGGCTTCTTGCCCTTGAAATCGGTGGCCATCAGCTCTTCGCGGTGGGCGTCGTCGCGGGCGTAGACGGTCTTGCCCCCATGGCTGATGCGGTAGAGCGGGGGCAGGGCCAGGAACAGGCGGCCGGCCCGGATCAGGTCGGGCATGGTCCGATAGAAGAAGGTGATCAGCAGGGATGCGATGTGGGCGCCGTCCACATCGGCGTCGGTCATGATGACGATGCGCTCATAGCGCAGGTCTTCCTCACGGAACTTGGCGCCGGTCTGCACCCCCAGCGCCAGCAGGAGGTCGGAGAGCTCCTTGTTGGCCACCAGCTTGTCGGCGCCGGCCGAGGCCACGTTCAGGATCTTGCCGCGCAGGGGCAGGATGGCCTGGGTGCGGCGGTCGCGGGCCTGCTTGGCCGAGCCGCCGGCCGAATCACCCTCTACCAGGAACAGCTCGGTGCCGTCCGAAGCCTGGATGGCGCAGTCGGCCAGCTTGCCGGGCAGGCGGAGCTTGCGGGTGGCCGAGGCCCGCGCCACGTCGCGGTCCTTGCGGCGCTTCAGCCGCTCCTCGGCGCGGTCGATGACGAAGGCCAGCAGGGTGCTGGCGGCCTTGGGCTGGGCGGTCAGCCAGTGGTCGAAGGGATCGCGCAGGGCGGCCTCCACCAGGCGCTGGGCGTCGCTGGAGGACAGCCGTTCCTTGGTCTGGCCCTGGAATTCCGGATTCTTCACGAACACGCTGATCAGGGCGCCGGCCTGGGCGAGCACGTCCTCGGCGGTGATCACCGCGCCGCGCTTCTCGTTGGTCAGTTCGGCATAGGCCTTGAGCCCCCGCGTGAGGGCGGCGCGCAGGCCGGCCTCATGGGTGCCGCCTTCTGGCGTGGGGACGGTGTTGCAGTAGGACCGCATGAAGCCGTCGGCCTCGCCGAAGCCCTCGGCGGTCCAGGTGATGGCCCATTCCACGGCCCCGGCCTCGCCCTGGCGGGCGAAGCGCCCGGCGAAGGGCTCGGGGGTGACGGTCTCGACCTTCTCCACCTGCTCGGACAGATAGTCGGCCAGGCCGTTGGGAAAACGGAACACGGCTTCGGCCGGGGTCTGGTCCTGGATGCGGGCGGGATCGCATTTCCAGCGGATCTCCACCCCGCCGAACAGATAGGCCTTGGAACGGGCCATCCGATAGAGGCGGGCGGGCTTGAAGGCCGCCCCTTCGCCGAAGATCTGCGGATCGGGCAGGAAGCGGATCGCCGTGCCGTGCTTGCGGGTCGGCTGCCCCTTTTCGATCGACCCCAGGGGCTTGCCGCGGGCGAAGGCCTGGCTCCACTCGAAGCCGTCCTTCCAGGCGGTGACCTCCACGCGCTCGGAGAGGGCGTTGACCACCGAGACGCCGACCCCGTGCAGGCCGCCGGAGGTCTCATAGGCCTTGCCGGAGAACTTCCCGCCCGAATGCAGGACGGTCATGATGACTTCCAGGGCCGACTTGCCCGGGTGCTTGGGGTGCGGGTCGACGGGGATGCCGCGGCCGTCGTCCCTGACGGTCAGATAGCCGTCCGCGTCGAGGTTGACCTCGATGAACTTGGCGTGGCCGGCCACGGCCTCGTCCATGGCGTTGTCCAGCACCTCGGCGAACAGGTGGTGCAGGGCGCGCTCGTCGGTGCCGCCGATATACATGCCCGGCCGCTTGCGCACGGGCTCCAGGCCCTCGAGCACCTCGATGTCCTTGGCCGAATAGCCGCCGGCCGAAGGGGCTTCGGCAGACTCG